>Ga0335074_10012761_pt1 | contig 11793 bp, 11 predicted proteins | sample Lox_Sample_23_FD_206715 | JGI IMG/M metagenome (GOLD analysis project Ga0335074, IMG submission 206715) | Soil microbial communities from Loxahatchee National Wildlife Refuge, Florida, United States - Lox_Sample_2.3 | ecosystem: Environmental > Terrestrial > Soil > Wetlands | place: USA...
ACCCACCACCCACCACCCACCGCCGCATAGCTCTTGTGGGAACGCGCGGCATTCCCGCCAACTACGGCGGATTCGAAACGTTTGCGGAAGAGCTATCTGTGCGTTTAGCCGCGCGCGGCTACGAAGTCTCCGTATATTGCCGCCAGCGGCACAGCGAACCTGTCTATCGCGGCGTGCGGCTGCGATATCTTCCCACCATCCGGCATAAGTATCTCGATACCGTCGCGCATACGTTCCTCTCCACGCTTCACTTGCTGGCGCATCGCGTGGATGTGGCGCTCTATTGCAATGGCGCCAATGCGGTCTTCACCGCGCTGCCGCGGCTGTGCGGAATTCCCGTGGCGCTGAACGTGGATGGCGTGGAGCGCCGGCGCCGCAAGTGGAACCGCGCGGCGAAAGCGTGGTATCTGGCGTCGGAGTGGCTCACCACGATTCTGCCGAACGCCGTGGTCACCGATGCCAAATCCATTCAGGATTATTACGCGCACCGGTACCGCAAGCAGACCACTTTTATTCCCTACGGCGCGGAGACCGGCAAGCTCGAATCGTCCGCCGTGCTGGCGCGGCTAGGTCTGGAATCCGGGCGCTATTTTCTCTACGTAAGCCGCATGGAGCCGGAGAATCACGCGCTTGAAGTGCGCCAGGCATTCGAACGTGTGTTTACGGACATGAAGCTGGCGCTGATCGGCGACGCGCCGTACGCGCGCGATTACATCCGGCAGGTGCGCGATACGCGCGATCCGCGCATCATCATACCGGGAGCCATTTACGGGCAAAGCTATCACGAACTCGATTCACACTGCTTCGCCTATATCCATGCGACGGAAGTGGGCGGCACGCATCCCGCGTTGATTGAAGCCATGGGCCGCGGCGCGCTGGTGCTCTATCGCGGGAACCCCGAGAATTGCGAAGTGGCCGGAGACGCGGGCATCCCCTTCGATGACGATCTGGCCGAAAAGATCTCGCTGGCGCTCGCCATGAGCGAGGCCGAATGTAATGAACTGCGCCGCCGCGCCCGCGAACGCGTGGAGCAACGCTATTCCTGGGATGCCGTGGCGGACGCTTACGAGAATCTGCTCCATTCGATAATGAAATAGATGGCCCCGCCTTATCGCTCCTACGTGCTTGTCTCGCTCGATCAGATCGCGCGCAATTACCGGAATGTGCGCGCCGCCGTGGGACCGGCCGTCGAGGTGATGGCGGTGGTGAAAGCCGACGCCTACGGGCACGGCGCGCTGGCGGTTTCGCGCACGCTCGTCCAGGAGGGCGCCAAATGGCTGGCCGTGAGCTCCGTGGATGAAGGCGTGACGCTGCGCCAATCGGGTATTTGCGCGCGCATCCTGGTGATGGCGGGATTCCTGCCGCAGGAACGCGAAGCGCTGGTGGAACATGACCTCACACCCACGGCCCACTCGCTCGAAGACATCGCCGAACTCGACCGCATGGCGGAACGCGCCGCCCGGCCGCTGGATTTTCATCTGAAGATCGATAGCGGCATGGGACGACTGGGCACGCGCGCGGAACCGGCGGAGATCGCCGCCGCGCTCTCGCGTCTCCGGCATGCGCGTCTCGAAGGCCTGATGACGCATTTTGCCTCCGCAGCCGATTTCACTTCGCAACAGACCGAGCGCCAGTTAGTCCGCTTTCATGCGATTTTGGAAGCGCTGCGCGGCGCTGGGATCGGGGTTGATTACGTGCATACTTCCAGCACCAACGCCATCGGCTACGCGCGTAAGGATGCCTGGTATAACATGGTGCGCGCGGGACACGCATTGTACGGATACGTCTCGCCGCCGCGCGGCACGGGACCCGCGCAGATTCTGGAGGTGAAGCCCGCGCTGACCTGGAAGGCCAAAATTCTGGCCATGAAAGACATTCCCGAAGGCACGCTGGTCGGCTACGGCGGCACATTTCGCGCACCCTCCGCGATGCGCATTGCTATTCTCGGCGCGGGTTATGCCGACGGTGTTTTCCATCGCTTGTCGAACCGCGGCAAGGCCATCGCGGCCGGCCAGATTGTGCCGATCATCGGCACCATCTCGATGGATCTGACCACGATTGATGTGACGCAGATTCCCGGCCTGAAACCGGGCGACGATGTGACGCTGCTGGGATGCGAAGGCAGCGCGCGGCTGGATGCGCAACAGATCGCGCGGGTAGCCGGCACAATCTCGTATAACATTCTGTCGAGCATCAGCGCGCGCGTGCGGCGTGTGTACATCTAAATTTACGGTGTTGCAAGCAGTGGCAGACGACGCAAAACGAATCGTCTGCCCCACGGTTGTAACCTGCCGTGGCGCGAGTGCATCGTTTACCATGCAATGCAAATCTCGATGACGAGGCGGCGCTGGTGCGCCCTGCTAGCGGTGTTTCCAGCCGTCAAGACGCTGCTGGCGCAACAGAATGCGCCGGCCGCTCCACCTGCCGCGCCGGTGCCCGCGCCCGTCGCACCCGCTGCTCAGCCCGGCGCCACGTTCACCTCAAACGTCAATGTGGTCAACGTATTCGCCACTGTGCGCGACAAGGATAACCACATCGTTGCGGACCTGAACAAAGAGAATTTCACTCTGCAGGAAGACGGACGGCCGCAAGTGATCCGCTATTTCGCGCGCGAGACGGATCTGCCGCTGGCGCTTGGTCTTCTTGTCGATACCAGCCGCAGCCAGCGGAACGTGATCGATGCCGAACGGTCCGCCAGTTACACGTTTTTCGAGCACATTTTGCGCGAAAACAAGGATCAGGCTTTCGTGTTGCACTTCGATCATGAGGTGGAGTTACTGCAGGACTTCACCGCGTCCCGCCAGAAACTGAATAAAGCGCTGCATGAGATTCAAGTGAATCAGGATTACGATCAGCAGGGCGGTGGCGGCAATGGCGGCAATGGCGGCGGCGGCTATCCTGGCGGGGGCGGCGGCTACCCCGGCGGGGGCGGCGGAGGGCGCGGGGGCATGCGTCGCGGCGGCGGCACGTTGCTCTATGACGCCATTTACCTGTCTTCCGGCGACGATCTGATGAAGAAGCAGAAGGGACGCAAAGCCGTGGTGGTGCTTACCGACGGCGTGGATCGCGGCAGCAAAGTGTCTATATCGGAAGCTATCGAAGCCGCACAACGTTCGGATACGTTGGTGTACTCCATCTACTTCGCGTCAAATGAAGGCGAAGGCTTCGGCCACGGCGGCATGGGCCGTTGGGGCGGCATGGGGCGCGGTGGCGGCATGGGGCGCGGGCGCTATCCGCAAGAAGAACGCCCCGATGGCAAAAAGATCCTGAAGCGCATTTCCAAAGAGACTGGCGGAAGTTACTTCGAAGTCACCAAAAAGCAAACTGTTGACGATATCTACAATCACATTGAAGAAGAATTGCGCAACCAATACAGTCTTGGCTATACATCCGATCAGCCGGCCTCGCAGACAGGTTATCGCACGATCACCCTGACTGTGGATAAGAAGAACATGACTGTGCAAGCGCGTGAAGGGTATTATCCAGCACCATCGCAAGCCGCCGGCACGTAGCTGAGCGTTCGCTTATCTACCTTCTTTTCCGCGCTGTCCGTGTTATTTTTGAAAGTAGGATGGCGAAATTCCTGTTTGGTCTCATTGCCGGCGTGGTACTGTGTATCGCCGCCATTTTCCTGATTGTTTTCGCGGCCGCGCGCTCGTTGCGTGAGAGCGCGCCCACCGTGGCGCAGAATTCGGTGCTGCAACTGCAGCTCTCCGGCGACATACCCGAGCGTGCGCCAGTGGAAGTCCCGTTTGGCGCGCTCGCGGAGCATCCTTCGCCCAGCGTGGCGGATGTCTGGATGACACTGCGCAAAGCCGCCGCGGATTCGCGCGTGAAAGCCGTGGCCCTCGAGCCGCAGTCACTCGGCATCGGCTGGGGTAAGTTGGAAGAGTTTCGGTACGATCTGGAACAGTTCAAGAAATCCGGCAAGCCGGTGTATGCGTTTCTGAAAACGCCCAGCGCGCGCGAGTATTACCTGGCCACGGCGGCCGACCGCATCTATCTGGGACCCGCGGATTGGTTGGATTTAAAAGGCATGCGCGCCGAGACCATGTACTTCAAGAATACGCTGACCAAGCTCGGCGTCGACGTACAGGTGGAACACGACGGAAAGTACAAAGATTTCGGCGATATGTTCACGCGCACGTCGATGAGCCCGGAAACGCGCGAAGTACTTACTTCGGTGGTGGATGACTTATACGGCCACTTACTGGGAACGATCGCGCAGGCGCGCAAGAAGAATCCGGATGACATGCAGGCATTAATCGATCAGGGACCTTTCCTGTCTAACGATGCGCTGCACGACGGCTTGGTCGACTCTTTGCGCTATGAGGACCAGATGTTTTCGGATTTGCAGCAGAAGGTAAACGTAGGCGAGTTACATAAGCTATCTAGCGGCAGTTACCAGAGAGTGCCGGCGGATTCGCTGGGTCTGACCGGGAGTCATCGCATCGCCTTCATGGTGGGCGATGGCGACATTACGCGCGGCTCTTTGGGCGACGACGGTGTGGCGGACGAAGGCATCCAGGCAACCGGATTCATTCATCAGCTTCGGCGTATCGCCAATGATGCGAGCCTCGCGGGCGTGGTCGTGCGCATCGACTCGCCGGGCGGCGACGCGGTGGCCTCGGATGAGATCTGGCGGGAAATGAATCTGCTGGCGAATAAAAAACCGCTGGTTATTTCAATGTCCGATACGGCTGCGTCGGGCGGCTATTACATGGCGATGGCCGGTGGCCCGGTGGTGGCGTATCCGGGCACGCTCACCGGATCGATCGGGGTGCTGTTCGGTAAGCCGAATCTGCATGGGCTTTACGATAAGTTGGGCATAACCAAGGACGCTATTGTGCGCGGCACATTCGAGGATATCGATTCGGATTACAGCGATCTCAACCCGGCGGAACTAGCCAAGCTGAAGCAGGGCATCGATGCGAATTATCACGAATTCGTGGCCAAGGTGGCGCAGTCGCGGCACCGCACTTACGACCAGATCGAACCGGTCGCGCAAGGGCGTGTGTGGCTTGGCGATCAAGCCAAGGCCAACGGCTTGGTGGACGACTTGGGAGGCATTGACGAGGCCATCGCGCTGGTGAAGGAGAAGGCCAAAATCCCGGCGTCCGAGAACGTGACGCTGGTGATGTTTCCGCCCAAGCGCAGCATTCTGGATGTACTATTCGGGCACGCGCAGGATAGCGTGATGGAGTCGCGCCTTGAGCGGCTGGTGCGCCAGTGGCCGCCGGAGTTTTGGACCAAGGGCGGGCTGTTGCGGATCGCGCCGTTTACGCTGAGCGTACAGTAATCGCGCTTCGCGCGGCGGGCCGCGGGACTGTGGATGGGGGCCGGGGGGTGGTCGTTTAATAAGCCGGCTGCGGTTGATTATGGTAGCATCAAAACCCAGGCCGCTGGCCTCTTCTGTCCCCCATCCCCGCCCGTGAGGCGCCCCGGTGCGGTAAAATCTAACAAATAGCTATGCCTATCTACGAATACAAATGCCAGGATTGCGGTACCAAGTTCGAGAAGTTGGTACGGGGAAGCGCGGGAAGTAAAGGTCTCGAATGCCCGTCATGCCACCAAAAGCGTCTCACGCAGGAGTTTTCCACCTTTGCCGCGCACGCGGCCAGTCCCAAACAGTCTGACGGTCCGGTATGCCCGAGCGGCATGTGCAGTAACCCGGGCATGTGCGGCATGAACATGAACTGAGTGGCGGAGAAGGAGAAAGGGGCGCGAGTTCCAAAGAGCTTTGTGGTGTTGGTCGGGGAGTACACTTCCCTGGCCTTCATGCTGCCGCTTGCCACGCTGGTAGGCTACGTCGTCGGTTATCTGCTCGATAAGGCCTTCCATACTCACTTTCTCTACATTCTCTTTCTGATTCTCGGCATCGCCGCGGGGCTTGTACAACTGGTGCGGCAACTCATGCGGGATACGCGTGATGGCTCCTGAGCGCGCCGATACGGAGCAATCGCACTTCGATACCGCGCTGGCCCGCATCGCGCGCGGTACCGCTGCATTAGCCGCCGCCGGATGCCTGGCTTGCCTCGTTTTTCGCGGTTGGCGATGGGGGTTCGCATACCTGCTGGGCGCGGGCGCATCGTATCTGAATTTCCGCTGGTTAAAGCGCGTGGTGGATACTTTGGGCGGCGCGCGGGCGGCGCGCCCGAGTCCGAAATTTGCCATTCTGATCGGGCTGCGGTATGCGCTGTTGGGCGCGGGCGGCTATGCTATAGTGAACTTTACCTCCCTGAGTTTGCCGGCCGCGTTGATCGGTCTGTTTGTGCCCGCGACCGCCGTAATCGGGGAAATTATTTTCGAATTGTTTACTAACCGCAACTGACTATGCATCAGCATCAACAAATCTGGCTGGCCCGCATGGCCAACCAGTACTTGCCGGGCGTAGGCAATGAAATCCTGAAGCTGTTACATCAGCCCCAGGCGAAACACCCATTTGCCAACTTCATGGTGATGGAAGTCCTGGTGATGCTGGTGATCATCGTGTTGTTTGCCTTCCTGCGGCCGCGGCTGTCCGTAGACCGTCCCGGAAAGTTACAGCACGTCATGGAGCTGATGTATGACTTCGTGCACAGTGAATCTGAAGATGCCGTAGGGCATGGCGGAGCGAGGTATCTGCCGTTCTTCGCTACACTGTTTCTATTTATTCTGATTTCTAACTTAATCGGGATTATTCCCGGCCTGGAGTCACCCACCATCGATCCTTCGGTGCCGTTGGGTTGCGCCATGGCGGCATTCTGCTACTACAACGCGGTAGGGGTTCGCGAACTAGGCATCGGGAAGTACTTAGCTCGCTTTGCCGGCCCCATGTGGTATTTGGCGCCCTTGATGGTTCCCATAGAGGTGCTCAGCCACCTGGCACGGCCCTTGTCGCTCACCGTCCGTCTGTACGCCAACATGTACGCAGGTGAGCAGGTGACCTTAGTATTTCTGGGGCTGACTTACTTTGCAGTACCGGCCGTTTTCATGGGGCTGCACGTATTTGTCTCGTTATTGCAGGCTTATATCTTCATGCTCCTTACCATGATGTACGTTTCCGAAGCAGTTTCGCACGAGCACTAATAATGGCTTTATGCCGCCCCTCCAGTGTGAGACCGGCCGCTATAGGATGGCCGGGAACCACCTCCTGGGGGCGATTTTTAACTTAAGGAGCAAGAGCAATGAAGACTAAGTTGATGTTACTCACGCTGGTGCTGATGGCGCTGGCCAGCCCGATTTTCGCCCAGACCGGCGGCGGAGCCGCTGCTGGAGGCACGAATTGGGTGGCCATTACGTCCGGTTTCGCCATGGCAATCGCTTCCGGGCTTTGCGGGTTGGCGCAGGCTAAGGCTGCCGCCGGCGCCTGCGAAGGCATGGGACGCAATCCCGGCGCAGCCCCCGCGATCCGTTTCGCCCTGCTGCTAAGCCTGGTGCTGATCGAATCGCTGGCGCTGTATACGTTGGTTATTATTTTCGTAAAAGTAGTTTAAAGGCAGGTGGTGCGTGGTGGGTGGTAGGGAACGGGTCGTGGGGTCAACCCACAACCCACAACCCACCACCTATCACCCCCTTACGCTAGCCGCTGGTATCTTCCTGGTCAAGTCCACCATCTCTTCCCGGCTCTCCGCGCCGATGGTGAAGCAGTCCACACAGTCGAGAGAGAGGGCGAACTGAAGGCTTTGGTCGGCTTTGTGGCGCAGCGCCCCCGCGCCCAGGATCTTCATTCCGATGACACCTTTGCCGGACGCCTTCATCTGGCGCAGAACACCTACCACCGTTTGCACCTCGGAATCCATCAGCACCTTAGCGGGATTGATGCGCGCCAGATCCACCTGCACCCAGGGATTCGCGGCCGCCGCATGCAACGCTTCGAGCGTGTGGCACGAAGTTCCGTGCGTGCGCACGATGCCTTTCTCGCGCGCTTCCGAGATGACCGCCATGGCGCCCTTCTTGCGCGCGGGCCAGTCTCCATCCATCATGCAATGCAACAGCAGGATATCGATGTAATCGGTGCCTAACTCGCGGCGAAAACGGTCCAGATCATCGCGCATTTCTTTCTCGGTGGACGCGTGGGTCTTAGTCAGGATGGCCACTTTTTCGCGCGGCACGCGCTTGAGTGCTTCCTTCACGTGTGGATGCGTGCCGTATTGATCGGCCGAATCCCAGAGGGTGACGCCGTTGTCATAGGCGGCGTCGAAAAGATCGGCCAAGCCGCGCAATCCCAGCTTGCGCGTCTGGTTGGAGCTGCCACCGGATCCGTCGGTGCCGCTGCCTTGCGCCAAGCGGCTGACCTCGACTTTCATGGGACCGAGCAGGATGCGGTCAGACGCGAACTTCTGCGTCGTGCCGGCGAATAAATGATAGGGAAAATTGGCGAACGCAGCCGCGCCCGTAGCCGCTGCGGCGCGCTCGAAGAACTGCCGGCGATTGATCATCGTTTCTCCTCCGCTTTACAGAAAAGGTAACACATCCGGCGGGCGCCAAGGGGCGGGTAGTGTTCCGTTAAACGGAGCACTACCAAGGGGCGCGTCGTTCCGCGCCGCCATATAGAAGGGAAGTTGAATGACGGTAGTGGGTCAGTTTTGGTGGGGCAGACCGGGGCAGACCATCGTTCTATGTGGTCTGCCATTTCTCAAGTGCTGGCAGACGACTGGAAAATGATCGTCTGCCCACGTCTCGTCGTCACAGACCGCGATCCTTCAGCAGTTGTCTCAGCACGCCGCCGAGCTTGATGAACTCCTCGAAACTGGGCGGTTTGCGGAAGTATCCGGCGCCCATTTCGGACGCTGTGCTCAAATCGGACGGCGCATCCGAGGAAGTAATAATGAGTACCGGTATGTTCTTGAATCTGGCACTAGACCGCAGCCGTTGCAGCACTTCGAATCCGTCGCGCTTAGGCAGATTCAAATCCAGCAGCAGCAAGTGAGGACACGGCGCCTCGGGATTCTCTTCGGCCCGCGAAATGAAATCGATGGCTTGTTGGCCGTCGCCTACGATGTACAGCTCCAGCGGCAGGCCTTCCATGCGGATGGCTTCGCGCACGATCAAAGCGTCCGGTAAGTTATCTTCAGCCAGCAGCAGATTGAGCCGGCGTCCCTCCGGCCGCGTCTCGTTGCGGGATGGTGAAGAAGAAGGTCGATCCTTTGCCGGGCACGGACTCGACCCAGATGACTCCGCCGTAGCGTTCAACCACACGCTGGCAAATCGCCAGACCGATGCCGGTGCCGCTGTATTTCTGATTGTGATGCAGTCGCTTGAATACGCCAAAGATTTTCTCCTTATACTGCGGCTCAATCCCAATGCCGTTATCTTGCACTGAAAAGCGCCAGTAACCGCCTTGGCCGACCGCGGAAATATGGATCATGGGAGGCGCGGCATTCCTGTATTTCAGGGCATTGCCGACCAGGTTTTGAAAGACCTGCTGCAGGTGCGCTTCGCTCATATGCACCTGCGGCAGCGTGTCATAAGTTACGGCGGCGTGGCTTTCCCGGATGGCCTCGGTCAAGCCGGATAGGGCATTCTTCAATGCCACGGTCGAATCCACCGCCGCTTGGCTCAATTCCGCGCGGCTGGCTCTGGTGTAAGCAAGCAGATCGTTCACCAGAGTGGCCAACCGGCGGCCGCCCTCGCGCAGAAAACTCAGGTAAAGTTTGCCATCTTCGTCCAGGAGATTGTCATAGCGCCGGGCCACTATCTCGCTGTAAATCGCCACATTCCGAATGGGTTCTTGCAGATCGTGACTGGCCGAGTAAGCGAACTGTTGTAAGTCGTCGTTGGCCCGCCGCAGTTCTTCTTCCTTTTCCTTTTGCTCGTGAATCTCGGTGCTCGATCCGATCCACAGGGTGATCTCCCCCGCTTCGTTGCGCATAGCGCGCGCGCGATTCAGATGCCAGCGGTAAACGCCATCCGCGCGGCGGAAGCGGCTGGTCAACTGCAAAGGCTCGCCGGTTGCCAGCGAGTGGCGCCAGATCCGCATGCCCTCCTCGAGATCATCGGGATGAATAATCTGCGCCCATCCCCATTCTCTTAGTTGTTCGAACGAAAGGCCGGTAAACTCCATCCACTGCCGGTTGAGATAAATGGATTCGCCGCTGGGCGCGGCGGCGAAGATTTTCTGCGGCATGGATTCGGCCATGAAAGTAAACCTGTGCCGCTCTTCCTCGGCCTCGTGCAGGGCGGCCTCCCGGTCCGCCAGTGCCCTTTTCAGTTTGTTATCGCGCGATTGAATGCCGGTCAGCATCTCGTTGAAACGGTCGGCCAGGATGCCTAACTCGTCACCCGAGAGTTTCTGGGCGCGCACCGAGTAATCTCCGGTTTCCGCGACCGAGGTGGTCGCGCTTACCAGACGCGAAACGGGTTCCGCGATCAGCCTGCGCAGATGCGAAGACAACAGAAACGCAATCAAGCTGGCTGCCAACAGAACACAAAGAACGGTGGACCCGTAAAGCCTGATGCGCTCGCCGGTCTCGCCCAGGTTATAGCGCAGCATCAACGTGCCGATTCTTTGGCCGTGCAGCAGGATGGGCTGGGCCAGGATCATTTGGCCGGCAACCGGCCGCCTGGTTTCCGCGCCCGGTTCGGGGCAGGCGATACCCGGTTCACGCGCGTATCTGGCCAGCAGCGCGCCGTCTGTGCGGTAAACGCAGGCTGCATCCACGTGCGTTCGGGCGCGCAAGGCCGCCAATGTCTGCGCGGCGGCATCCGGATCGTCGAACTCCAGGGCCGCCGTGCTGTTATCGGCTACGATGCGGGCGAGTACGGATAGGTCGCGCTGCAATCCGCGGCGGAATAAAAATGAGTCGGCGGTTACGATGCCCAAGCCGGCCAGCAGCAGAGCCGACGAAGTGATGACCATGGTGATGATGGTCACCTTCTGGCTGATCGCTCTGTCGCGGAATCTCAACATTGCCGCCATTCCATTATGGTTCGACCGACCTCGCTACGTTCAACAGCTTGGAGCTGAGCTTCAGTGCTGCGCGTTCCGACGCGGCCTGATTGATATCGAAGCGCACGCGGCGATTTTCAATGACGAAAGCGATGATGCCGCCCTCATGCGCAAAGGCGTGGCCCTCCCCGACCGTGAGGATGCCCGGTCCCAGGCTTGCCGGACTTACCGCTTCTTCTTTTGCCGCGGAGCCGAAGAACACCATCTGGCAGGCCGTGGGCGGCGGCGCCTGATCAATGCGCCGGATGGCGAGTTTGTGCGCTCCCACGGATTCTCCCGCCACGGTCTCATCCAAGACGCGCCCGAACGGGTCCTTACCCAGGACGCAGATGGTGAACGGCGAATCCGCGGCGGCGAAGGCGCGCGCCGGCCATTGGATAAATTTGGTGAAATTCAATAAAAACGCGGCTTTCACTTCGTATTCGAGGTTAGGTTGCGCCGCGGCGGTAAGCGGCAAAGTCAAGATCCCGGTCGAACCGAGCATCCATGCCAGCAGCGGCGCAAGGGCGCCAGCGGTCGGGCGCCGGCGTCGCGGGCGGGCCATGCCTTACTTCCTCCAGGCCAAGCTGGCATAGATGCTACGAACGATGGACACCGGTCCGCTGGGATCCGCGATAAACTCTACATGATAAGGTTGCAGTAAGTTGTTGCCGGTAACAGAGAATTCCCAGTGAGGATGAAAGTCCCAGGCGAACCGGGCATCACCCGTGGAGTAGGCTGGGACCGGGAACGCAGGTAACTGACTTACATAACGGTAAATCAAATCTAACTGAATCTTTTTCGAGATATCGAACGACGATTCCACCGTGGCTTCGTGCCGCGGGCTGGCTCCTTCCACGCTTTGCGGCGTGTCTCCCGGCGGC
>Ga0335074_10012762_pt1 | contig 11793 bp, 8 predicted proteins | sample Lox_Sample_23_FD_206715 | JGI IMG/M metagenome (GOLD analysis project Ga0335074, IMG submission 206715) | Soil microbial communities from Loxahatchee National Wildlife Refuge, Florida, United States - Lox_Sample_2.3 | ecosystem: Environmental > Terrestrial > Soil > Wetlands | place: USA: Florida...
CGGGTCGCTGCGCTATTTGGGCTACGCGCCCCGCCCCGTTGCAGCAGCGAGCCCCAAAGGCTCAGATGGCCAACCGACTCTACCCATCCCTGGATGACAGTCGGGGCTCAGCTCAGGGGCGGAGAAGCAGGAAGTCATCAACCGGCGGCCGCTCGGCGACCCGCGGCCGGTCGGCGCGGCCGATCTGTGGATGAACTGGGCGCGCAACATCAGCCGGAAGCCGGAGAGACTCAACGCAACGGACTTGGTGCGCGAGGCGGACGACGTTCGGCGCCGGGCCGCAGCGGATTTTCTCAAAGGCATGGCGCAGCACGAAGCACGGATCGAGCGGGGAGGGCAGGGTGGTGCGCTGCGGCGCCAATTCCAGAGCGATCGATTGCGGGCACAAGCCGGCGAGAATGTGCTTGTCGACGCCTTCGCTGTGGGTTACCGACGGGCCGCGGAGACCATCTCGGCCCTGCATCGCGCCCGCGCGGCGGTTCGAAGAGTGGTCGCTGTGCGCCTGGACGCAGCCTTGCCGCTGATCAAACGCGCTTCTACGCGGAGGCAAGCACGGTTGAGCTGGTTGGTTCGCCGGAATCTGCGATCGGATTATTCCCTAAACAACGATGTAGAGAAGGACTCCACGAGCCGGCGCGGGCAGCGTAGGGTCCACAGCCGCAGACTCTAGCTTCAACGAGCCGCGTGGAATGGCTGCACTTGCTTCTCTCGCTCAGACTACGGAAGTCTCTGATGCGCGGATAAGCAGCCATCCGTCCGCAAAAAAATAGCGTAAAAGCTTTCTGTACAGCTCAGACATGCTCGAAGCGATCGAGATTCATTACCTTGGTCCAGGCTGCCACGAAGTCTTGTGCGAACTTCTCCTTTGCGTCTGCGCAGGCATAGACTTCCGCCAGAGCCCGCAACTGCGAGTGCGAGCCGAAGATCAGGTCAACGCGGGTAGCGGTCCATCTGAGCTCGCGCGTCTCGCGGTCGCGTCCCTCGTAGAGGCCGCCGGCATCGGTGGAGGGCTGCCATTCCGTACCCATGTCGAGCAGGTTAACGAAGAAGTCGTTCGTCAGCGCCTCCGGCCGTTTGGTGAAGACGCCGTGCGGAGAGTGACCGGCGTTTGCGCCGAGGACCCGCAGGCCGCCGACCAGTACGGTCATTTCGGGTGCCGTCAGCGTCAGCAATTGCGCGCGATCCACCAACAACTCCTCAGGCGAAAGGCGCGGCGCGCCGCGCAGATAGTTGCGAAACCCATCGGCTATCGGTTCGAGCGGCGCAAAGGAACCGACATCGGTCTGGTCCTGCAATGCGTCCATACGGCCTGCCGTGAAGGGGACCTGAACGTCGTGGTCAGCAGCCTCCGCGGCCTTCTCGATGGCAGCGCAGCCACCGAGCACGATCAGGTCGGCGAGAGAGATCCTGATGCCGTCCGACCGCGCACCATTGAAGTCCCTTTGGATCATCGTGAACGTCTGCAGTACATTCGTTAGCTGGTCTGGCTCATTGACATCCCAGTCCTTTTGCGGCGCGAGCCCGATGCGTGCACCGTTCGCGCCGCCGCGCTTATCAGAGCCGCGGAACGTCGACGCGGAGGCCCAAGCGGTCGAAACCAGCTGCGAAATCGACAGGCCCGAGGCTAGGATTTCCGTCTTAAGCGCAGCGATCTCATTCTCCCCCACCAGCGGATGATCGACCGCTGGGATTGGGTCCTGCCATAGCAGCGTCTCATTCGGCACAAGCGGACCGCGGTAGCGCGCGATCGGGCCCATGTCGCGGTGCGTCAGCTTAAACCACGCCCGGGCGAACGCATCCGCGAACTCATCCGGGTTCTCGTAAAAGCGCCGCGAAATCTTTTCGTAGGCGGGATCGAATCGCAACGCCAGATCGGTGGTCAGCATAGCCGGCGCATGACGCTGCGACGCGTTGAACGCGTCCGGCACCGTATCGGCGCCGGCACCGCCCTTGGGTTTCCACTGGTGTGCGCCTGCCGGGCTTGTCGTCAGTTCCCATTCGTAGCCGAACAGGTTCCAGAAGAAGTTGCTGGTCCATCGCGTCGGCGTTGTGGTCCACGTGACCTCGATGCCACTGGTTATCGCGTCCGCGCCCTTGCCCGTGCCAAAGCTGCTTTTCCAGCCCAGCCCCTGTTGTTCGATCGGGGCGGCCTCCGGCTCAGGTCCTACCAGCGACGCATCGCCGGCGCCGTGGGTCTTGCCGAAGGTGTGGCCACCGGCAATCAGCGCCACCGTTTCCTCGTCGTTCATTGCCATGCGGGCGAACGTTTCGCGGATGTCTCTCGCCGCCGCCAGCGGGTCCGGGTTGCCGTTCGGCCCTTCCGGGTTGACGTAGATCAGCCCCATCTGTACGGCGGCGAGAGGGTTCTCGAGATCGCGATCGCCAGAATAACGCTCGTCCACCAGCCATTTACCTTCGGCACCCCAGTAGACGCTTTCGTCCGGCTCCCAGACATCCTCGCGTCCGCCGCCAAAACCAAACGTCTTGAAGCCCATCGACTCGAGGGCAGCATTGCCCGCCAGGATAATCAGGTCGGCCCAGGAGAGCTTCCGACCGTATTTCTGTTTGATCGGCCATAGCAGCCGCCGCGCCTTGTCGAGGTTTGCGTTGTCGGGCCAGCTGTTGAGCGGTGCGAACCGCTGCTGGCCGGAGCCCGCACCGCCGCGGCCGTCGCCGATGCGATATGTGCCTGCGCTGTGCCACGCCATGCGGATGAACAAGGGTCCGTAGTGGCCGAAATCGGCTGGCCACCAATCCTGCGACTCCGTCATCAAGGCATTAAGGTCCCGGATCACGGCCTTGAGGTCGAGGCTCGCGAATTCCCGGGCGTAATCAAATGCCCCGCCCATCGGGTTGGACAAGGTGGAGTGCTGGTGAAGGACCCGCAAATCGAGCTGATTGGGCCACCAATCCCGGTTTGTTTGCGCTCGCGACCCGCGCTTAAACGGGCATTTGATATCGCTCGGAGAGTTCGGTTGTTCGGCCATGAGGGTCGCCCTGACTGATGGTGCCATTTTTGAAGCTGGTCATATGATCTCGGTCGGTCCTGCCGGTAGCATTGACCTCGATCAACAAGGGAATTTGTTGCGGCCGGGGCGGGCGGCCCAGACGTTTCCACGGACGTCGCGCTCCTCGCCGGCATCCCTGTTCGGCATAGCCCGCCAGGTATTTTACGTCGTCAGCGCGGCGCAAGCTCTGAGCGGCGGTCAGACTGGGTGCGGTCGCGTGGTGACAGCAGCCGCGCGAGTTCATCAAGGAGCGCGCCATAGCGGGTGAAATCCCCAACGGCATAGGCCTTCCGCATGGCGTCGAAAGTCGATTTCGCCGCGGCGAGACGATCACCGACTGCGGGTGCGGTTGTTTGCGTGGTCGACGGCGTTGTAATGCCAGCGCCGACCAGCAGCGTCTCGACGGCTTTCAGGCTCGCTGCCCATTCGATGCGTCGATCGTCCGGCATCAGCTGCGCCATGACGACCCGCGCGAGCGTCGGAATTTTCGTCTGTTCCGCTTCGATGTAAATCGGCTCGATGCCGATCAACTGGTTCGCTTCGAGCGGAAGAACGATCAGGTTGCCGCGAATGACCGCCGATCCGTGCTGGTCCCACAGCGTGAGATCGCCTGAGAAACGGACATCGGAATTGATACGCGACTCGACTTGTGCTGGGCCGTCTACAAACCGGCCCTTCGGAAATCGGAAAGCGACCATCTTGCCGTAGTCCGCACCGTCGCAGAGGCCCGCGAGCCACCCTGCCAGCTGGTTCTTGCCGTAGACTGACAACGGCAGCATTAGAAGAAACTCAGGCTTCGGCGCGCCCGGCAACTGTGCCAGGACGTAATATGGCGCCATCTCGATCTCGCGATTGTAGTACAGCTCGCGCGGCACCTCCCAGCGGTCTTCCCGGTTATAGAACGTCGTCGGGTTGGTCATGTGGTAAGTGCCATACATCTCGGTTTGCACGACGAACAGATCCTCCGGATAACGAACATGACGGCGTAGGCTTCGCGGCATTGAGCTGGGGTCGTGGAACAGCCCCGGCAGCATTCGGCGGTAGGCAGCGATGATCGGATCGGTGTTGTCGAAGACGTAAAACGTCACCGCACCGTTATAGGCGTCGACGACCGCCTTCACGGAGTTGCGCACGTAGTTGATGCCGCCGAACGCACGCCGCGAACCATCGTAGATTCCGCTGTACGGATAATTCGCCGAGCTCGTATAGGCGTCGACAATGAACGAATAGTGGTCGCCGTCGGCAACGATGTATGGGTCGGCGTCGAACTTGAGGAATGGCGCTAGGCGCTCGACCCGCTCGACCACATCGCGGCGCATCAGGACTCGGCTTTCGGGAGTGAAATAGCTGGAAATGAACAAACGCAACCCGTCGAATTCGTGCGCGATCACCAGTTTGCGCCACAAGTTTGACAATGCGATGCCACCCTTGCCGGCATAAATCGTCTCGGCGTTAGCGTCGCCGTTAGGGAAGTCAAATTCCTTCACTGCGGTATGGACATAGACCCGGTCGTCGGTCAACCGGCCGTAGTAAATCTCGCCATGCCGGACGGCGAGGTCTCCCTCAGCCTCAACCGGTATATCGTGCGACCACAGGATCGGGTTGCCGCGGCTGTCGATCTGATTGACCGGCACGGCGACCGTGCCGTAGCCGTGGGTATATTTGAGGGCGAGGTTTACCCATACTTTCGCGGCATCGGGCAGCTTTTCGACGTCAAGCTCGCGGGCGGTAATCATGACCTGCCGCTCGGTACCGTCGATGCGGTAGCGGTCGATATCGACGCCGGAGAACCGATAGTAAGGGCGCAGGCCCTGGGTCTGCTGCAGTTGCGGTTCAAGCGCGCGCCAATCCCAGATGCGCGCATCCTGCAGGGTGGTGCCGTTAGCGCCAAGGTCGGCGGCGTTCAGCGGCCTTGCAGAGACGGCGAATTCGCGCTCCGCGAGATCGGGACCGGCGAGATTATACGCGGCGCGTGTGCCGGCGATGCTGCGCAACAGGTAGGGCTGCTCGAGCGTGATCTGGTTCGGCTCGACATAGAGACGCTCGACAACGACCGGCACCAGCACAGCGACGATCAAAACTGTGCTGACGAGTGCAACGGGTGGCCCCCAACGCCTCGGCCCGGCGGCGAGCCATACCCGAAAACCTCGCGACAGCCCAGCAGTCGCGAAGACGACGGCGGCGCAGAGCAAGGCGGCAATCATCAACGAATAGGCCGGCATCCAGAAATGAACATCGACAAAGGCGGCACCGGCAACGACGGTCGAATGCCCGTTGATGACAAGCTCGTAGCGGGCGAGCGCCCGATCGGCGGCCAGCACGGCGCAAAGCAACGATCCCAGCGCAGCGCCCTGACCCAGCCAGTTGTCGGTGAGCGGAGAGCGCACACCGCGCCGACGGATCGCAGACCGGCCGCTCGGAGCCGGCCTGAATTCGACGACCGCGCCGACCGGCGATGGAGCTATGGACTGGTTGAGCCACGGACCCGCCACGGCCCAGACGGCAAGTGCCGCAATAAGGACGAACTCCGCGAGTTCGACCGCCGCATCATACAGTGGCAGCTTTAACAGGTAGAAGGCGAGGTCTTTGTGAAACAACGGGTCGACACTGCCAGAGCTCGCCGCGCCGAGGTAAGCCACCAGCGGCATCCACAAGTCCGTTTCGTTGTAGGCGACGATGGCGGCGGACAGAAATCCAACCAGCCATGGCGCGCTCCGGGGCACGACCGGCAGCAAGCGCGACAACGTCGCCAGATTGACGCCGGCAAAGGTCCCGACCGTGATCAATACCGTTACAAAGATCGCCGTGCGCAGCCCAAGCGCCAGCCAATAGCGGTATTGTTGGCCTAGTTCCGCAAACCAGTAGTTCTGCAATGAAATTCGGAAAATAATCTCAAGAACAATGATGCCGAGAGCGACAACGCCGATGCGCAACAGATCGCGATAGATCTGCTGCGGCGACACGACCCCAGTGACGCTCGCACGCCGCAGCGTCATCGCGAGCGGCGCCGCCGCGATCGCCAATGCCACAAGATAGGCGAGACCAAACATCGAGACCGCCTCCGGCAGACGACGGCTAGACTGGCGTCGAGCCGCAGCGCCGGCATTGACGCAGCTCAACCGATGGATCGCGCTTGGTTCGGACACACAGTGGCGCTTCGGCAGGGTGCCACTATCTGGCTATGCACGCCTGCTGACGCTCGAGGGAGCGGATTCCAATTTCTGCTTCCGAGACCAGTCCATCCCCTATGCATGCCTGCTGATGCTCGAGGGAGCGGCTTCCACTTTCTGCTTCCGAGACGAGCTCACCCCAAAGGGGTCATTTAGCGTCATGCGAGTTTGGCGCGGCGGCGGTCGGGCCGGTAAGAAGCTGGTACAGTTCTCGGGCGTCGGCTGCGGCGCGCAGGCGTGCTGCCGTTTCGTGATCGCGCAGACGACGCGAAATTAATGCAAGCGCCGTCAAATGCTTCTCTACCAGCGTCCTCCGGAATCAGGAGTAAAAATACCAGGTCGACCGGCTCACCATCGATGGCTTCAAAATCGATTGGACGGGCCATCCTGGCGAACGATCCAAAAAAATGGCCAAGGCCTGGCACGGAGTAGTGTGGTACGGCGATGCCGTGTCCGACACCCGTCGAGCCGAGTTGTTCGCGGGCCTGAAGCGCGCGCAGCACGACTTGCGGATCGAGAGCAAGCGCTTTACCCGCAGCCTGTGATAACGCGCGCAGCAGCTGCGGTTTGCCGCTGGCCGACAGTGCCGCCGTCACTCGTTCGGGTAAGATCAGATCCGCGATGTCCACGGGAATACACGTTGTTGGAGATCAGTCGGCGGCGCGCAGCCGGTATCCCACTCCCTGCTCCGTCAAGATATAGCGGGGTTGCTCCGGGTGGGGTTCGATCTTGTTTCGTAAAGCCCGGATATATACCCGCAAATATTGGACATCCCCTTCGGCACCCCACAGCTCGCGCAAGATAAAACGGTGCGTCAATACCTTGCCTGCTTGCGAGACGAGCAAGCGCAACAGATCATACTCACGCGGCGTCAGCTTCACTTCGTGGTCCGCTAGCGTCACATTTCGTCTCACCAAATCGACAGAAAGGTCACCGCAGCGGAAGACCGGGCTCTCGCCCTCCTGTTGCAACCGGTGTCGCAGGGCGGCGCGCAGACGCGCCAGCAATTCATCGATGCCGAACGGTTTGGTGACGTAATCGTCTGCGCCGCGATCCAGCGCATCGACTTTCCCGGTTTCGTCCGTACGGCTCGACAGCACGACGATCGGCACCGACCAGCCTTGCCCGCGCACCCGATCGATGACCTCCAAGCCGTTGATGTCCGGCAGCCCGAGGTCCAGAACCAGGATGTCGGGCGGGTGGCGGCGGAGCATTTCCATAGCGCTGCTGCCGGTGTCCGTCTCCATGACCTCGTAACCCTGCGTCGAAAGGCTCGTACGCAGGAACCGGCGGATCGCCGGCTCGTCGTCGACAACCAGCACTTTCGCCGGTGCGGCTTTGCTGCTCATGCAGCAATATCCTCTGCTGTCGCGCTACTCGTCGGAACCGGGAGCGTGATCGTGAACACCGCGCCCGTTCGGTCAAGCCGGTTACCCGCCTTGATCGCGCCTCCCATCGCCTCCACGAAGCCGCGGCAGATCGCGAGACCAAGCCCGGTTCCGGCGCGCCGCCGGTCGGCCGCCTGCACGCGGTAAAATTTGTCGAAGATCCGCTCGAGGTCGTCCGCCGGGATGCCCGGCCCCTCATCGATGACCTGAAGCCGAACTGTTCGGCCATCGGGCTTCGCCATGAGCCGGATCTCGCTCCCCGCCGGGGCATACTTCGCAGCATTGTCAAGAAGGTTGAACAAGACTTGCTCGGACAGTACCGGATCGAGTCTCAGCAGCGGCAGGTCGTCGGCGAGGTCGACCACGACCCGGTGCTGCGCCAGAACCCGACCGGCGCGACCGAGTGCGCTGCCTACGATATCCGCAACATCGATCACATCCGAACGCGGCTGCACGGCGCCTGCCTCCAGCCGGGTCATGTCCAGCAGATTGGCGATGAACCGATTCAGCCGTTCGCCTTCCTCTTGGATCGTCGCGATCAGCTCATCCTGCGCGGGAATGTCGAGCTGATGCCGGTAATTTTTCAAAGTGGTAGCGGCGCCGAGTACGGAAGCGAGCGGTGTGCGAAGATCATGCGATATCGATGTCAGCAGGGCCGCGCGCAAGTTCTCCGTTTCGGCTGCCAGCCGGGCGCGCTCCAAGTTTTGCGCCAACCCGATGCGTTCGATTGCCAGTGCCGCCTGGTCGGCTAATGCGTTGAGCAGCCGACGCTGATCCGGCGTCAGCAACGGCCCGGCACGGTCGCTGTCAAGCCCGATGATCCCGACTGGCCCGCTCCCGGTCCGCATCGGCAAAAACAGCCGCCTGGCTCCCGGCAACGTATCGGCGCCACGTCCCGCCGGCTGGTTATTTTCCCAAGCCCATTTGGCGGCTGCTATATCTGCATCACCTAGAATGTCCTCTGGAGGATAGGCCGCCCGCACCGTGACCGTGCCTGCCTCTGGCAGCAGCAGGACAACGTTTGCCTTCAGCATCAGGGCGATCTGGAAGGCTGTTGCCCATAGCAGGTCGTCTAAGATCGCCGAGCCGGCCAGGCTTGCGCGCGAACAGGTAAAGCTCGTCGGTCGTTTGGGCACGCTGTCGCGCGGTAATTGCCTGCGCCCGGACGCGCGCCGCCATATTGCTGACGATCACCGCGACGACGGCGAAGACGATCAACGCGATGACGTTCTCCGGATCGGCGATCGTGAATGTGTAAAGCGGCGGCAGGAGAAGAAATTGTAAGCGAGGACGCTGAGCAGGCAGGCGAAGAGCGACGGTAGAAGCCCGTACGTCGCGGCGCTGGTCAGGACGGCCGTCAGGAACACCAGCGCGATGTTGGAGATCGCCAGGAATTGTTGCAGCAGGACGCCGACCGCCAGCGCCACCGCGACAAACCCGGCAGAGGCGAGATACGCATCCGGTTTGCCCCACCACGAGCGCTCCCGGGCGCTGCGTAACAGCGGTTCGCGGCCTTCCGGCATATCCGGCCGGGCCGCGATGACGTGGACGCTGATATCGCCCGCTTGGCGGATCAGCTTATGGGTAACCGAGCCGCGCAGCCATTCGGACCAGCGGGGCCGGTGCGATTTGGCAATGACGAGGTGTGTCGAATTGTTTGCCTGTGCGTATTCGAGGATACCGTCGACGACATTTGTGCCGGGCATCGTCACGGCTTCTCCGCCCAAGCGCTCGGCCAGGCGCAGACATTCCGCGATGCGGTCACGCTCGACCGTGGTCAGCCGCTGGCTTTGCGCGGTCTCGATATGGATCGCCAGCCACGGCGCCTGCAGCCTGTCGGCGAGTCGGCGTGCATAACGCACGACGGTCGTGCAGCTTGGATCTTGGTTGACCCCGACCAGCACGCGCTCGCCGGCGGCCCACGGGCCGCTGATCGCGTGTGCGCGCATATAGTCGACCATCTGCGCATCAACCCGCTGCGCGGTGCGGCGCAGCGCGAGTTCGCGCAGGGCGGTCAGGTTGCCCGGCTGGAAATAGTGTCGGACTGCCCGTTCAGCCTGCGCCGGCACGTAGACTTTGCCTTCTTTCAACCGTTGGATCAGGTCGTCTGGGGTGAGGTCGACGACCTCGATCTCATCGGCCCGGTCGATGATCGAATCCGGGACCGTTTCGTGGACCCGTATGCGGGTGATGCGCGCCACCACATCGTTCAGGCTTTCGACGTGCTGGATATTCAGCGTGGTGTAAACGTCGATCCCGGCAGCGAGCAGTTCCTCGACGTCCAGATAGCGCTTTGGATGACGGCCGCCGGCGGCGTTGGAATGGGCCAGTTCGTCAACCAGCACCAGCTGCGGCTTGCGAACAAGCACCGCATCGAGATCCATCTCGCTGAGCCGGTGGCCCCGATAATCGACTTGCCGCCGCGGCACGATCTCCAGACCGGCCAGCAGCGCGTCGGTTTCACGGCGACTGTGGGTTTCGACGAGCCCGATCACAACATCGATCCCGTCTCGCCGCTTGGCTTGCGCGGCCTGCAGCATCTCATAGGTCTTGCCGACAAGGAAGATCTTCAAATGGCCGTGCGATTCCTGCGCCGCTTTACGCAGCAGCGCCTCCGGCGATGGACGGCGCTCAAACTGTAGATGCTCGTCCATGGGAAGTAACCCCCGGCGGCTCCCGTACGAGGCGATAACCCAATCTCCGCTCGGTTAAAATGCGGCGGGGATGCGCCGGATCAGCTTCAAACTTGCAGCGCAGGTCGCGGATTACCAGCCGCAAGTATACCACACGGTCTGTCGACCGGCGGCCCCACACCGCGCGCAGAAGCGTTTGAGATGCGATAACTTGGTCCGCCTTTTCGGCGAGCATCTTTAATACCTCGAACTGCTTACGGCGCAATTCTCACCTCTGCACCGGCAAAGCGGACGCGCCGCTCGAGCAAGTTAATCTCAAGTTCACCGGCGGCGACCACCGCAAGCCGTCCCTGTTGCCGTGCTCGGCGACGTAGCGCATTGGCCACCCGCGCAATGACTTCCCGGGTACCGAAGGGCTTGCGAGCATAATCGTCGGCGCCGCTTCTGAGGGCTTCCACAGCTGTGTCTTCGTCGTCCCTGGCCGAGAGCGCGACGATCGCCATCTGCGATGATGATCGGGCCTGGCGCACGGCATCCGATCCTCGCCCAGTCGGCGCGTCCAGGTCAAACAATACCAGGTCGATACTCCGGCCGATTCCCCGCTGTATCGAGGTATCGTCCGGCGCCCCATCTTCGACGACATAACCAGCCGCCATGAGGCTTCGGCGAAGCAGCTTCCTCACCGCAGGATCATCATCGACAACGAGGATGGTGCGCGCTCCTGATCTCGTGACCTGCTCATTCTGAACCGGCGCTGTGGCGCTGCGGTTATTTCGTCTGTATCGCATCGAGCGCGAGGTTGAGCTTCAAGACGTTGACGTGGGGCTCGCCGATGAGGCCGAGCGACCGGTCGATAATGTGCTCCTCGACGAGTTGGTGCACTGTCGCTTCGGGCAGCCCGCGCGCCTTGGCGACGCGCGGCACCTGGAAGAAGGCGGCGGCCGGCGAGATGTCGGGATCGAGACCGCTCGCCGACGTCGTCACGAGATCGACCGGCACCGGCTCGCTCGGGTTCTCCTTGTGCAGGGCGGCCGCGTCGGCCTTGACCCGGTCGATTAGCGCCTGCGAGGTCGGCCCGAGATTGGACGCGGCGGAATTGTCGGCGGCGTAGGGGACCGGGATCGTCTTTGACGCATCCTTCGGATCCGGTTCGGTCGTCGCCGACGGCCGGCCGTGAAAATATTTCACCGACGTGAAGTTTTGGCCGACCAGCTCTGAGCCGATGACCTTGCCGTCCTTGTTGTAGAGCAGGCTGCCATTGGCCTGGCGCGGGAACAGCAGCTGGGCAAGGCCGGTCATGCCGAGCGGGTAGGCGAGGCCGGTGATCGCGGTCATGACGATGATCATCATGATCGCCGGGCGGATTTGCTTGAGCATCTGAGTAAGTCCTAAAAGGCGACCGGCCGGATTCAGGCCAAGCCGATGGCAGTGACCATCAGGTCGATCAGCTTGATACCGATAAACGGCACGATGATGCCGCCGATGCCGTAGATCAAAAGGTTGCGGCGCAGGATGCTGGCGGCGCCGGTCGGGCGGTAAGTAACGCCGCGCAGCGCCAGCGGGATCAGCGCGATGATGATCAGCGCGTTGAAGA
>Ga0335074_10012763_pt1 | contig 11793 bp, 9 predicted proteins | sample Lox_Sample_23_FD_206715 | JGI IMG/M metagenome (GOLD analysis project Ga0335074, IMG submission 206715) | Soil microbial communities from Loxahatchee National Wildlife Refuge, Florida, United States - Lox_Sample_2.3 | ecosystem: Environmental > Terrestrial > Soil > Wetlands | place: USA: Florida...
CTGCCGACGCACCGGGGCCGCCGCGGGCATCCCATGATTTTTCGCGCCTCGCTTTACGACGAACTCCTCGCTGCGTCGCCCGACGTCGGCGCGCGGCAGGTCGTGTGGGCGCATCAAGGCGACGTAGTGGAAGTTCCCACGGAAGAAGAAGGGGTAATTCTCAATCTCAACGATCCAGAAACGCTGAAACGTGCGTTGGCAGAGCCAGGCATCTAGCTGTTTAGAATTTTCGCACGAGCGCTGCCACCGCATCGGCGCACAGTTGCGCGGCGTGGAACGTAGCGGGAGGCAGCCCGCCCAGCGCTTCCGACACCTGCTGCGGGGTAATACCGCTAGCTTCAGCAGCAGATTTACCGACGAGCAAGTCGGTAAGTACGGAGCTTGATGCGATGGCCGCAACGCACCCCTGAGTCCTGAACCGCGCGGCCGCGATGCGTCCATCCTCTACCCGTGCGGCCAGGCGAAGCACATCCCCGCAGACGGGATTCGTCACCTCGACAGCTGCTGTGGCATCAAACAGATCGCCGGCATTGTGCGGGCTGCGAAAGTGGTCGAGGATCGTTTCGTTGAACATTGCAAGACAGGACCCAGTATACGGCACCGGGAAAATTCATCCGTGGAAAGATTTCGCGCAACCATTCGCTTTTTGTTTGAATCTGATTGACAGGATAGGGCTTAGGACGATATTTTGGAAACTCCCTAGCCTAGGTTCTTTCGTCAGGGCGCGAGAGAACGAACCATTAGCAAATAATCCGCCTACAGAATAATGGAGAATTCCAGATGCGACGACTCGCTTACTTCTTCACCCTCGCGTTGGCCATCGCCTTAGGCGCGACTACCGGCTCCGCGCAGGATGGAAAACTGAAAATCAAGGTTTCGCCGAAACAGGCATACGTCTTCGTCGACGGGAATGCGATTCGCGAAGGCAACCAGTCGATTTCCCTGAGCCCGGGGAAACATACCGTAGTGGTCGTAAACTACGGATACAAGATTTCGACCCAGGACGTGACCATCGAGGCGGGCAAGTCCACGCCCCTTGACGTAAAGCTCGATCCCTATGGCGACAAAGTTGCCGGTCCTTTTGGCGACGTGCAATTCGATGGCGATCCCCGCGCGGCGGTGCTCTCGAATGGCACTACGCCCGGATATTTTGTCGGTCATGTGGACGAATTTAACAACGACTGGATCTGGCATCAGAATCTGCTTTTGCCGCCGGGAACGCACCACATCACGGTGACGCACGAAGGCAAGACGCTATGGTCCGGCGACGTGAATGTCGTCGCAAACAAGAAGGTCGTTGTCTACATCAAGGACAATAAGCAGAAGACCGAGAATTGGAGCCGCGGCGAGAAGATGAAGGACCTGCCCCGCTTCAAGGTGGGCGTCGCAAGCGCACAGATAGCAGTCGCCCCGGCGACGGGCAATTTCAGTGCTTCTTCCACGAACATCAACTGCGGCCAGTCCTCCACGCTGAATTGGAACACGGCTGACACGGTCGATGCGAACATCAGCGGCATCGGCACGGTGCAGCCGAGCGGCAGCCAGTCGGTGTCGCCGCATGCGACGACTGATTACGCCTTCACGGCAACGGGCCCTGGCGGCACGGTGAAGGGCGATGCGAACGTCAATGTCAACACCAAGGTTGACGCGAGCATCAGCGCGAATCCGGCCGAAGTCCACTACCGCAAGATCGGCGACAAAGTCGTCACCCAGGATTCCACCACGCTGACCTGGCAGACGTCCAACGCCGACTCGGTGACTGTGGACGGCCAGAAAGTCGAGCTCAGCGGCAGCGAAACCGAGAAGCCCGAACCGGCCGATACTTCCCAGGTCCCCGAGGGCCAGCCGGCGCGCACGATTGATGAGAACAAGGCATACTCGTTGAATGCTACCAACGTCTGCGGCGGTTCCGCCACCGAGACGGCCAACGTCCACATCGTCGGATCGGTTGAACCGATTCCCACGGTTACGCTCCAGAGCATCTTCTACCCGACCGACTATCCGGATAAGCGCCACCCGCAAGTCGGCCTGGTGAAGAGCCAGGAGGCCGCGCTTTCCACTCTCGCCGATGGTTTCAAGAAGTATCTTGAATACGATCCCGACGCGAAGCTTTCGGTTGAAGCGCATGCCGACGCTCGCGGCTCGAAACCCTACAACCAGGACCTGAGCGAACGCCGCGTCGAGCGCATCAAGGCGTACCTCGTCGAGCAGGGCATCTCTTCCGACAAGGTGGAGACCGCTGCATACGGCAAGGATCAGCCGATGCCCGAGGCTACGGTGAAGGAACTCGAAGATACGAATCCGGTGAAGCCGCCGAAGTCGCATCTTCGGGCCAAGCACACGGACTGGCTCGCTTACAACCGCCGCGCGGACATCATCCTGATGCCCTCTGGCAAGAAGTCTGCGCAGTTCTATCCGAACGGCGCCGACGACGTCAACTTGATCTGGCAACTGCCGAAACCTTCGCTGAAGAAGGTTGAAAAGGATCAGTAGCCATTTCTGAAAAATATCGCGCCGGAGAGCGATGGCTCTCCGGCGCGTTTTTGTTTCTGGCCTAGCTTGCGGCTTTGGCTGAGGCGGTTAACGGGCGATAGCCGGAACCGGCCGCCTGCTTGCAAGCTTCGATGCCTTCCGCCACTGTCATCAGCGGCGTCGTCTTGATGCTCTTGCAGGCTCCGCCGGCGCCAATGGCGAGGGCAATTGCGGCGGCCGCGACGTTGTTGGGCATCTCGAGAAGAAGCACAACGTCGTACTCGCCGAACGAGAGAAACAGATTGTGTACTTTGCCGCCGAGAGATTCGACCGGGGCTCGGATCGCGGTCGTGCGATCATGCGGGTTCTGCGTCATGATCCGGAGAGCTTCCTGGCTGTAGGCGGCTTGAATCAAATAGAGGGACACTGGATTCTCCTTTCCAAGCAGTAGGGTGGGCCTGTAGGCGCATCCTCACACGGGCGAGTCCCGGGGTCAAGGAACTCCGACAGCCGATGCTGACCGTTGTCGCCGCATTGATCGAGTCCGAGGGAAAGCTGCTTGTGTGCCAACGGCGTCGCGGAACACCGTTCGAGCTGCAATGGGAATTCCCTGGCGGCAAAAGGCGCCTCGATGAAACGCTGGAGCAGGCGCTCGCGCGAGAACTCGAGGAAGAGTTGGGCGCGGCTGCGACGATCGGCCGGGAAATTTACCGCACCCAGCATCGCTACCGCGATATGAACGAGCCGATCGAATTGGTTTTCTTTGCGGCGTGCGTGTCGCCGCACGCAATCCGCAATCTCATCTTCGAGCGAATCGAGTGGCGCGAGCCGGCCGCCCTGCCCGAGCTGAATTTCCTTCCGGCCGACCGCCACTTGATTGAGAAGCTCGCGTCAGGCGAAATCACCGTCGCCGGCGGCACCTGACCACACGCGTCAATCGGCTTGGTTTAAGGCGCGGAAGAAGATGTGATGCCTGATGCGCGGCCGCTGCCTCAACTGCGGCCTACTTCGCGCCGGTGATCTTGCGGAAGAGCATCGTGACCGGATCGTAGAACTGATCGACCACGCGTTCTTTGAGCGGGATAATCGCGTTGTCGGTGATGTGAATTTCTTCGGGGCACACTTCCGTGCAGCACTTCGTGATATTGCAAAGCCCGAGGCCCAGCTTATCTTTCAGCAGGCCCATGCGATTCACGCCATCGAGCGGATGCATCTCCAGGCCCGCTGTGCGAACGAAAAAGCGCGGGCCGCCGAACGCCTCCTTCTTATCGTGCTCGCGCAGCACGTGGCACACGTTCTGGCATAGAAAGCATTCGATGCATTTACGGAATTCCTGCACGCGATCCACGTCGCGCTGATACATCTTCCATTCTGCGTTCGGGCGCGGCTCGAAGGCCGGAATCTCCTTGTTCACCTTGTAATTCCACGAAACGTCCGTCACCAGGTCTTTCACGAGCGGAAACGATTTCATCGGATACACGACGACCGGCTGATCGAGCGGCAGCGAATCCATGCGCGTCTTGCACATCAGCCGCGGCTTGCCATTCACCTCCGCCGAGCACGACCCGCATTTGGCGGCCTTGCAGTTCCACCGGACGGCAAGGTCGGGCGCCTGATTCGCCTGGATCGAGTGAATCGCGTCCAGCACGACCATGCCTTCGCTGAGCGGCACTTTGTAATCGACAGGCTTGCCGGTATCGCCGTCGCCCCGAAATACCCGGACCGTCACTTCCGCCATTCCATCGCCTCCACAACTCGCCTGGTACGTCGCCTACTTGTCTTCCGCCAAAATCTGCTGCAACTCCGCGGGCATCGGTCCGCGGGGCGCCTCGACAAGATTCATTGCGCCGTTCTTCTTCGCGATCACGAGGTTCTTCATCCCCCACGCATCTTCGGTCTTCGGATAATCCAGGCGGCTGTGCGCGCCGCGGCTCTCCGTTCGCGCCAGCGCGGCGTGCGTGCACGCTTCGGAAATCGTCAGCATGCACTGCAGATCGCGCGAGAGATGCCAGCCCGGATTGTAGGTGCGCGAGCCTTCCACGCGAACATTGGCCGCGCGAGCCTTCAGCTTATCCAACTCGGCCAGCGCCTTTCGAAGGTCCTCGTCCGTGCGGAAAATTCCCACCAGCGTTTGCATCACCTCTTGCAAATCATGGTGAATCGCATAGGGATTCTCTCCGGTCGCGCGGTGGAAGGGCGCGAGGATTTCCCGCTCCGCTTGTTCGAGCTGTGCATTGTTGAGACTTGGTGCGCCAGCCTTCTTCGCGTGTTGCGCGGCGCCCAATCCCGCGCGCCGCCCGAACACCAGCAAGTCCGAAAGCGAGTTCCCTCCCAGCCGATTCGCGCCATGCATACCGCCGGCTGCCTCGCCGGCAGCGAAGAGTCCTGGGACGGACGATTGCCCCGTCTCCGCGTCCACCCGAATTCCGCCCATCACGTAGTGGCACGTTGGCCCGACTTCCATCGGCCCCTTGGTGATGTCCACATCCGCCAGTTCCTTGAACTGGTGGTACATGCTAGGCAGCTTGCGCTTAACGTACTCGGCCGGCTTGTGCGAAATATCGAGAAACGCGCCGCCATGCGGGCTCCCGCGGCCCTCGCGCACCTCGGTGTAGATCGAGCGCGAGACGATATCGCGCGTCGAAAGCTCCATGCGCTTCGGGTCGTACTTCTCCATGAAGCGCTCGCCGTTCTTGTTGCGCAGGATGCCGCCCTCGCCTCGTACGGCCTCGGTGACGAGAAGCCCGCGCACGCCCGGCGGCCACACCATCCCGGTCGGATGGAATTGGACGAACTCCATGTCCAGCAGCTCGGCGCCCGCTTCGTACGCCAGCGCCATGCCGTCTCCGGTGCACTCCCACGAATTCGAGGTGATCTTCCAGGATTTGCCAATGCCGCCCGTGGCGATCACGACCGACTTCGCCTTGAACAAAACGAAGTTGCCATTCTCGCGCCAGTAGCCGAAAGCGCCCACCACGCGATCGCCGTCGGTCAGTAGCTTCGTGATCGTGCACTCCATGTACACGTCAAAGCCGAGCTGCACGCCGCGATCCTGCAGCGTGCGAATCATCTCGAGGCCGGTTCGGTCCCCAACGTGGCACAGGCGCTTGTAGGTGTGGCCGCCGAACGCGCGTTGCAGGATTTCGCCGTCCGCCGTGCGGTCGAAGAGCGCGCCCCACTGCTCGAGTTCGCGCACGCGATCCGGAGCTTCGAGCGCGTGCAGTTGCGCCATTCGCCAGTTATTGAGCAGCTTGCCGCCGCGCATCGTGTCGCGAAAATGCGTTTGCCAGCTGTCGGCCTTATCGACGTTACGCATCGCCGCGGCGAGGCCGCCCTCGGCCATCACCGTATGCGCCTTCCCAAGCAACGACTTGCACACCACGCCGACGCTCGCTCCCTGCGCCAGCGCCTCGATCGCCGCTCGCAGCCCCGCGCCGCCCGCGCCAATGATCAGCACATCGTGTTCGTGAGTTTCGTACGTTGGGGTCACAGGAGTCGAATGTCCTTGATCGCGCCGGAAGCAACCAGGTAGATGTAAAAATCGGTGAGCCCGACCGAAATCATGCTCACCCACGCCCAGAACATGTGGTGCTCGTTGAGCTTCGTCACGCCTTTCCAGGCCGAATGCCGCGGCAGGCCCAGCGTCGCGCACGAAAAGCAATCGAGCTTGCCGCCAACCAGGCTTCGCAGCGAGTGGCACGAGAACGTGTAGATCGTCAGCAAAATGATATTCACCAGCATCACCAGCGTGCCGACGCCGATGCCGAACTTCCCGTCGAAATCGAAGGCTATGATCGCGTCGTACCAGAGGAACGCCACGAAAATCACCGCGATGTAGAAGAAGTAGCGGTGCACGTTCTGCAGGATGAACGGAAACGCCGTCTCACCCTTGTACGAACGCTTGCCTTCACTCACCGCGCATGCCGGCGGATCGAGGAAAAATCCGCGATAGTAGGCTTTGCGGTAGTAGTAGCACGTCAGGCGGAAGCCCAGCGGCCCGCCAAGAATCAGGATCGCGGGCGAAAACGGCCACCAGTGATGTTGCGGATCGATCAGTGGCGAATAGTACGGCGAAAGGTAGGGCGCGGCCCAGTAATACGTCCCCTCAAATGCGCGCCAGGTGGTGTAAATGCCGAAGGCGCTCAAAACGATGATAAAAGGAAGGTTCTCGACCCACCAAGCATCGCGACGAAGTGTCCTTCCAAAACCGCTCGCGGGCTTTGCCGCCGAAATCTCCGCCACCGAGTAGCTCCTCCATGGCGACCACGAACGAGTCGCCCAAACACACAAGAATATTCGAGAACGTTTGTTTTGGAAATAGGAAACTTTTGGATTGCGGCGGGTATCGTCGTTTAGTGATGGCCCTGAGATGAACTCAAACGTTCACACGGCTTGGACTGTGCAGTCCAGATCCGATTCCCGAACCCCGGTCGGCGAGAGAATCGCGCTCACGGCGGACGAGTCGAGAGGTCGCGCGAAGAAGTACCCCTGCGCTACCTCGCAGCCTGCTGATGCCAGCGCCTGCAATTGACCCTCTGTCTCGACTCCCTCCGCTACCACTCGCAGTTCAAGGGATTTCGCCATGGCGATGATGGCTCGAACGATGGCCCGGCTTTCGTGTGAATCCACGATTTGCTGCACGAACGAACGGTCGATCTTCAACGTACCGATCGGGAGGCGGTGAATGTAGCTCAGCGAGGAATGCCCGGTTCCGAAATCGTCGACGGAGATACGCACGCCGAGCTCCGCCAGCGCGCGCACTTGCCGCCCGCCTTCTTCGAAATCGTTCATGATCGCGGTTTCCGTGACTTCGATCTGCAGCCACGGCGCGCCGAGAGCGGCGTCGCGCAGAATCTGCGCCACCTGGCCCGCAAAATCGGGACGCGCGAGCTGGATGGCGGAGATGTTGACGGCAACGGGCACGGGCGTAAGCCCTTTCCTCTGCCATTCCCCAGCCTGCCGGCACGCTTCGCGCATCACCCACTCGCCGATCTGTGAAATCTGTCCCGTCTGCTCGGCCACGACGATAAATTCGCTTGGCGAAATATGCCGCAGTTCAGATTGGCGGAATCGAACCAGAGCCTCCAGGCCGACCAGCGTGCGCCCCATCGTATAGATCGGCTGATACAACAGCTCGAACCCTTGCCCCTCGAGCGCGTCTTGCAGGTACCGCTCGATCTGCCTTCGCCTCGCCAGCCTCTCTCCCAGTTCGGCCGAGAACATCTGATACGTGTTGCGCCCCCGTTCCTTCGCGCGGTACATCGCGAGGTCGGCGTGGCGCTGTAGCTCAGCCGACGTCGTGCCGTCTATCGGGTAGATCGCCGCGCCGATGCTCGCTGTCGTCCGCAAGACGGTGTTCGCGCAGGTGAACGGTTCCGAAAGGAGCTCTATGAGCGACTCGCACACCTTTGCGATTCCGTCCGCCTCGCGGATGTCGTCCAGGACCGCGACGAATTCGTCTCCGCCGACGCGAGCAACTGTGTCCGTAGCGCGCGAGCACGAGCTCAGGCGCGCCGCCACTTGTTGCAACAACCAATCGCCCATCTGATGCCCGTATTGATCGTTCACCTGCTTGAATCCGTCGAGATCGATGCAGAGGACTCCCACGCTTCCTTTGCGCCGGGCAGCCCGCGCGACAGATTGCTGTAATCGATCTTCGAAAAGGATGCGATTCGGCAGGTCGGTCAGCGGGTCGTAGTGCGCCCGCCGGAATAGCAACCTTTGCATGCGCCCGTGTTCGAGAGCCACGGAAGCCATCCGGCTGGCCGAGAGCAGAACCTCGCGCGCGAAATCGTCCGGCTCTCGGCTGTCTTGCAGGAGCAACGCGATGACGCCCAAGCGCGATTGTCCCGGCTCCGTGATCGGTACTGCGAGAATGCTGTGAAAGCCTTGTGACCACACCCGCCCGAATGCCGCCCTTACGCCCGGATTCGCGGGATCGACGTCCCGCAGCAGTACCGCGGCATGCCTCTGCATCTCCGGTGCGGCAAGAGAGTCCCATCGATCGAGCAGAACACTTTCCAGGAAGCTGGCGAGGTCTTGCGGCACGCTCGGCGCAATCGCGGAGCGCGTGCGGCCCTCGCCGACCAAAATGAGGCACCGGCTTTCCCGCACCGACCGCTCGGTGGCATCGGCGAGTTCGCTCAGCACTTCGTCGAGACTCGTATCCTGCACGACTTTTTCGAGTAGCCGGTTGCGGCTCAGGTTGAAAGCCTCCATCGCCCTGCGGGATTCGATCTCGGCCCGCAATTCCGCGGTCCGCACGGAGACGCGCTCTTCCAGGAGTTTTCGCTCGCCTTCCAGTTGCGCTTCGTATCCCCAGATGTTCCGGTCCAGGCGCCGCGCGTAGAGCAGCGCCGGAAGCACGAGGAGGATCCCTGCGATTGAAAGTGGACCGAGGATAAGACTCGTTCCGCGGGCTTCGACGCTTTCCTTGGCCAGTACCTCGGACTTGGCGCTGGACATCTGCTGGCTGATATCGCCCAGAATCGTCTGGACGCGTGTTGCGCTCCGGTCGGCATACGTCACGTGGGCGCGGGACTCCGCTATGTTGCGCCGCCCCAAAGCGTCGCTGGCGAGCTGGCTCTGCTGCGCCACCATGGTCATCTGCTTGACCAGCGCGTCTAAGTCCTCCCTCGACTGCACGAGGGGCGAGCCTGGATCCTTTGTCGCTTCGTCTCGAAGTTTCTGCACTTGTCGCAGAAACAGCGCCGATGAATAACGAACCTGCGAAAATTGGGAGGCGCCGGAGCTGTCGTCATCAAGCTCCACGCTTTCAGGGGAGGCAATGCGCGCGAGCAACTGCAACTCGCTCACCGCTCGTTGTTCCGAGTTTACCGATCGCTCGTACTCGATATTTCGCGAATACGATTTGTGGACCTGGTACGCGACCGCAAGCCCCAGTCCAGTCACGATCACCTGCGCGGCGCACAGAGCCAGATAGAGGAGCCGAAGCTTTTGGCGGTTCCCGTTCATCGTCTCCTACCCGAGGGCATGCGAGCGGTTGCCGTCACCCGACACGACTCCATATCCGGTGGACAAGCCCCACTAGGATAAGAATTCAGACGTGAAAAGGAATCAGTACGGAAGTACCCCTAATGACCAAAGGAACACTTTCAGCGCGCGATTGACCGGACGCCCCAGCCCCTAGACCAGAAGCCGTCCGCCGTCGACCGCCAGCACCTGCCCAGTGACAAAATCAGCCGTCGCGAGATACGCCGCCGCGCCCGCAATGTCTTCGCCGGTGCCGGTTCGGTGTAGCGGGACGCGCTGGATATAGTCGTCGTCGGGCGCCTCGTCGGGAAATTGGATCGTGCCGGGCGCGATGCTGTTCACCAGGATCTCAGGCCCAAGCGCGCGCGCCAGGCAGCGCGTCAGCATGATCGAGCCCGCCTTCGAAACGCAGTAGTGCGTATAGCTCGGCCACGGCAGCAGTCCGCCCAGCGACGAGAGATTGATGATCCGGCCGCGCCCTTGCCGCTTCATGATGGGAGCCGCCGCCTGCGAGCAAAGAAATTGCGATTTCAGGTTGATGTTAAGGATGCCGTCCCACTGCTCGTCGGTAAGATCCTCGAACTTCGCCTCGAAAAACGCCCCCGCGTTGTTCACCAGAATATCGAGGCGCCCGAATTCCTTTTCGATCGCGGCGAACATTCTTGTCACGTCCGCGCGCTTCGTCACGTCCGCCTGAATCGCCATCGCCCGCGGTCCGCTCGCGCCAATCTCTCGTGCCAGCGCATCCGCGTCGCCGCGCGATGTCGCATAGTTCACGATGATCGCGGCGCCTTCGGCCGCGAATCTCAGCGCGATGCTGCGCCCGATGCGCTTGGCCCCGCCCGTCACCAATGCGACCTGCCCATCCAGCGGTTTCCCGGCCATCCGTGTCCTCCCGAGCCGCGAAGCTACCATAGCAAAGCCGCCGCCGAAAACACGAATCTCCGAACCTCTCGCGCCGATATTGCATCTCTATCGGGAGAAAGGAGCTTTTGTGACAACCACAGGGAAGGCCGCTTCAGCGCAGCCGCACCCCGAAGACTTCGACATCGTGATCCTCGGCGGCGGCACCGGATCGACCGTCGCGGCATGGACATTCGCCGGCGAAGGCAAGCGCGTCGCCGTCGTCGACCGCAAATATCTGGGCGGCTCGTGCCCCAACATCGCTTGCCTGCCGAGCAAGAACATCATTCAGAGCGCGCGCGTCGCATCGTACATCCGCCACAGCCGGGATTACGGCATCACAACGAACGGCTTCACCATCGATATGTCCGGCGTGCGCGGGCGCAAACGCAACATGGTTACCGGCCTCAACGATCTCTACCGCGACAACTACACGAAGACCGGTGCGGAGTTCATTCTGGCGCCGGGCCGCTTCGTCGCACCGAAAACCGTCGAGGCCACGCTGCCCGACGGCTCGACTCGCCTGCTGCGAGGCGCGAACGTCATCATCAGCACCGGCACACGCGCCACCATCGATCCGATTCCAGGCCTCGTCGAATCGCAGCCGCTCACGCACATCGAAGCACTCGAGCTCGACCGCGTCCCCGGGCACCTGCTCGTGATCGGCGGTGGCTACGTTGGCCTGGAGCTTGCGCAGGCCATGCGCCGCTTCGGCAGCAAGGTCACCGTCATCGAGCGCAGCGCGCAGATCGTTTCTCGGGAAGATGACGATGTCACCGACGCCCTCTGCGCACTTTTCAAGGACGATGGCATCGAAGTTCTCCTCGACGCGCGCGTCAAAAGCGTCTCTGGAAGGTCCGGGGAGTCGGTGAAGATCGCCCTCGAGCAAAACGGCGCCGTGAAAACGCTCGAAGGCACTCACATTCTGGTCGCCACCGGCCGCACTCCAAACACCGCGGGTCTCGGCCTCGAAGCCGCCGGCGTCGAGCTCACCGACCGCGGCTTCATCAAGGTCAACGACCGGCTCCAAACCACCGCGCCCGGCGTGTGGGCCCTCGGCGAAGTCGCGGGGAGTCCGCAATTCACGCACGTGAGCATCGACGACTTCCGCGTGATTCACGACAATCTCGCCGGCCGCAATCACACGACCACTGACAGGCTGATTCCCTTCTGCCTCTTCACCGATCCCGAGGTTGCCCGCATCGGTCTCAGCGAAAAGGACGCCGCAGCGCAAGGAATCGCGTATCGCCTGTTCAAAATTCCGATGGAAGCGAACCTCCGCGCGCGCACACTCTCCGAAACGCGTGGATTCATGAAGGCCCTCGTCGAGGTCGATAGCGACCGCATTCTTGGCTTCGCCATTTTCGGCGTCGACGGCGGTGAAACGATGGCCGTGGTGCAAGTGGCCATGATCGCCGGCCTGCC
>Ga0335074_10012765_pt1 | contig 11792 bp, 9 predicted proteins | sample Lox_Sample_23_FD_206715 | JGI IMG/M metagenome (GOLD analysis project Ga0335074, IMG submission 206715) | Soil microbial communities from Loxahatchee National Wildlife Refuge, Florida, United States - Lox_Sample_2.3 | ecosystem: Environmental > Terrestrial > Soil > Wetlands | place: USA: Florida...
GCATTACCTGCTTCCCGCCTACGGACCCAACTCAGCCCTTCGCATGCCGTCTTGGCGGCGAAAAACAAGGCCCCGCTAGGCCTTTAGCCTAGCGGGGCGCCATTTTCGAGGCCGTTGAGCCCCACTGTGGATTTACGTAAAAGGTGGAAGTTCCTCTGACGCAAAATCAATAACTTGGCGCAGCGGCGACCCCATAAAGTGAAAGCGAATGATCGCCAAAAGATGAAAGTTTCCGCAGTGTTTTACGCATAATGTGAAAGTTCCCGCGCTCCTTCCCGCGTTGCTTCTGCAAGCTACAGAATCCACGGCCCTTAGCGCGTCGCGATGTCATGCGCGATAATGCCGAAACTGGCAGCTTGTGGCATCGGCACCTCCGGAGGTGGAAATGGCAAAGTGGATTTCGCGGACAGAACTTTACGATCTCGTGTGGGCGGAGCCGCTGCGTAATCTCTCGGAACGGTTCGGCATCTCCGACGTCGCCCTGAAAAAATGTTGCCAGCGGTCCGCCATTCCCACGCCCGAGCGTGGGTACTGGGCCCGCAAAGATGCGGGGAAGGAAACGTACGTTCCCGCACTTCCCGAACGCCCTCCGGCCATGGAGGAGGACGTGGTTGTCGGTGCGGGAAACAGCTTCAGCTACTGGTATGGACCGGAGTTGTCCAGAGAAGAACTTTTGGGGCCGCTTCCGTCGCCTCCTGAATTCGCCACTCCCCTGGAAGTCGTTCGGGAGAGGGTCGCAAAGATCATCGGCAAAGTCTCCGTTTCGCGAGAAGTGAAAGTTTGGCACCCAGCGATCCAGCGCCTGCTGAACGATGACGAGGCTCGCCGCGAGAAGTTTCGTAAGAACGGCTGGTCATGGGACAAGCCTGTGTTCGAATCTCCCTTGGAGGTGCGACGGCTCCGAATACTGAACAGCCTGTTCGTGGCGGTGGGAAGACTCAATGGCAAAGCTTCACCAGACAAGGACGCGCGAAAGGCCAGCCTCAGCTTCTACAAACAACACATTCACATCACGCTCGGACCGACAAAGCAAAATCGGCGCGACAAGGCTGCCGAAACGCCGAGAGACCGGCTCACCCTCGCAATTCTTGACGGTTACAACTCAGAGAAGGAGTTGCAGGCCTGGCACGATGGCGATGGTTCCAGGTTGGAACAACAGATTACTGCCATCGCGGTCGAGATCGTCACCCTCGCGGAGTCGAAATACCGAGACTCCATGGTCCGGCGATACAACTGGCGAGTCGAACAGAAAGCTAAACTGGAGGAAGAGGACCGGAAGCGGAAGCTCGAAGCTGAGCGGGCTGAAAGGGAAAGGATCAAGCGGCTTGAGCAGGCTCGCATTGACGGCCTGCTCAGCGATGCGGCCGCCTTTCAGAAATCAGCCGCAATCCGGCAGTACGTCGAGGCAATCCGGACCAGACATGCTTCGTCGCCAATCGCGTCCAATCAAGAGCTGGAAACCTGGAGCCGGTGGGCCTTAGGGCAGGCGGACCGGATTGACCCTTCATTGAAAGCAAACTTTTGGTTGCGCAACTATGGCTGCGTCGTCTGAGCAGTTGCAGAACCAGCATTGCCGATCTGAAGCACATTAGTGAAGGCACTTCCGTTAAAAATGTCCTTAAAGAGGGACGTGCGAAAGTCTACCATCACGAAAAACCCTTTCCGGAATCGGGCGGAAGTTCCAATCGAAGGATTAACTGTATACACTCCGTTGACCTGATAGCTGGAATTCGCCGGCAAATATGCTTGAGAACCGACCGCCATACCTCCGGTGAGGTTAAAGCCCCGCACAACAGTTTCCGATAGCCCTACGTAATAGTGGTTCAATGGATAGACAGCGATTCCCAAGAACGCGTCAGGATAGTATATGTTTTTAGGATACAGGACAAAGGTATCCTTCGGACCGAACAGAGACAGATTGATTCCCTGAACAGCTGCGACCGGCACTTGCTGCGTCTGGGTGAGTAAATAGTAGTCTGTGGTGGACGTTGTTCCAGCGCTGCTCGTCTGAAACGATGCACAATTCGCGGAGCTCGTGTTCCCGTTAGGGTAGGTAGCGTTCAATGGACATGTAAACCACGAGTAAGAGTAACTAACAACGGAATCATATGCCGCACCTGTAACAAGCTCGCCCTCAGAAAAGTGATGCACCTCAAAAAAACCGTGATAATCGGGCGGTGGGACGGTCGATGAAGTTGGTGTTCCAGATGTGGGTGTGCCACTTGAATTTGCGGACGGTGCAACTGCTTGGGGCTGTGAAGCTGCCGTCGTCGTCTGAGCGTCTTCTGGCGCTACAGCGGCTGCATTTAGCGTCACCGTGGAAGTGGATCCCGCAGCGTAAGGTGGAACCGCGCTCGAAAAGGTTGCAGCAGCCACCGGCAACTGCGACCCTAGAAATGTCAGACAGGTGAGCGCACCGCCCGCAGTACTGGTATCGGCCGCATTTGCCAGGGCACAAGCAGACTGGGGTTGAGGCGTCTCGTTGATAATCTGAAACCGATGAAAGCGCTCCGACGCGCTAACAGTAAAGTACACGTTTAGGTTTTTCCCATAGCCGGAAATGTCAAAAGGCAGCTCCTGGAACGCAGTGTAGTGTGTCTCATATGCATTATTAATATCGGCGAATGTGAGCGCGACCTCCCGATTCATGCGCTCAATACCCCTTTCCAGTATGTAAACTCTACTCCGTATATCCCCAAGAATAATGTCGAAGTTGCTCGCCGGAATGGGCGAAGCCGGAGTCGGGTAGGACAGCGGTGAGTCTGTTAACTGCGGAGGAGGCGCAGTTACATAAGGTGGAAGAGCGAGGCCCGTCAATCTCAATGCTCTTCGCATGGAGTCTATCCAATCCCTTTCTGCACATGCCGAACCCACTGCGCACGGGCCCGCTAAGCCCAAGCTACCTCTGAGCGCTGCCAGCCTCGACTCAAGAGCTGCTGGGTTGCCCGGACCCAAGGCATTGGGCCCTGCCAGCAATGCAACGATTCGTGCAAGCGTCTGGTCATCCACTGTAGTAGTAGAGGTATATTGATTGCGAAGCATAGTGCGAATCTCCGCGATGCGTCGCTCGTTGATGTATTGCTTCCCTCCGGGCGAGTCCAGATAACTATCCAGAATGCTAGTAGCTAAATAGAGTGAGTTATATTCCGTCAGCACACCACGGATGTTATCTCTCAGCGTATTTGTACTGGCGGCCAAATTGCCTCCCAAGTCTACAACTGGAAAACTCTCAAGTTGGGTATTTAACCGGCCAATCTCCTGCTGAAGTCTGTTACCTCTATCGACAATTTCACTGAAGGATAATCCCGTTGTGATTGGGCGATTCGCCGTTGCATCAAGCGCCTTGAACTCAGCTTGAACAGCGGCAGCCGAGATATTTCCGCTTGGTACACCCGAACCTACGGGTGCGGCAGAAAGTCTCGCTACGTTAACGATATAGCTCAGGTAAGAAGCTCGTAGCTGCGCTGCCTGAGCCACGACAGCAGAGGCATCATCTTGAATTCTAGTCAGAGGTCGGTCGAAGGTTTCCTCATTAAGAAGATCGGCGATGATGGCATCGGTTGTCAGAAGATTCCCGGTCGCAAGTGGAGTGAAGCCTTTGGCCGCCGGAGCCGTCGGTGCAGAAGCGGCGGCCGGAGCAGGCGCTACGGTGGAACTGTAACCGGAAATGGCTAGATGCCCAGACTCCGACCTAATTGCTGCAGTCAACGAAATAGTGAAATCGGTCATTAGCCTCGCATTCAACACAAAAACCTCAACGGGGTATTGTGAGCATAAGAATAGCGGTCTACGGCTCATTTCTGACAGATCAGGCAGCGGTGCGGGTAGGACTGCATTCGCCAGTCCCGCTGGTCCTATTCGGCTTAGGAGGAGCTCTTTGTACATGAGGTACGACTTGCGCCGGTAGGCGTCGTAGACTACGACTGGATAGTTGTCGGACCTATTGACACGAGTGAAGGGAGCAGGAACGTTGCAAGGATGGTACAGACTCTGTGCCAGAGTCCCAGTGGAGCAGAACCCTATCCAAAACAGTAACAAAATCCGCCCTCGTGAAATTACTCTACGAAATGACATACGTCGGGTCCCCCAATAGCTGAAACTCCAAGAGCGTCTTGGCAACATACGGATCAACAGAAACACTCTGGCTAAGCGCCTCGCGTGCCGCCCGAAGGCAAGAGCCGACAGTCGCGCCGGGTTGGATGGCAACTGTGAAGAAGGCTTGCGCGAGCGCATCAGCATCTATCAAGTGTTGTGAGGCCAATGTTGCCGTTCCAAAAGCAAGCCCCGTTGACCCGACGACCGCAGCCGCACCGGATGCCAGCAACGAGAGGGCGCAGGAGCCGCTGGTCTTCTTCCCATCCGTCAGAAGACCGTAGCATGCCTCGGTGAAGGCTATCGTGCCGCTAACATACTGTGACTGAAACGCATCTGGAGTAATCGCCGTCACAGGGAAGCCGAGCGCCGGATCGTAACCCATCCAAGCAGGCTGATCCACAAATCCATGCAGGTTACAATACAGAAACTGGCAATCCAGGTTGGCCGCATTTGATGAGTTTAATACGCTATCTGGCGAGATAAAGACCCGCTCAGTTCCGGGTCTGCTCAAAACAATCCTGCTTGCATCCTGCCATTGCCAACTAGCAATCTCAACGTATCCTGAACGCAACGGCCTTTGACGCCTCAGCAGTGACTGCAAAGCAAGCATCGCACAGAAATCGTTCGCGGTAGCATCGATTCCCGCAACGATCCTCCCTACGGGAATGGGAGGCACAAGACAAGCCGGGGGAGAAACTGGCAGCATGAATCCGTACGGGTTGTCGGTAGCCACAACGGGATCTGGGTCGATACTTCTATCAGTGACAGGGTTCGCGACCGTAAACGACGGAATCACACGTTGATCGCCAATGATGACAATGCCGTCTGGCGGGCCGACCGCTGCGCAGCACGACTGAAGAGCGGCACGGAGAGAATTTGCGTCCCGGGCCGTCGCCGCAGCGCCATCCTGCATATTAACCGGATCGTCTAATACCCGCAGAACCCCACCAGGGCTCGCCGCCACCAACGCACACACGGCGGCGTTGACGGCATTGTAATTGCTCGCGCCGTAGACATTCTGGAGGCCCAGCGCAGATGTAATAAACACCGGCATGCTGTTCAATTACGACTCTTCGGCTTGATCAGGCTGCGCGGCAGAAGCCTGAGATGTGGCGCTATCGCGCCAATGCGAGTACTCGTCGATAAATTTTGCGAATTCGGCCTGCTCCTTCCTAGTTTTTGCCAATTGGTCTCTGACCGTACCTCGTGTACGAGGATCAGTGAGAAGATCAATGAGTTTCTTCTCAGTGTTCGCTTCCTGACGAAGAATATTTCCGGCGATCCTTGATTGGACTTCCGAGTAGTATTTGTGCAGCCGATCCAACCCCGCGATCCACAATGAGCAAATGGCCAAGCACGGCGTGATGATCGTTAGTTCATCGAGCGGTGCTATGCCAGTGACATACTGGATCTCGCCCGACACCTTGGCCGCGAAGAGTGCGATTATCAGGAGCGCTAAACACAGTCCTATGCATACGTATCCACAATAATTCAGGACAAGTTGCCCGCTGCGTCGCCGTTCGGAAGCCACCGCGAGAAAACGATCATCCCCATAATCGTCATTCCGGTCGATCTGGCTGTCATCTTTCTCGTTTCGTTCTCGAACCCTTGTTGCCTCTCTTGCCCTTCTTATACCCGTATTCACCAATCGCGCGAGCGGAACCCCGGCAACCAGGCCTACTCCCATGGCGAGTAGCTCACAACAGAGGAATACAGCAGCATGTTTTCCGTCGGCGGCAGCCGCTGAACAGCAGATGTAGCGAATGCCGAGACAGAAGGAAAAGATGAAAAATGGAAGAATTAGGCCGGATGTAATTTGGCTTTGACTATAAAATTCATCATGGATCGTTCGATACTCGCTTTGTGTTAGAAATCCAGACGCAACTGCATAGTTCTCGTTATAAACATTCATGTCCTTCAGATAGCGGAGATCCGCAGCGCTGTGCTGTATCGGAAGATCAGCTGCTGCTTTGGGCAAATAGCTAGGTTCCCGCGTCCACGGCGGCAACCGTCGGTCTCCATAACGGAACTCCCCGCGCCCATGTAGCCCGTAGGTAACATTAAATACCTTAAAAATCCATCTGCGGGGTCCAGTGAAAGACATCAAGCCTCGCTGAATCGGGTCCAGTATTTGTCCGAGAATTAGCGAAAAAAGAAGAAACATAATGATGTTTTGCTGGATGGTATCGAATACAGTTCCTGCTGTGCTGGTATTGGCAGTCGTGCCAATTGGTGTCATTTGACTCTGGAGTTGGGATTCAAGTGTTTTGACCTGAGTTTCCAGGCCCTGCACATATGAATCCGCTTGAGTCAGCCACTTGGCGGCTACCTGATCGCCTTGCAATTCTGATTTTTTTTCAGCAACCTGAGCGGAAAGGTCTCGGGCGACAAGCCGATCGCCGCTGCCTTGAGCGGACGCGAGGGAAGTGGAGAAGGACTGCAGGTCGGCGGCTTCTTGAGTCGTGAGGCTTTGCCGCTGTGCTATCCGGGCCTGGAGCCATTGGTCAAGTGCAGTGAGCTGCCCAGCGCATGTATAGGACTCACTCAATACCGCCTGATAAGGGACGGTCTCTTCATCGGAGTATTGAGGGCCGCTCTTCGTAGGTTGAGCTGACGACCCATTCCCTCCTGGCGTCTTGGCAGGAGCGGAGCGCGAGTTGGCAACAACGTACATCGGCAAGGCCTCACAAGCGGCCTTTATCTGTGCAACCGCTGCGGCCAAGCTCTTCTCGTCCTGTTCCGCTGCTGAGCCAGGAGCAGGATGTGGGATTTCAACTCGCGGAACAAGGATGGAGGGAAGCCACTTCGCCTTCGAAACTATGACCGTGTCGCTCACAGGTATGGGCTGGGCCGGATTCGCAGGCGGCACACTAGCGGACGGCTTCAGGTTAGCCGAGCAGAAAGGACACGATTTTGCATTGTTGGGACAAGGGATAGGGCCCAGAATTAGAATCAGTGCGAACGCAACGATCATCCCGGGAACCGAGATCGCAGTAAGTTTGGACAGATTGAGGTAATTCTGAAACCAAGCGAAGAGGTCAGACATTCCCGCGCCCCGAAGTAGAGTACTTGCAATAACGCGGAAATCGGGAAAACTGACAACCGTCGCTCTACTTGCGAGCGATCAACCCGCAATAAAAGCACGATCGCAGAACGAAACTGCAATGCTTATCAGTTGCGTTGAGGCAGAATGACTGTCAAGTCGCGGTTCTTGGTGACTATGGAATACCTGCTCAGCGCATTTGTTCCTGAATGCTTAGCGAGCCATCTGAGCAAATATTTCGTAAGAAGTCAAGGAGAAAACTCGACCGCGAGGCTACATTGTCATCATCCGTCGGAAAAGACCCTCTCTCCTTCGCAATCACATCTTACAGTGCCCGTCTTGCAGTGCCCGTCTTGCGTCGGGATGTGCGTTGCATACCTTATTGATAGGAAACTGTGAAATGTTCATGACTCAGGTAATACCTGCTGCGCTATGAGACCCCATTCGTATGCCGTGGCCGAAAGATACAGCGAATCGGTACTGACTTGCCCCCTGGATCCGCACAGAACTGATTGGGATTTCTGAAAGCGGAGGGGGAAGAAGATGGGCAGGAGCAGATATAAGGAAGCGCAGATCATTGCTGCGATGAAGCAGGTCCAAGCCGGCCGCACGCTGGAGGATGTGGCCCGCGAGTGCGGGGTCAGCCACGCCACGCTGCGACAACGGCCCGGAGTCATGAGCGCCTGCGCGAGGAGTGCCCGCAGTTCAGTTGGTTCACCAACCCGTTCGGCGCACGCAGGAAGATCGCGAACTCCCAGACGGAGTACGGCGAGCTGCGTCCACACAGCAGCCTCGGCTACCGAACTCCGGCTGATTTTCCTCGCGTGGCTATAACCCAGAGCTACGGGAAAGACGTGGACTGCGCCACTGGGAAATGTCTCCGGCGTTCCCTACTGGCTCACAGCTCCGACGGGTTATATTTACCGACATACTCCGCACGGACTTAGGGGCCATCAGTCCACAATTGTATTTGGCCGAAGAAACTGTAGAATTGCGAAAATGCGGGTCACGGGGCCCGTAGCTGTTCTAGTTCGCGGAGGGCCCGGCGCCGACGACGTTTTTGGAGGATTTAGCATGTCAGCAACGATTGGCAATCTCATGACTCAACTCAAGGCTGACGAGTGGCGTGCCCAAACCGGATTCAGTCCGGAACTGCAATCGACGCTAGACAAGACTCTGGAATTCAGGCCCGGGATGGAGGAGGGAGTAGCTGCGGCCCTAAGTGAGTGGATCCGTCACCATCAACCGTGTTTGTTCGGCAGAATCCACGCGAAACAGATGGCGATCTCCTATTGCCTGATTTGCGAGGATGCTCTATGCGGCGACGAGGGGAAGCTTGGCAACCTGATTCAGGATTCGCGGTTAGCGTGGACGAAAGCTGGATTCGCGGGCCGCAGCAGCAACTTTGTCATCGCAGCCTTTTCGAGGGCACTAGCAGTGGCGGTTCCGGATGACACCGTAAAGGCGATCGCTAAGCGCGTCTGTTCCCTATATCTACAGGAGCCGATTGAATCAGATCGGGTCTATCTCGACCGACTGTGGCTTGAGCAACCGGGTTCGGCACAAATTACTTGGGAATGGGTTGCTGGAGTGAACTACTTCTCTGCTCAAGGAGATAGACGGTGGTGGCAGGATCATCGGTTTCCATCGGGGATTGCTTTCTCAGTCAATTCGGTGGGGCACATGGTAAAGGCAGGAAAACTCGCCCGGGCAATGCGTGATGTTGAAGAGGTTATGGGTACGGCATCGACAGACTTCCGACCGCCTGATGTCCACTCCCTGAAGCAGTCCGTTTCAATTGCCATGCGCACAATACACAATGCATCGAACGCGCCTTCCGGTAAGGCGACGTACCTTGTGCCGAAGGAAAGCAGCGCTCCGGAATGCCCGGTAGAGATCCCCTCACCCCTGGACACGTTTGATTGCTCTCAATACAAGGGCCATTATCACACTGACTACACGATTCCATCAGAGTACTTCCGGCCCGATGTGCTGAGGCCGCATGAACTTAGAATTCACGACCTCGATTTCACCTACCTATTTCAGGATAGACTTGATAACCCTGACTTCGATCGAATGGGGGAAGGGCGTCGAATTAGACTAGATGAGCTTGCGCCCGATCTGGCGAGGGATGGATCAGCTACCAAACACGCTCGTGGTGTTCCGATTGATGTGCGCATAGAAGATGCGCCGAGATTGATAAAAGCTCTTCGCTCGTGAGCTAGCTGATAGTAATCGCATTATAGGTCTTGGCTATCATAGAACATAAATCACTGGTAACCGGCTTCTTAGAACCTAGCTGCACCACCGCGATGCAATCAAGATTTCGCTCCGTACTGGTAGTATCAAGTACGACGTCAAAGGCATCCAAGGCATCAGTCTCGAATCGAATCACGCCGACATACCGCGAGAGGCAAACGGTTTCGCATAGTCGCTGAACGATTTGATCCATGCCGGGGCGTTTCAATAGTGAATCAATATAGATGTGAGAGCGGAAGATGCGCGGGGACCATGTAGTTGTTCCCCTTGCCCCGATGGCCTGCAGAAATGGTTGGATCTCAGAATGGAGAAGTTTTAGCCCTGCCCGGTACAACTCTCCAAAAGAGAGCCTTATTTTAGCGTGCAGTGGCACCAGAATATGGGTGAGTTGCCAATCCTCAGTCTTGTTCGAAAGCTGATAGCGTACGATAAACTTCTCCTCCTGCTTTGCAATGGTCGCCTTCAGGTACGGACCATATCTGTCGTCGTGTACGTAAAGTCCAACCATGTCTTCCGCACGGTGCCGCAATTCGAGCGTGTTGTGGTTTTGTGCGGATCGCTTGATCGCCATTCCCGCCAATGCGACTGCATGACGGTCCTCGCTAACCCGAGAATCCAAAATCAGAACCGGAGTGAAACCTGAGGCCAGAGAACTAAATAGCAATGCTCGGGTAACGTCATACATCTTGCTGCGGTAGAGGCTCGGGCTATACCCGAGGGACTGTACTGCCTGGCACATCTGGTCAAGGGACAGGCCCTCAGAGGGCATTGGGCGTCCGAAGGGCAAGGTAAATTGGTTGGCCCGAATGGTAATTTGAGACGGAGTTGCTAAACTACCACCCTCTAGCTGCCTTGCTCTGTGAAGGCACATCCATAAAGCCGTGGTTGCGCAGGCGCTCACACCCAAATCCTGTTGCTGAAAGGGCAGACCGGCGACCTGTAGCGGAACACCTAGCGTATGCACATCGAAATCGCACACGCATTTGAATTTTCTAACATGCCCGCTCTCTGATTGTTCCGGAAGGGGCCGAAGCACTGTCCTGCCTACTGGGCAACCGGGAAGGGGTTTTATCACGGCGAATCCAATGTAATGCGAGTCAGAAAACATATTACAGGCATTCATGTACTCGGAATTCTGCTCAGATTGCGATCTTAAGTGTCTCAGGCGTCGCAGTTCTTTTTTTAATTCATTCGGGAGGAGAGAAAAGAAATGCACGCGGCGGCAGAAATTAGCATAGCTGGTGAGGCACTTGGAGTAAAAAACGCTGTAGTCTTCGATGTAATCTCGATCGATGTAGTGTTCCTCCACAATCACGCTCTTGCATCCCAGAGCCTGATGGCGGACGTAGCCGTCGATATAATCTAATTGACGATGAGCGTCGGCCCGGCTAACAAAATGGGGGTCAGGCAATTGGAGGATGCTGGCCAGTGAAACACCTTCAATTGCCTGGAATCTAATTTCTTGACGCGGCGGAGGAGTAGCCAGCTTCTCAGGCACGAGCATTTATGCGGACAGCCATATCGTGCTCCGATAGCTGCTCTGAGGAGCGAGCAGCCTCGGCCAGCGATAGGAGCTTGGCTTCCCAAGTCCGCCTTGCCTTCTCAAATCGGAGCTGAAACTTCGGGTCGGAGGTGCTCAGAACCTTCCGGCGCGTGGCTCTTCCGTGCCGAACACGTTTCTTTTGAACCGGCATAAGCGTCTTCCTCTTCGAGTGGGCGATACGATTGGCGGGGCGGTATCGCGGGTTCACTGGTCAAGGCCCCACTTTTTCCGCAAGGAGATGATTGAAGACCCAAGCACCATCCACCGCCTCTTGGGCCCAACCCGCTTCGATTTGAGCGTACTCTTTTTACAGTAGTCCTTCACCGTGGCCTCAGTCACTTCATTCCCAAGAAGCCCAGCGGTATCCCGGGCGCTGTACCACATGGTCGGATCTATCTCTTTCCCCACACTGCCAAGCATACCCCGAGTCTTATATCGAAATCAAGCGAAAAACATGATGTTCCATCGACAGCGCAAGGTGTCTAGGATTTCCCATCGATTCCTATGCTTATATATGCTTTCGTATAGGAATTCCTAGGACACTTCGGCCATGTATCGCATTCTGTTCATTGGAAATCTCGAATCCTCGCTATTATCTGCAAAATTCCGGAAAATGCAATGGAAAGGCGATTTCAGATGGATCTGAAATTGGCTGGATCCGCAGGTTCTTACAAAACCGTGAGATTCCGCGCTGCGAATACGACGTTTCTCCGTAGCATCTCCTTAGGAAGCTCTGAACAACCAGCTTGTTTGACAGGCAAGGGGTTGGACTGCGTGGCGAGGCGTGTGAATGGGGCGTCAGAGCTGCTTGAATCATCCGGAACCTGCCCTCGGAGTGGCTTCCGGGCACAC
>Ga0335074_10012766_pt1 | contig 11792 bp, 8 predicted proteins | sample Lox_Sample_23_FD_206715 | JGI IMG/M metagenome (GOLD analysis project Ga0335074, IMG submission 206715) | Soil microbial communities from Loxahatchee National Wildlife Refuge, Florida, United States - Lox_Sample_2.3 | ecosystem: Environmental > Terrestrial > Soil > Wetlands | place: USA: Florida...
CCGATGGCGGAAGCCGCCGACGAGCGCGATTTGGCGGCAACAGATGCCGCACAGCGTGCGCGAATTCGCGCGTTTGCCGCATCCGCCGACAATGTCGGCGCATTTTTCGGCGAAGATATCTTTGTGGCAGTCGGCTCCATACTTCTGATCAAGGGCTTTCTTCAGCAAAGCGGTGTGATCGTTCAGCCGCTGGATCTCTCCCTCTGGGCGATTCCGACTGCGCTTCTCGCTTTTGCAATTCACGGTGCGAGGTTGTTGCTGCTTGACCGGCGGCGTGCGCGGGACCCTTCCCCGATTAAAGGCGAGCCCACGGCGTGATCAAGCTTCAACATGCATATCTGTTTGCCGGCATGATATTTGCCGTGTTCGCAATCCTGAGCGCGCGCGATAGAACCAATTTGCATCGCTTCGGCAATGCCGCGTTCTGGGGGCTATTTGCTGCGAGCCTTCTTTTTGGCTCCTGGCTTGGCGATATCGCCAACGGCGCGCTGGCGCTCGCGCTCGCCGTCCTTGGAGGCTTCAGGTTTCTGGGAACGGGCCGGCGCGCGGAGAAAACGGAAGCCGAGCGGGTCGCCGGCGCGCAAGCCCGAGGTGACAAATTGTTCCTTCCGGCGCTTGTGATTCCTGTCACTGCGATGCTTGGAACGGTCGTGTTCAAGAATGTCGTTTTCGGCGGTGTGCCGCTCATTGATCCCGGACAGGCGACGGTTATTTCGCTCGCGCTTGGCGTCGCTATCGCATGGGCTGCGGCGGCGCTGTGGCTGCGCGAGCCGCCGCTCGCGGCTTTACAAGAAGGCCGTCGCCTGATGGATATGATCGGCTCGGCGGCGCTGCTGCCGCAAATGCTGGCCTCGCTCGGCGCCGTATTCGCCGCTGCCGGTGTCGGCCAGGTGGTCGGCGTCCTGACGACCCAATACTTTCCGCTCGGAACGCCCTTCGCAGCGGTCGCCGCCTATTGTCTCGGCATGGCTGTTTTTACCGTCGCAATGGGCAATGCCTTTGCTGCGTTTCCAGTGATAACGGCGGCGATCGGCCTGCCGCTTGTCGTGCGTCGCTTTGGCGGCGATCCCGCGATCATGGCCGCGATCGGCATGCTGTCCGGTTTTTGCGGCACGCTGGTGACGCCGATGGCCGCCAATTTCAACATCGTGCCGGCGGCGCTGCTCGGGCTTGACCGCAACGCCGTGATCCGCGCGCAGTGGCCGACCGCGCTTCTGCTTTTGATCTGCAACACGCTTCTGATGTATGTGCTCGTCTTCCGCTTCGGCCCGCGTCACGGATGAAATGACAATACGACTGACCGAACATCTTGCTTCGCATTTCGCGCAGACCGCTCTCGGCCATGTCGGCCGCGAATGGCCCAACAAGCTCGATCACGTGATGGCGGGCCCGGACGACGTGCTCGGTCCATGTGCTTTGCACCCGGTCTTTTTCGGCAGTTTCGACTGGCATTCCTGCGTGCACGGCTATTGGACTCTTGCGCGCCTCTATCGACGCTTTCCGCGGTTGGACGAGGCGCCACACATCCGCGATTTGTTTGATGTGCAGCTGACGCCGGCGAAGATCGCGGCCGAGGTCGATTATCTCGCGCGGCCAACGTCGCGCGGCTTCGAGCGGCCTTATGGCTGGGCCTGGGCGCTGATGCTGGCCGGCGAACTCGCGCGCCACGAAAGCGCAGAGGGAAAAATCTGGAGCGCCATTCTTGCGCCGCTCGCGCATGCATTCGTACAAAGATTTGAATCGTGGCTGCCCCTCGCGAGCTATCCAATCCGCGCTGGTGTGCATTCCAACACGGCATTCGCGATCCTGCTCGCGCTCGACTATGCCGAAACCGTTGGCGGCACCGGCTTCGCCGGGTTGCTGCGCGAAAAGGCGCTTTCCTGGTATGCCAACGACGCCCACTGCCAGGCGTGGGAACCCGGCGGTGATGATTTCCTATCCCCGGCGCTGATCGAAGCGGCGTGTATGCGCGAGGTGCTGGGTCGCGAGGCTTTCGCGGCATGGTTTGCGCGCTTTCTTCCACGGCTGAATGATGGAGAACCCGCGACGTTATTTGCGCCCGCGCTGGTCAGCGACCGCAGCGACGGCAAAATCGCCCACCTTGACGGCCTCAATCTCTCCCGCGCCTGGTGCTGGCGGCTGATTCTCGACGCGATCCATGATCCAAACGTTCGCATCCGCGTTGAAGAAACCGTTATACGACACATTGACACCGCGCTTCCCCACGTCACCGGTGATTACATGGGCGAACACTGGCTGGCGAGTTTCGCGCTGCTGGCGCTGGATCGCGGGTTCGCAGACTGCAGGTAACTTCGCCCGTGCGGCAAAGTAACACCGTTGCTTCGCAATAATCACTTTTGATCCAGTATCCGCTCCAGCGTCGTCAGTTCGTCGGCCTCGCGGGCGGGTTTGTCCCAGCGGATGCGGTTGATGCGCGGGAAGCGCATGGCGACGCCGGATTTGTGGCGGGTGGAGCGTTGCAAGCCTTCAAAGGCGACTTCCAGGACGAGGCCGAAATCGCGGTCAGCACGCACCGAGCGAACCGGGCCGAAACGCTCGATCGTATTGTCGCGGACGAATTTGTCGAGCGCGCGCAATTCCTCGTCGGTGAAGCCGAAATAGGCTTTACCCACTGGCGTAAGCGCGCGGTCGCCATTCGAATCTTCGCGCCAGACGCCAAAGGTGTAGTCCGAATAGAAACTCGAACGCTTGCCATGGCCGCGCTGTGCATACATCAGCACGGTGTCGATCAGATGCGGATCGCGCTTCCATTTGAACCAAGGCCCTTTCGGGCGGCCGGCTTCGTAGATCGAATCCTTGCGCTTCAACATCAGGCCTTCCGCGAGCCGCGCGTCGCCTTCCGGCGGGATAGCGCGCAAAGCCGCAAGCTCTTCCCAGTTGTCGAATGCAACCAGCGGCGAATGATCGAGGCGCGGTGAGGCAATGCGCGCGACAAATGCTTCGAGACGCCGGCGCCGCTCTTCGAAGGGCAGGGTGCGCAGATCCGTTTCGCCCTCGAGCAACAGATCATAGCCACGAATGCCGGCGGGAAATTTGGCGATCGTTTTGGCGTCGGGCGTCTTGCGGTTGAGGCGCTGCTGCAGGTCCGAGAACGACGCCATCGCGCCGTTGCGGATGACGAGCAGCTCGCCATCAATCACGCCCTCAAAATTGAGCGCAGCAATTACGTCCGGGAAAGAATGACCGATCTCGTCCCCCGTACGGCTGAAAAGCCGGCGTACGCCGCCTTCGCTCACCGCCTGCACGCGAATGCCATCCCATTTCCATTCGGCCGCGTAATCGCTTGGGTTCAGCTTTGCAAGATCGTTTGTTTCATCGAGCGCCTGGGCGAGCATCACGGGACGAAAGCGGCCGGGTGCGGCGCGCGACGGCTTCCCGCTGCGTCCTTCGAGCCACGCAAACAAATCTTCATAAGGCGGATGCTGGCCGTGCCACAGTTCCTCGATCTCGCTTACTTCGACATTGCGAAGCGCCGCCAGCGCCTGTTTGGCAAGCCGCGCCGAAACGCCGACGCGCAAACCTCCCGTGAGTAGCTTCAGCAGCGCCCAGCGGCCATCCGCGTCGAGCGCATCGAGCCAGGTCTCCAGAAGCTGCTGCACGTCGTGGCGGAGCGCGCCTTGCAGCGTATCGACCACTTCGGACAATTCCGGCTCACGCGCGGGCGTGCCCGCCTTCGCTAAAGCCACGGCGGGCGTGCCCGCCGTAGCTTTAGCGAAGGTGGGCCACACCAGCGCGACGGTTTCGGCAAGGTCGCCGACATGATCATAAGAAAGAGCAAAGAGCTGCGGGTCCATCCGTGATTCTACGGCCTTGCGGATGAAGGCAGGCTTTGCAACGTCGAACGATAGCGCGCCGGTCAGCGCGGCCAGCGCCCAGCCACGTTCGGGATCGGGCGTTTCGCGGAAGTAATCGCGCATCAGGACAAGCTTCGCGTTGCGCGACGGCGTGAAGGCGAGGCGGTCGAGCAGGTGGGCAAATGCGCGCATCACTGCGCCCGCTTTGTTTCATCGGGCGGCGCGACTTCGCCCTCTTCATCACCATAGCCTACAAGTGATAACGCCCGCGCCTGCTGTCCATTTATTTCGGCCCAGCGCAACAGCGCTTCCTCCTCGCCATGCGTCAGCCATATCTCTTCGGGGCGAATCTCGCGGAAAGTCTCCGTCAACTCGTCCCAGTCGGCGTGATCGGAGATGACGAGCGGCAGTTCGACATGTCGCTGTCGCGCCCGCGCCCGCACGCGCATCCAACCGGAAGCAAACGCGGGCAAGGGATCGGCGAAGCGCCGCGACCAGCGCTCGGCGATCGCGTCGGGCGGCGCCAGAACGATCTCACCGGCAAATTTGTTCCTGGCGTCGTCCGTCGCGGGTTCAAGCGGTCCAAGATCAACGCCATGCGCTTCATACAGCGCATTGAGCTTTGCAAGCGCGCCGTGAACGAAGATCGGCTTGTCGTAACCTGCCTCCCGCAACAGACAAATGAGACGCTGCGCCTTGCCGAGGGCATAGACGCCGACGAGATGGGTGCGCTCCGGAAATTGCGCGACGGATTTCAGCAGCTTGCCGACCTCCCCCGCATCGTCGGGATGGCGGAAGACGGGCAGGCCGAATGTCGCCTCGGAGACGAACACGTCGCAGGGAACAGGCTCGAACGGCGCACAAGTCGGATCGCGGCGCCGTTTGTAATCGCCGGAGACGACGATGGTGAGCCCTTTCCAGCGCATCACGATCTGCGCGGAACCGAGCACATGCCCGGCCGGAACAAGTGTAACTTCCACATCATTGTACGAAATGGTTTCGCCATAGCCGGCAGCCTGCGCCGAACCCGCAAAGTTCTCGCCATAGCGCGCCGCCATGATGGCGAGCGTTTCCTTTGTGGCCAACACCGCCTGGTGTCCTGACCGCGCATGATCGGCATGACCATGAGTGATGACCGCGCGTGGTACGGGCCGGACAGGATCGATAATGAAATCGCCGAGAATACAGCATAGTCCCGCGGGCGTGGGACGGAGGAGATCAGTGGCTTTGGTCACGGCATGTGGAAAATGACCACGCCTCAGCGCCGTTACAAGTCTTCCAGTTTCACGCCCAATCCCTATGCGACGCAGCAGTAAAAGGTGTAGAACTACCCGTTTTGCCGCCGATCGGCACTGTTTTCCCGGAGATCCGCCATGACTCGCATCCTTCCCCACCTTTCGGTCCTCGCTTTGTGCTGCGCTGCAGGCGCGGCGCTCGCCGCCACCATCCCGCCCCCGCCTGCAACGCCAGCGGGTAATACGGTGGATATGATTCAGGGCACGAAGGTCGCCGATCCCTATCGCTGGCTCGAAGACCCGGCCGATCCCAAGGTTCAGGCGTGGAGCGATGCCCAGAATGCCCGCACGCGCGCCTACCTCGATGCGCTGCCCGAGGCGGAAGGGATCAAGACGAAGCTCACCCAGCTGATCACGGCGACTTCGCCGGCCTATTACCAGCTCGAAGCGCGCGGCGATCTGGTGTTCGCGATGTACAGCGACCCGGCGAAACAGCAGCCCATGCTCGTGGCGCTCGATGCGAAGGCCGATCCCGGCAGCCGGAAGATTGTACTCGATCCCAACGCACTCGATGCCAAGGGACTCACGTCGATTGACTGGTTCGTGCCCTCGCCGAACGGGAAGCTGGTTGCGATGTCGCTGTCGAAGAATGGCAGCGAGGACGGCACGCTCCACGTCTATGACGTGGCGACGGGCAAGGAGGTCGGCGACCCGATTTCGCGCGTGCAATATCCGACGGCGGGCGGGAGCTTGGCCTGGACGGCCGACGGCAAGGGATTCTGGTATACACGCTATCCCGGCCCCGATGCGCCCGCCGCCGATCAGCACTTCAACATGCAGGTTTATTTCCATCGCCTTGGCGACGCAGGAACAGGCGATCCGCTGGTGCTTGGAAGCAAGGACGGTCTTGAGCGCGTCTCCGAAGTGTTTCTCGACAATCGCTACGACAGACCGGCGATCCTCGCCTCGGTGCAGCGCGGCGATGGCGGCGAATGGGCCTTCTATGTGCTGCGCGAAAGCCAGCCGGCGGTCCAGGTCGCCAATTATCCGGACAAGATCGTCTATGCCGCGCTCGGACCGGACGACGCGATCTACGGCATCAGCCGCGCAGGCGCGCCGAACGGCAAGATCGTCAAGCTGAAAGCGCCCTATGCGAGCGGCGCGCTGGGCAATGCGCCCACCCTCGTTCCAGAGACAAACGAAGCGGCAATACTTTCGGGGGGCGCCGAGCAGCATGTGCTGGACCTGACGCTTTCCTCGAACAGGTTATTTGTGCGCGATATCGTCGGCGGGCCCAATCAGGTGCGGATCTTCGACCTGGACGGTCATGCGCAAGGCACGTTGCCGTTGCCGGAGATCGCCGCAAATTCCGAAATCGAGCCGCTCGCCGATGGCGATGTGCTGTTCGACGTCTCGACCTATCTGCGGCCGCGCTATTATGCGAGCTGGAATCCCGCAACGGGCAAGACCCGCGAAACGGCGCTCAAGGTCACGTCGCCGATCTCCTTTGCGGATGCGGACGTGAAACGTGCGTTCGCGGTCTCGAAAGACGGCACACAGGTTCCGCTCAACATCATCATGCGCAAAGGCACCAGGCTCGACGGCCGCAATCCGACGCTGCTTTATGGCTATGGCGGATACGGCATCAGCATGACGCCCGGTTTCATCGGTGCAATGCGCCGCGTCTGGCTCGATCATGGCGGCATTTACGTTGTCGCCAACATTCGCGGCGGCGCGGAATATGGCGAGCGCTGGCACCGGGAAGGCATGCTGACGAAGAAGCAGAATGTGTTCGACGATTTCGCGGCGGCGGGCGATTATCTCATCGCGCAGCATTATACTTCGCATGAGAAGCTTGCTTTGATGGGCGGATCGAATGGCGGCCTGCTCATGGGCGCGGAAATCACGCAGCACCCGGCGCTCGCGCGCGCGGTCGTATCGGCCGTCGGCATCTATGACATGGTGCGCGTGGAGCTCGATCCCAATGGTTCGTTCAACACCACCGAATTCGGCACGGTGAAAGATCCGGAGCAGTTCAAGGCGCTTTATGCCTATTCGCCCTATCATCATGTTGTGAAGGGTACTGCGTATCCGGCGGTGCTCATGCTGACGGGCGCTAGGGACGGCCGCGTCAATCCTCTGCATTCGCGCAAATTCACGGCGGCACTGCAGGCGGCGACGGGTTCCGGCCGCCCGATCCTGCTGCGTACCAGCGCCAATTCCGGCCACGGCATAGGCAGCTCGCTGTCCGAGCGGATTGCGGAGCAGACCGATGAACTTTCCTTCCTTTTCGATCAGCTCGGCATGACGAAGAAAGTCGCGATGCATTAGATTGCAATCCGTTCAAGCGGAACGGCCGCGTCCGTCGGCAGGCTCAGGACGAGGGTCAACAAATTACCTCATCCCGGGGCTGTCGGTGGGTGCGATCGATCCGGTCCGGACAAACCTCGCAGAGCACGCGCATTTTCCGCATGTCCCGGAAAGAAGCCGCAGCTAACAAATCGCAAGAAAATTCTGCGTCCGGCTCGTGCGAAGAGCGCGGAACCCTCCGCGGCGTCGCTCATGAGCTTCTCTGTGATGCCGCCGCGGCCGCGGTCGCATCAATTGAAAATCTGTCCAGCGGACGGCGGACTGCAAGACGCAGGAGATGAAAATGTTGGCAAATGCCTTGAAAACGACGGGCCTGGCGGCCCTGCTGGGATTGGGAGTAATCGCAGCTTCCGGCAACGCCGAGGCCGACATGTATAAGACTCGCTGCTACGGCGACGATTGCGTGCAGCTGCGTTGCGACGATTGGGGCCGTGGTTGTTTCCGCATCGGTCAGTTCGACCGGAACGCCCCCACCGCCGTTGAACCACAGGGGTACACGGAAACCTACCGGGAATATCCGGATTCCTACTATGCGCCGCCGCCGCCCGACGACGGCTACAACAACGGTTACGACACCGGCTATGAGAAGGGCTACCAGAACGGCTATGACAGCGGTTACGACGACAGTTTTCCGGGAAGTTGACAATGCATACCGGCAGGAAAGCCGCGGATAACTCCGCGGCTTTTTTGTGATTGCGGCGTGTCGTACCCCGCCTAATCCCCATTCATCCGGCGTTCAGGTGCGGCCTTGCATTTAAGCCGCCGCAACAAGCGGGAGAACATAAAGCAAGAACTTCCAGGGAATCTCTGACGGTATGCATGTGCCGCCTCTGCGGCGCATCGCGCGAACTCCGCGCGCATAAAACTTCGTGGGGGGATCATTCGCGGGCACGAAATCTGTGCCCGAACCACGAAAGGAACTGCCGTGAATAACCGACTTTCAAGACTGCTGATCACCGTGGCGCTCGCTTCGGTGCCCGTGGCGGCGGCTGCACAGGCGCTGGATCTCACTCCTGATCCGTCGCGCATTCTTTCCGATCCCAACTATCTGCCGCTTGCCGGTCAGTTCTACGGGACGACAGCTTACACCCACGGCTGGACAGACGGAAATTCGGCGAATGCCGCCGGGCTTGATACTTCATCGTTTCATATCAACACCAATGCGCTCAATCAGCTTCTGTCCTTTGGCGTCACGAATGACATCGCGATCAACGCTTCCATCGCATATGACCCGGCTGACTTCCGCGAGATCGATTACGCGAGCGGCCGCACGACAACGCTCAACAGTTCCGGATTCAGCGATCCGACCTTTGGCGCAACCTGGCGGGCTCTTGATCAGAGCGTGTGGCCTGTCGATCTCGATCTGCTTGGTTCCTATACGCCGAACTGGATCGATGCGCACACCGCGAGCGCCGACGAGGACGGCACAGTGGCGCGGGGCGGCGATTCGGGAACCGTCGGCGCCGCGCTCGGCTACGACACGCGCAGCTTCGGAATCCGCGGCGCCTTCAACGCAAATTTTCTCGGCGCGAGGAATGTTTACGACCTTGCCAATGGCGACACGTTACAGACGGAAGGCCACACCAATTACACGCTGTCGCTGGATACGCAGACGCGGCTTACCGATCTGTTCTCGGTCAATGCCGGCCTCGCCCATACGTTTGCGTCGGACGACACCGGCGTCAATCTGACGACCGGCACGCCCCATTATTCGGAACCGGGTGACAACACGGCGCTGCAGCTTGCGCTGAACTACAATTTCATTCCCAACCAGTTCGTGATCTCGGCGACCTACGCGCATGACTTCTACGACAATGGCCGGACGTTCTACGACAACCCGGCGGCCGACAGCGAGACCCGCAACGAGAACGGCAACGTCGTCGGCGTAAAGCTTTACTACGATACGCCCTAAAGGAAGCACTTGCCACGACCCTCTCCCCTCGATGGGGAGAGGGATCGCGAGCCGGCTCGATCAATTGTCATGGCCCGCGAAGGCGGGCCACCCGGGTGGAGCATCGCCGCCGTCGAAGGCCTGATATGACATTCCTTTCGCGTCTGATACTTTGCCATTTTCAGCTGGGCGGTCCGCATCTGCGGGCCGTGACAAGGTTTGTTTGCGGTCTGATAGAGAGGAACGGCTTCTAATTCCCCACGATCGCCCAGCAATCGGGGAGAAAGCCGTTGAAACTTGTGCGCACGGCGTAGGAATAGGCGCCGATGGATTCGAAGACGATGAAATCGCCGGGACCGACGGTTTCGGGAAGCATCAGCGGCCGCGGCAGGACGTCCAGCGTGTCGCAGGTCGGCCCATAGACCCGGAAGGCGCTGTCGGCTGCGGGCTCGGTCAATGCGCGACCTTTCGCATCGAGCGCATAGACCTTGGTGTGATAATCCGTCGTCCAGCCCGGCAGAGTCAGCTCGTCGAAGCTGCCATAGATGCCGTCATTCATGTACAGCTTGTCGCCCTTGCGCAGCACGACCTGGGCGACGAGCGAAACGCCTTCCGCGATCAGCGCGCGTCCCGGCTCACAAAGCAAGGACAGGTCGTCTGCATTTGGCAGCGTCGCGATAGCCTCGCGGATCGTATCGAAATACCAGTGATAGGGCGGCACGTCCTGCCCCGGATAGGGACCCGGAAATCCGCCGCCGATATCGAGCGCGACGATGTCGATTCCGGCGAGTGCCGAAGTGCGCCGCGCCATCTCGATGGCTTGTGCGTAGGAGAACGGGCTCAAACATTGCGAACCAACATGGAAGGTAATCGCCGGCGCAGCACCTGATTCTGCGACGCGTTTGAGAAGGCGCGCGGCATCTTCGGGCGTCGTACCAAATTTGCTCGACAATTCGAGCACCGCTCCGCCGAGCGGTGTCGAAAGCCGCACGAAGATGCGGCAATCCTTTCCGCCCTGCGTCTCCGAAAGCAACTTGTCCAACTCGAAGTCGCAATCGACGACGAAATCGCGGACGCCATGCCTCGAATATGCAATCGCGGCCGTGCCCGGCAGGCGCACCGGCGCCATGAAATGACAATGCGCCTCCGGAAACATCCCGCGTACCAGTTCGATCTCGGAAAGTGATGCCGTATCGAAATGGCGGATGCCGGAGGCATGGACGAATTCGAGTACTTGCGGCGCGGGGTTGGCTTTGACGGCAAACAGCGTGTCGCCCGGGAACGCATCGAGGAATCGCCGCGCCGCGATCCGGAATTTCTCGGGAAAAAGCACATAGACCGGCTCGCCTGGCCGCAGCTTTTCGATCAGCTGCTCGACACTTGCGAAACGGGGCAAGGGCGTATCGGTTGCGCGCAGATTCATGACAATGGTCCCTTCGACACCGGCTGCATTTCCGGGCGGGCTATTACCACCAAGACACCAAGGACACCAAGATCACTGCACGCGATGCGTGCTTTTCTTTCTTGGTGTACTTGGTGTCTTGGTGCTGAATCTTCAGGCAGCTTCCCGCCGCGCTGACGGCGGATTCAGTTGCCGCCGTTATTGCCGTCATCGTCATCCGGCTGTGGCGGAGGCGGCGGAGGCGGCACATAGCGGCGGATGGTATTTGGCGGCGGCGTATCGGGGCTGCGCGGCGGCGGCGGGCCGGATTCATCGTCATCACTAACGGGCGGAGTATCGTCCGCGTTGTCCTGGCTCTCGGGCGCGTCCTCGGCTCTGCGGGCTTCGGCTTCCGCCCGCGCCGTGTCCGTCGGCGGCTGGGCGGAAGCGGAAGGCGGTGGCGCGGGCGGAGGTTCGCCGGTTGCGTCGGGCGGCGGTGACTGGTCATCCTGTTTCGAAGGTTGGCCTCGCCCGAACAACCAGTCCCAGAACGAGCGATGTTCGGACTGCCCGGCGCCTTGCGCGGACTCATCATCGTCGTCGCTGTTCGAATTCGCGCTGTTATCATTGTCGCTGTCGGTATCGGCCACATCTTCCGGCGGTGGCGCCGAAGATTTGTCGAGCTCCCTCGCCGGCAATCCCTGCTCGGCCGCTGTCATTACGGTTCGCCAGATTGCGGCCGGCAGCGTGCCGCCGGTGACGTTTCGCATCGGCGAGTAATCATCATTGCCGATCCACACGCCTGCCACGTAATCGGTTGTGAAACCCACGAACCAGGCATCGCGGTAGTCCTGTGTGGTACCGGTCTTGCCGGCGGCCTCGCGGCCCGAAAGTGCTGCGCCACGGCCCGTACCTTCGGTGAGCACGCCGTAAAGCATCGCCGTCAGATCGCGGTTTACGCTTGGAGCGATCACGCGTGGCTGCGACGGCGCGGTGCGTTGATAGAGTACGTGATGTCCGCTGTCCTCGATTTCGGTGACCATGTACGGTGTAACGCGCAGACCGCCGGTGGCGAAGGTGGCATAGGCCGATGTCAGTTC
>Ga0335074_10012767_pt1 | contig 11791 bp, 11 predicted proteins | sample Lox_Sample_23_FD_206715 | JGI IMG/M metagenome (GOLD analysis project Ga0335074, IMG submission 206715) | Soil microbial communities from Loxahatchee National Wildlife Refuge, Florida, United States - Lox_Sample_2.3 | ecosystem: Environmental > Terrestrial > Soil > Wetlands | place: USA...
ATCTCGACCGGGGCGTTCAGCGGGAGCACGGCGGTGCCGACCGCGCTCCGCGCGTGCCGACCAGCCTCGCCGAAGACCTCGAGCAGCAACTCGCTGGCGCCGTTCACGACCTGTGGCTGCCCGGTGAAGTCCGGGGCGCTCGCCACGAATCCGGTCAGCTTCACGATCCGCTCGATCGCCGCCAGGCCTCCCGCTACCGATGCGGCCGCGGCCAGCGCGTTGAGCGCGCAGGTCCGGGCGAGCGCGGCCGCCTCCGCAGCACCGACCTCCGCGCCGACCTTCCCGGTCGACATCAGCTGGCCGTCAACAACCGGAAGCTGACCGGAGGTGTAGATCATCGTGCCGGACCGGACCGCAGGCACGTACGCGGCCAACGGTGTAACCACCGGCGGCAGACTCAGGCCGAGCGCGGCCAGTCGCTCCTCGGCCGTGGCGGCACCGCGCGGCGTGAGGCCCGCGCCAGGCGCGTCGTCCGTGCTCATTCTTTGGGGCGCTTGAGGTAGGCGACGAGCTGCTCGGAGTTCGGCCCTGGTATGACCGCCACCAGCTCCCAGCCGTCGTCGCCCCAGTTGTCAAGGATCTGCTTGGTCGCGTGCACGAGCAGCGGCACCGTTGCGTACTCCCACTTCGGCATAGCGGAAACCCTACAGCGACACCATCTGGACCGGCGCGACCGCGCTGCCACGATCGCGGAGACTTACGCACGCCAGAGCGCGCGTAAGTCTCCGCCCACGCCGGCATCGCCGGTTCAGTCCCGCCGACACGCCCGGCCGAACACGCCGCCCGAGCCAGCCAGCCGGGCCAGCCAGCCGGGCCAGCCCGGCCGGCTCAGCGCCCCTGGATCGGCTACCGCTCGGCGTCCGAGGAGGCCGGCTGAGCGGTCGCCCCGTTGGCACTCTGTCCCTCGTCCGGGACGGCGCCAGCGTGCGCGTCGCCCTGTGCACGCGCCCGCTCGGCCTGCCCTTCATGCGTGCCGATCTCGCCCTTCTCCTCCGGCGATAGCTCCGGGATCTCGGGCACCTCAGGGATGTCGAGCGGTACCTCAGGTCCGCTGCCGATCGCGGCCGGGCCGCTATTCTCCAGCGCGGCGTCCCCGACGGCTCCGACCTCGTTGAGCGCGGCGTCAGCGACGTGGTCGATGGACTCCGGCTCGCGCTCGGCCGCCGCCGTGCCGCCAGCGTCTGGCGCGAACTTGTCGAAGAAGCGCAGCAGCTCGACTGGAATCGGCATGACCAGCGTGCTGTTGCGCTCGGCCGCCACCTCGACCACGGTCTGCAGCAGCCGGAGCTGCAGGGCGGCCGGGTCGCGGGCCATCACGTTGGCCGCTGCCGCCAGCCGCTTGGACGCCTGGAACTCGCCGTCGGCGGTGATGATCCTGGCCCGGCGTTCCCGCTCCGCCTCGGCCTGGCGGGACATGGAGCGCTTCATGCCCTCCGGCAGCGAGACGTCCTTGATCTCGACGCTCTCTACCTTGACCCCCCACGGAATCTCAGTGCCCTCATCGATGATCGTGCACAGCCGCCGGTTGACCGTGTCCCGGTCGGCCAGCAGCTCGTCCATCTCGGACTGGCCGATGATGGACCGCAGCGAGGTCTGGGCACGCTGCGAGATCGCGTTCTGATAGTTGAACACGTTGATCGACGCCTTGATGGGATCGACCACGCGGAAGTAGACCACGGCGTCGACGCGGACGCTGACGTTGTCCCTGGTAATGCCTTCCTGTGCGGGCACGCCCATGGCGATGATCTGCTTGTTGACTTTGACCAGCTTGTCGCTGAACGGCCGAAGCATCGTGAGGCCGGGGCCGCGCACGCCGGGCAGGACCCGCCCGAACCTGAAGACGATCCCGTCCTCATACTGCTGGACCGTCTTGATGGAAACCCCGGCGGTGATGAGTCCGATTACGACGACCAGCGCGATGACGATGTACACCGCTGCCATGGGCCGAGCACCTTCTTCCCCTGTGCCGCTTCCCCAGGCCGCTTCTGCGCGGCGGGCTTGAGTGTCCGCGGGGTAGCGGGCTGTCACTGCCCAGCCTAGTGACTTTGCGGCTGTGGCCAAGGGGTGCGGAGATATTAGGACATGTCACATTCGCGAGGCTGGGATGCGTGCGCCGGCCTCCCGTCCAGCCTGGGTAACCTCCAATCGTGGCCACGAGAGACACCGATTGGGATGGCGTGCGACTGCACGTCGTCACTGGCAAGGGCGGCACCGGCAAGACGACCGTAGCCGGGGCGCTGGCCCTTGCGCTGGCCGCGGACGGCCACAACGTGCTGCTCATGGAGGTCGAAGGCCGCCAGGGCATTGCTCAGCTCTTCGACGTTCCGCCCCTGCCGTACGCAGAACGGCGCATCGCCGTCGGCCTCGGCACTGACTCCCGGCCTGGCGGGGATGTCTACGCCCTGGTCGCCGACCCGGAGTCGGCGCTGATCGAGTATCTGGAAATGTTCTACGGCATGCGCCACGCGGGCGCCACGCTCGCCCGGCTCGGCATCATGGACTTCGCCACGACGATTGCGCCCGGCCTCCGGGACGTGCTGCTGACCGGGAAGGCGGCCGAGGCCGTCCGGCGCAAGGACTCCGGGCGCGGTCGCAAGTACGACGCGGTCGTCATGGACGCCCCGCCAACCGGGCGGATCGGCCGCTTCCTCAACGTCACCAGCGAGCTATCCGACCTGGCCAGGGTCGGGCCGATCCGCGGCCACGCGGACACCGTGCAGAAGGTCATCCGGTCGCCGGAGACCGTCGTTCACTTCGTCACGGTCCTGGAGGAGATGCCAGTGCAGGAGACCCTGGACGGCATCGCCGAACTGCGTTCGCTCGGCGGCATCCGGCCGGGCGGGATCATCGTGAACATGACCAGGCCGCTGGCGCTGTCCAACGGCCAGCTTCAGGCCGCGGCGCAGGGCAGTCTCGACCAGTCGCTGCTCGCGCTCGGACTCAAGTCGGCGGGGCTGGACGACAGCCCCGCGCTAGCCGCCGAGCTGGCCGGGGAGCTGTCCCAGCAGGCGAGGTCGATCCTGGCGAACGACGAGCAGCAGGAACGGCTGGATGAGGCGGGCCAGCCGTGCTACCGACTGCCCTGGATCAGCGGCGGCATCGACCTGGCCGGGCTGTACCGGCTCGCGGCCGGGCTCCGCGCGCAGAGGGCCGCCTGATGACCGCGCGGCCTCCGGCGCTGGATGTCGATGCCCTGATTGCCGACCGCCGGACCCGGATCATCGTCTGCTGCGGCTCCGGCGGTGTGGGCAAGACCACAACGGCGGCCGCCATCGGCCTGCGCGCGGCGCAGAGCGGACGGCACGTCGTGGTGCTGACCGTGGACCCGGCGCGCCGCCTCGCCCAGTCCATGGGACTGACCTCCCTGGACAACACCCCGAGGCTGGTGCAAGGCCTTTCCGGGGCTGCCAGCGATCCGCAGGACGGGAACGACTCCGCCTCGGGCGGCAGCCTGCACGCCATGATGCTGGACATGAAGCGAACCTTCGACGAGATCGTCGAGGCGCACGCTGACCCGGACCGGGCCGCTCAGATCCTGGCCAACCCGTTTTATCAGTCGCTGTCGTCGAGCTTCGCAGGCACGCAGGAGTACATGGCCATGGAGAAGCTCGGCCAGCTACGGCGGGCCGAGGAGTGGGATCTCATCGTGGTGGACACTCCGCCGAGCCGGTCTGCGCTGGACTTCCTGGACGCCCCCCAGCGGCTGGCCAGGTTCCTGGACGGCAGGCTGCTGCGGCTGCTCACCGCTCCGGCGAAGGTCGGCGGCCGGGCCTACCTGCGCGTGCTGAACGCCGGGCTGGGCATGGTGACCGGCGTCCTGACGAAGGTGCTCGGCACGAGCATGCTGCGGGACGTACAGACGTTCGTCAGCGCGCTGGACACGATGTTCGGCGGCTTCCGGGAGCGAGCTGACTACACCTACCGGCTGCTGCGCGCGCCGGGCACCGCATTCCTGGTGGTCGCGGCTCCCGAGCCGGACGCCCTGCGAGAGGCGTCCTACTTCGTGGAACGTCTCGACACCGAGGGCATGCCGCTGGCCGGCCTGATCCTCAACCGGGTCACGCAAGTGCCCGCCAGGCATTTGTCGGCAGCTCGCAGCCTGGCGGCCGCCGAGATGCTCGAGGCGCCGGCCGGCACTGACGGGCGGGACACGCCGAGCGGCTTCGAGGCGCTGGCCGCCCGCGAGATGTCAGACAGCTCGGTCCGGACGGACGAGCCGGATCAGCCGGAGGAGGCGGCGAGGCTGCTGGCAGTCTCTGCGCTCCGGCTGCATGCCGCTCACATGGAACAGGCAGCCGCGGAACGGCGTGCCCGCGGGCAGTTCACAGCGGCGCATCCGCTGGTGCCGGTGGCGGAGATCCCGGCGCAGGCTGAGGACGTCCACGACCTCGACGGCCTGCGGCGGATTGGTGACGCGTTTGCGACCGGGGGGCGACAGGACGCCTCGACCGGCGCTGCCTAGCTGGCGGCGAGCTGGTCGCCGGCGGGCAGGCTAGCTGGCGACTAGTTCGTCGCCGGTGCGCTCATAGTGGTTGCGCGCGTTCTCCAGCAGCTCATGCCAGGAGGTCACGTCCGGACGACGGCGCAGCAGCGCCCGGCGCTCGCGCTCAGTCATCCCGCCCCAGACGCCGAACTCAATGCGGTTGTCCAGCGCGTCAGCCAGGCACTCGGTCCTGACTGGGCAACCCCGGCAGATCAGCTTGGCCCGGTTCTGCGCCGCGCCCTGGACGAAGAGCTCGTCCGGGTCAGTTCCCTTGCACGCGGCACGCGCAGTCCAGTCCGTGATCCACATGTGGCCCAGCTCCTCATCGTCACGCTGCCCGGGGAGGCTATCAATCACACCCGGGTGGCGCTCAGTTGCGGTCCGGAGCCGACTCGGGGCGACCGGCTCCGGCGAGTAATGGTCGCGGAAGAGTAACTTACGGAAGTCGGCTGCGCAGCGCTAGACCCCGCTGGGCCCATTTCCTGAATAGCCCATATGAGCTATAGGACAGAAGTAACTAGTAGCTACAGGGCGGCCACGGAGCGCGCCCGGATTCGAGTAACTCAGATGACCTCACCAGGGGTTCGGCGGACTGTGCCGACTGTGCTGAGCGCGCCCGGAGGCTGCTAGTTGCGGCGTCACACTTGCCACGGCAGCGTAACCTGATGCCGTGCAATTGCCCTTGCGCCGCGCCGGCGCGCTGTCGTACGGCACCACCCTGTTCCGGCTGCTGGTAGTCACGCTCGCGGCCGGACTGCTGGTGGCTGGAGTCGCGCTGCCGGTCATTGGCATTACCGGTGTAGCCATTCGTGACGCAGCTAACACTTTTGACAACCTCTCGGTCGGCACGCTGGGCTCGCCACCGGTGCGGTCGGTGCTGTACGCGGCCAACGGCAGGGTGCTCACCTACCTGTATCCGGGCGACGTCTACCGGGTTCCGGTCGGCTACAACCAGATCGCGCCGGTGATGCGGAACGCGATCGTCGCGATCGAGGACGACACCTTCTACACGCAGGGTGCGCTGGATCCGCGCGGAACGCTGCGCGCCCTCCTCAGCGATTCCGGCGGCGGCCAGCTGCAGGGCGCCTCGACGCTGGCCCAGCAATACGTTAAGAACGTGAAGGTGCTGGAGGCGACCACGCCGGCTGAGGTGCAGGCGGCGACGTACCCGAACCTGCAGCGCAAGATCCAGCAGCTGCGGCTGGCCATCGACGTAGAGCACGAGATGACCCCGGACCAGTTGCTCGCGAACTACCTGAACGTCGCGTTCTTCAATAACCACGCCTGGGGGATCCAGGTGGCCGCGCAGGTCTACTTCAGCAAGCCGGCGTCCCAGCTGACGCTGACAGAGGCCGCGCTGCTCGCCGGAATCGTGCAGTCGCCGACCGCGTTTAACCCGGTGGCGAACCCGAAGGCTGCGCTGCAGCGGCGCTCCGAGGTGCTCACCCGCATGTGGCAGCTTCACTACATCCCCAAGGCCACTGCGCTCGCCGCGGAGAAGAAGCCACTGGGGCTGCACATGTCGGCTGCCCCGCTGGACACTGGCTGCGCCAGCCCGCAGGCCAGCAAGACCGCGTTCTTCTGCGACTACGTCCAGCACGTTCTGGAGCTCAACTACCCAGCCGTCTGGAACCGGATTAACACCACCGGTGGCCTGGCCATCCGCACAACGCTCAACATGAGGGACCAGCGGGCCGCCAACGAGGCCGTCAACTACGTGCAGCCGGCCCACAACTCGACGCTCAATCCCGGCCACAACGCCGACACCGAGGTGATGATCACCCCCGGCACCGGCGACGTCCGGGCCATCGCCGTCGATCGCAAGTTCGGCCGCAACCGGGGTGAGGATGACATCGACTATGCCGTCAACTCCGAGTACGGCGGCGGAGCGGGCGTGCAGACCGGCTCCTCGTCGAAGATCTTCACGCTGATCACGGCTCTGGAGGACGGCTACCCGCTGGGTCACACCATCAGCATCAAGGCGCCTGCCACCGTCGGGCCCTTCACCAACTGCAAGGGTGGCTACGTCCCGGCGGCGCAGTTCAACGACGCTGAGGGCGCCTTCAACGGCACCGAAACGTGGCAGCTGAACCAGGCCACCGTCGACTCGATCAACCTGTACTTCGTCAACCTGGAGAAGCAAGTCGGGCTGTGCAACGTCGTCAGGACTGCGGCCAGGATGGGCATGACCAGGGCTGACGGCACCTCGCTGCTGAGGTATGACAAGGCGCTCGGGCGCGAGGCAGGGCTGCCGGCTGACAACTACCCGAGCTTCACGCTCGGCTCTGTGTATGTCTCGCCGATGAGCATGGCAGCCGCCTACGCGTCGGTCGCGGCCCGCGGCTGGTACTGCAGCCCGCAGGCCATCCTCAAGATCCAGGTGATCACGACCGGCCAGGAGCTGCCGGTGCAGCACGCGAAGTGCTATCGCGATATGTCCCAGGGTGTGGCGGACGCTGCTAACTACATCCTCAAGGGCGTGCTGACCGTGCCTGGCGCGACTGCTGCCGGCCGGTCCATTCCCGGCCACCTTGCGGCGGCGAAGACCGGTACGGCGAACAACGGCTACTACGCGGCTTTCGCCGGCTACACGCCCACGCTGGCCGCCTACGTCTCGGTCTTCAACCCGATCAACCCGACTGGCGGCGGCGCCATGCTGGGCCAGAACTCCTGCTACCGGGACCTGCCGCAGTTCGGCGGTCTCCAGTGCCCCCAGCAGATGTACGGTGACAACGCCCCCGGCGCGACCTGGGAGTACTCGTTCCTGCGCGCGGATCTCGGCAAGGACGTCCAGTTCGTGAACCCGCCCGGCAACTTCTTCTCGCTCGGCGATGGCCTCGGTGCGCCGGTCACCAAGCACAAGCCAAAGCCCGGGAAGGGCAACGGCGGCAAGCCCGGCACCGGCCCGCCCGGCCACCCGTCACCAGGCCCCGGACACTAAAGAACTGGGCGCGCGCCTCGCGTCTGCCCGGGCACCGTCGTGCGCGCTCGGGTGCCCGCGGTCCGCGGCGCAGGCGGCCCGCCCGGCCATGGTTGCTAGCTGCTGAGCTGGCTGCGCACGAGCGCGGCGACTTGGCTGCCCTCTGCCCGGCCCGCCACCCTGGGCGTCAGTACCTTCATCACCTGACCCAGGCCGGCCGGGCCCGACGCTCCGGTCTCCGCGATCGCCGCCGTCACCATCGCGGCGAGCTCGTCATCGTCCAGCTGGGCCGGCAGGTAGCCGGTCAGCACCTGCTCCTCCGCCCGCTCGGCCGCAGCCTGATCGTCGCGGCCAGCATCGGCGAACGCGGTGGCTGCCTCGCGCCGACGCTTGGCCTCCCTGGTCAGGATCTTGATGACGTCGTCGTCGGTCAGATCGTGAGCGGCAGATCCGGAGACTTCCTCGTTACTAATGGAAGTAAGGGTCATCCGCAGTGTCCTGGTTCGCGTCTCGTCGCGAGCCTTCATCGCTGCGGTCAGGTCGGATCGGAGCTGATCTTTCAGTGTCGGCATGGTCCTATCCTGCCGGTCCGACTTGCCGAGCGTGCTGCGGACGTCCAGCGGGTGGGTGGCTGGCGCAGTGCCAGGGGCATGGCACCATAAGTGCATGCGAGCCCGCACTGTGGCCACGGCCACGATCCTGGCTGGCGCGGCCGGCCTCGGCTATGCGTCGGTGATCGAGCGCAACTGGTTCGCCTTGCGTGAGCGCGAGGTTCCGGTGCTTGCGCCCGGGTCAGCCCCGTTGCGCATCCTGCATATTTCGGACATCCATCTGACACCAGGCCGGCACCGGCTGATGTCGTGGCTGCGTTCGCTCGATGCGCTCGAGCCGGACCTGGTGGTGAACACGGGCGACTCGATCGCCCACCATCAGGGCATCCGGCCACTCCTCGATGCGCTCGGCCCCCTGCTCGACCGGCCCGGTGTGTTTGTCTACGGCTCCAACGACATGTTTGCGCCGAAGTTCAAGAACCCGCTCCGCTACCTGCTGGGGCCCAGTTCCGATCACGAGCGCGAGATTCCCACGCTGCCCACGCGCGAGCTCGGGGAGAGTCTCGAGACTGCGGGCTGGTTCGACGCGAACAACCGGCGCGGCCGGATCAAGGTCGGCGACGTGGACATCGAAGTGGCCGGCGTGAATGACTCGCACGTCAAAATGGACCGGTATGAGGACGTCGCCGGTCCGGCGGACCCTGCAGCTGACCTGCGCCTCGGAGTGCTCCACTCCCCGGAGCCGCGGGTGCTTGACCAGTTCGTGGCGGATGGCTTCGACTTGCTGCTCGCCGGGCACACGCACGGCGGCCAGCTGTGCCTGCCGGGCTACGGGGCGCTGGTGACGAACTGCGGCATCCCCCGCTCCATGGTCAGCGGGCTGCACCGCTACGCCGAGCGAGACGGACGCACCGCGTGGCTGCACGTCTCCGCAGGCCTGGGCACGGCTCCGACGGCCCCGGTCCGGTTCAGCTGCCGACCGGAGGCCACACTGCTCACGCTGGTATCCGGGATCAGCTAGACTTCTCGGGCGGTCAGCGGGGTGTAGCGCAGCTTGGCAGCGCGCTTCGTTCGGGACGAAGAGGCCGCCGGTTCAAATCCGGCCACCCCGACCCAGGTCAGCGCCATTTTCACTTATCGAATCCGGGCGTTCTCCCGGCTACGGCGGGGACCGATTGCACGCGGATTGCACAGTCACTCCTCTGCTGCCTTCCTGTTCCTGCGCTCGGCCAGCGCGTCCCGCACTGCGGCGAGATCCCCCGGCCGTGCGTGGGCTTCGATGCCGCGCGCCGACCTTGACCTGCCCGGTGATGAGACCGCCGCCGTAGGCGGTGGCCAGCTCCTCGCGGACCCGCTGCATGTGCAGGGTGATCAGAACCAACCGGAGCGTCAGGCTGCTGACTGCCGGACCGTCGGGCCTGGCCCTGACCATGAGCGCCGCACAGGCAAGCCAGCCCTCTCGAGCGCCGACCGTCAGATGGACGGCAACCCGTCGTCGCCATGCGCCTCAATGCTGACGCTCCACCAGCCCATATCAGTCTGCCTGCCTCTCGGCACGTTCGCGCTCCAATAGGTACCGGGAACAGTCAGGGCGGAAGGACCAGCGCCGAGCTGACTACGCCCGCCTCGTGCAGGCTGCGGGAGACGTGCTCGACAATCACCGCCAGATGGTCGATCGGCCGCGGCGGTCCGGCTCGTATCAAGCCGGCGATAGCGCCACCATCCATCTCGGCGACAGCCGCGCAGGAGATACCGTGACCCACAATTCCGGCAGCCAGTACAACTTCGGGGATATCAACGGCAACGTCGCCGCTGGCAGCTCCGACTTCACGCAGAACTGCAGCGCCGGGTTCGACGTCACCCAAAGTGCGCGAGTTCGCTGATCTAGTCACCGAGATTGGCGGCCTGCTCGGCCTCGATACTAGCCAGCAGACCGAGCTTTCCACGGCGAACGCCGAGCTGCACGAGGCGATCGAAGGATACGAACACACTGCCGGGTATCACCCTGCCGATTAGAACACGTGATCGACCGGTGGCTACTGCCCGGTGTTGACGGCAGGCCGGTTCCAGGCCACCGTTGGGGATCCGAAAACGGGGAAAGAAAGGAACCGCCCATGCGAATCCGTCCAGCCATCGCGTTATCCGCAGCCGCCTTATTCGCCTGGATCACGATCGTCCCGGCGTCAGCCGGCACCAGTGTCGCCGCGGGCTATGCCGCCTTCGCGGCAAAGCACCAGTCGCACTACCTGGAGTGGAGACCAGGCCACCGGCTGCCGCACATCCCGACCGGGTACAAGCTCGTAGCGTGGCCGCCGTCGCAGGTACTCAAGAACCTCAAGCCCGGCCAGTCAGTGAGCCTCGTCAGCATCAGGAAGGGCACCAGGGCGCAGGAGATCAGACGGTACAAGCACCTGGAGAACAAGGGCGGGATCGTCAACCTGGAACTGCGGTACAGCGGCAAAGTGAAAGGCGCGAACGGGGCGAAGGCGGTCGTCTGTCTCCCGGAGAAGCCAGTCTTTGAGCAGCAGCTAGCCGAGAAGCACATCATCGTGGCGCAGTCCTACTCCACTATCCCCAACGTGACCCAGAGCTTCCACTACGGCGGCGGCGCGACTAGCACCTTCACGGTCGGCATCTCCGGGTCAGGTGACTTCGGCACGTTCAGCGCTGAAGGGACGACCGGGGTCGCGGCATACACGAGCTGGGACTTCACGCCCAGCCACGGCCGGGCGTTCAACCACTGGCGAACCGACTTCCAGTGGGCCTCCTACTACGAGCAGTGGGCTGGTGCCCCCACCGTCTGCAAGTATTTTGATCATTACACCGACCAGCCCTACCAGTGGGACGGCGGGAACTACTCCAACCAGGCGTCCGGCGCGCCGAACGCGCCGTTTTGTGAGCGTGTGAAGCGAGTAGACACCATCACCAAGAAGGACTCCAAAGCTTCAACCATCAAGGCCGGGTTCGACATCGGAGGGTTCAGCGGATCTGTCCAGACGGGTTACTCTCAAGATGCCTCGATCAAGTTCCACTTCCATCTGGCAAAGCACCAGAAAGCCCAGCTCTGCGGGACAGTGAACAAGCCCGGAGCGATCAGTCCCGGCCCAGGAGTCCTCGTTGCCTCACCGCGCGCAGGCACCGAATGACCGAGCCCGGCTGGGAGCACTGCTGCTAGCAGCAGCGGCGGTGCTCCTGGCCGGCTGCTCCAGCGATCCCGGACCGCCACCTATCGGCGGCGGCGGCCCCGGCTCGCAGTGCCTGCAGGCCGGCCTGGGGAAGCTAGTCACGGTCGGCGGCTACGACCTGCACAACGCCGGCAAGTACCCGGCCAAGATCACCGGCATCAGATACCCGCACCTGCACGGCCTGCGGCACACCAGCGCTTGGCTCACGCCGATCCTGAAAGACCCGGCCGACGGCGACTGGCAGGAAATCGGCGTCGGCTTCTCATGGCCACCGGGAGGTGACCCAACGACAGACCGGGAGTGGGCGAGGCGGGTGCCGCTGATCGGCGCGGTGATCAAGCCCGGCCAGGATCCGAACCTTTCCTTCGGGCTGGCAAGGACCGGACCCAGGGCGGGCACGGTGGGCGCGCCACTGGTGACCTACACAGAGAACGGGCACACCTGGACGGCGAACATGGGGTTCAGCACCGTCGTATCGCCACATTGCCATTAGACAGCAGAAGACCCCGGACCGTGACTCCGCTCGGCCACGGTCCAGGGTCTTCGTTGGCTTAGCTGCGGACGAAGCCGTTGATCAGCTTCGGCAGCGCCGCGTCCAGGCCAGCGACCTGGAGCACGGCCTCGTCGCCGGGGGTCGGCGATCGAGTAGCCG
>Ga0335074_10012770_pt1 | contig 11790 bp, 7 predicted proteins | sample Lox_Sample_23_FD_206715 | JGI IMG/M metagenome (GOLD analysis project Ga0335074, IMG submission 206715) | Soil microbial communities from Loxahatchee National Wildlife Refuge, Florida, United States - Lox_Sample_2.3 | ecosystem: Environmental > Terrestrial > Soil > Wetlands | place: USA: Florida...
CCGGTTCGAGACATCGACGCTGACGCGGGTCAGCGTCTCGTCGAACGGGATCGCCGCGTGGCCGTAGCGCTGGATGCCGGCGCGCTCACCCAGCGCCTTCGACACCGCCTCGCCGACGACATAGCCGGTATCCTCGGTCGTGTGGTGAAAATCGATGTGCAGGTCGCCCTTGGCATGCAGCGTCAGGTCAATCAGGCTGTGTTTCGCCAGCTGCTCCAGCATATGGTCGAGAAAGCCGATGCCGGTTTTCACATCGGCTGCACCCGTGCCGTCGAGATCGACGCGGCCCTTGATCCGCGTCTCCTTGGTGTTGCGTTCGACGCTCGCGACCCTCGGCATCATCGAGTCTCCCGCCGCGGCCTTCGCTCCCGCCGCCGCGTTGCGTCTTATCTAATATGGTCGGGTCGCGGCCGCCACCGTTGGCGGCAAACAATTGCTACGCCACCAGCGAGCGGGCGCGGCGCACGAGCGGCATCATCATGACGCCGATCACGAAAAACCCGCCGATCAGCAACAGCGTGTCGTTGTAGCTGAGGACCAGCGCCTCGCGGTAGACGAGATTGCCGAGCAGCTTCGCGGCAGCATGCGTTGGATCGCCGGGGATCTGGAGCGACAGCCGCTCGCTCGTGCGTTCGAGGAATTGCTGGACGACCGGGCGCGCCGGGTTGATATCCTCGATCAGCCGGTTCCAGTGGAAATCGAGGCGCCAGTTCATGATCGTGCCGACCGTCGCCAGCGCGATGGCGCCACCGAGGTCGCGCGTCAGGCCGTAGAGGCCCGAGGCGTTCTTCATTTTGTCGGTCGGGATCGAGCCCAACGCGATCATGTTCGCCGGCAGGTAGCAGAACATCAGCGCGATGCCGCGCACCGCCTGCGGGACCAGCAGTTCGTTGAAGCTCGCCTGGTTGGTCAGGGTCGCGGTCAGGTACATCGCGACGGCGAACAGTGCGAGGCCGATGCCGAGCATCAGCCGCAGGTCGAGGCGACGGGCGATCTGGGTCGAGAATGGCGACATTGCCATCTGCGCGATGCCGGCGACAAACACCGTCTCGCCGATCTGCAACGCGCTGAAGCCGCGCACCTGCGCCAGGAACAGCGGGATCAGGTAGGTCGTGCTGTACATTCCGGTGCCGACCATGAACGTATAGAACGAGCCGAGCGCGAAGTTGCGGTTGAGGAAGGTGCGCAGATCGACGATCGGCTGGCGGTAGGTCAGCACGCGCCAGAAGAACAGCGACGCGCCGACGCCCGAGACGAAGACGGCGAGGCGGATCGTGCCGTCGTCGAGCCAATCCCAGCGCGGTCCCTCTTCGAGCGCGTATTCGAGACAGCCGAGAAACGTGGCCATCAGCACGAGGCCGATCGCGTCGAAATTGCGCAGCAGCGTGAAATCCGGCCGGTCGATGTCAATGCATACCCAGACGACGGCGGTCACCGCTATCCCCGGCGCGATGTTGACGAGGAACAGCCAGTGCCAGGAGAGCGTGTCGGTCAGGTAGCCGCCGATCGTCGGACCCAGCGTCGAGGACAGGTTGAGGATCACCGAGATCATGACCATCAGCCGGGTCAGGTTCGGCCCGCGGAAGCGGGTGTAGACGACCGGAAAGACGCTCGGCGTAATGGCGCCGCCGCAGAACCCCTGCATTGCGCGATAAAGGATCATCTGGCTGAGGTTGCTCGCGGTCGCGCACAGGCCGCTTGCCGTCGTGAAACCGAGCGCGGCGACACAGAACAGGATGCGGGTCGACAGGATGCGCGACAGCATCCCCGACAGCGGCACCATGACAACATCGGCGATCAGGTAGGCGGTCTGCACCCACGCGATCTCGTCGGCGCTCGCCGACAGCCCGCCCTGGATCTGCGTCAGCGAACTGGTGACGATCTGCACGTCCATGATCGCCAGGAACAGGCCGACCGCCATCGCCAGGACGCCGAGCCAATCGCGCAGCGTCGGTTGGTCCGGCGCCGGCGCGCCGCTCGGCAGGTCGCTCGGGGCGTGCGGATCGACCGGCCGCGGCGCCGGCGTCGCAGCCGGGGTACGCACCGGCGGCGGCGCGAGGTCCGCCTCGCGCGCCGGCCGGCCGCGCCGCAGCGTCGGGACGAGCGTCATCGCGGCGCGGCGGTACTCGCCGCGGCCGCCGCCTGCGCGGCGCCGACAAGCGTGCCGTCTGCCGCCGCCTTCGTGTTCACGGTCACGACGACCGATAGTCCGGGGCGCAGCAGATGCGCCAGCGGCCCGCCGGGCGGCACGGCGATGCGCACCGGCACGCGCTGCACGATTTTTGTGAAATTACCGGTCGCGTTGTCCGGCGGCAGCAGGCTGAACTCGGCGCCGCTGGCCGGTGCAAAACTCTCGACGTGGCCGGCGATCGGGTGGTCGGGATAGGCATCGACCGCGATCTGCGCCGGCTGGCCCGGCCGCATGTGGGTGAGCTGGGTCTCCTTGAAATTGGCGGTCACATAAACGCTGGGCAGCGGCACGACGACCATCAGCTGCATGCCGGGTTTGACGTACTGGCCCGGTTCGGCAGAGCCGTTGCCGGTGACGCCGTCGACGGGGGCGCGGATGACCGTGTTGTCGAGATCGTTTTTCGCCAGTTGCAGATTGGCGTTCGCCTGCTGGCGCTTGGCCTTCTCTTCGTCACGCTGCGCCCGCAGCACGCGCAACGTGCCCATCGCGGCGACCAGCGCCGCGCGTTTTTCGGTCAGCACCGCCGCCGCCTTGATGTCGTCCGCCTTCGCCGTCTCGAAACGCTGACGGCTCGCGACATCGCTCGCCATCAACGCCTTGTAGCGCTGGTAATCCTCGTCGGCGCGCGCCTTTTCGGCCTCCGCCGCGGCAATCTCGGCCGTCGCCTGGTCGATCATCGCGCGCTGTAGATCGAGCCGGCTCTCGTCGGTCTCGACGGCTGCCGCCTCGCTGCCGAGCGCCGCCTCGGCCTGCGCCACCTTGGCCGCGAAATCCTTGTCGTCAATAACGACCAGCGGCTGCCCATGCTTGACCTGCTGGTTGTCGTCGATCGGCACGGCCTCGATGTAGCCCTCGATCTTCGGGCTGATCACGGTAATGTCGCTCTCGACGTAGGCGTCGTCCGTGGTTTCTTCGAACCGCCACGCGGTCCACCAGTACCAGCCGCCACCGGCGCCGAGGATCAGCACGATCGCGAGCGCGAGAATGAGAGCCGCTTTGCGCATCAGGTCGGTTGTGGCAATCTAGACTGTACGGTTCAGTTCAGTCTAATCTGCCCAAAACGGCGGCGCTAGGTGCATTCGAAATCGGCAACCCAGGATCACGCGGCCGGCGCGTCGCCGCCGACCGCCGCGCGAACGGAAATGCGCGGCAAGGCCGAAATGATTCTCGCGGCGGCCGAACGGGCCTTTCTCGCCGGTGGTTTCGGCGCCGTCAGCATGGATGCGATCACGCGCGCCGCCGGCGTTTCAAAGGCCACCGTCTACGCCCATTTCGCCGGCAAGGAGGAATTGTTCGGCGCCGTCATCGAGCGCCTGAGCCAGCGCCGCTTCGGCGGGTTTTCGGCCGAGGCGCTCGATCCGCTCGACATCGAGCATTCGCTGCTGACGATCGCGGTGCGCTTTATCGACCTGATCCTGTCGCCCGAGGCGATCGCGCTCAATCGCATCATCATCGGCGAAGTGACGCGTTTTCCGGCGTTGGGGCAGGTGTTCTGGGAGGCCGGGCCGGCGCAGACGAGAATGCAGATCGAGACCCTGCTGTGCCGCGCCGCCGCCGTCGGTGCGCTCGCGGTGCCCGATGCACGGCTCGCCGCCGAGCAGTTTCTCGCCCTGGCGCGCGGCGAGATCCACCAGCGCTGCCTGTTGTGCCTGGACGCCCCGGGGGACCCCGACGCCCTCGCCGCGGCTGCAGCGGATGCTGTGGCGACGTTTTTGCGCGCGTTCCAGCCGCGCGCCCCAGCGCCGGTCTGAGAATTCAGGCCGCAGTCGCCGGCTCGATCGTCCGTGCCGCGGCCGGCGGCGCCTCGGCGGGCGGCAGCAGCGCCGGATCGACGTAGGGCAGGGGGTCGCGCTCGACGCGTTTGCGAATGCGGTGAAGGTAGAGGTAGAACGCGACCAGCCTGACATGCGTGTCGGCCACCTCCCAAACCCGCCGCGGATAAAACACGAGCGGGTTCTCGCGCGGCAGGCCGGGGCGGCGCTGCGAGCGGATCTTGCGCCGGAACAGCCCGCCCTGCAGCGGATGCACTCTTTCTTGCCGGAATGTGAAATAAAACTGCAGTACATGGTTGACGAGGCGCACCGGTTTGATGCCGCTCGCCCTGGCGCGGCGGAACATCCGCTCGATATGCTCGGGCGAGTAGTAGAGGTCGAAGGCGCGGCGATAGAGTTCCTGCCATTCCGCATCGCTCATGACCGGGTGGTGCGCGGTCACGTGCTCGAGGTCATACTTGTTCATGTCGGGATCGAGCCACGCCCGGTCGAGGTAGAGCTGTTTGTGATCGGCGGAGCCCGGCAGCGGCGTCAGGATGAAGAATTCCAGCAGATCGACCGGCAATTCGCGCTGCACGGTCGCGATGTCGCGAGCGATCCGCTCCGGCGTGTCGTTCGGGAAGCCGAGGATGTAGCCGGCATACGTGATGACGCGGTGGCGGCGCCAGGCGAGAAACATCTCACGGTATTCATGCACCCGGTTCTGCTTTTTTTTGGCGGCAACGAGGTTGTCGGGGTTGATGTTTTCGAGGCCGACAAAGACGCGAGCGCAGCCGGCGCGCGCCGCCTTTTCGACAAAGCGCGGGATGCGGTGGCACAGCGTATCGACCTGGATGATAAAATGCAGCCGCAACCCCTCTTCTTCGCGCATCGCGATGAGCCGGTCGAAGATCGCTTCCCAATTGCGGTTGCGCGCGAAATTGTCGTCGGTGATGAAGAAGCGGTGGACGCCCTGCGCCAGGTTGGCGCGCACCAAGCGTTCGACATCGTCGGCGTCGCGCCAGCGCGATTTCCGGCCCTGCACGTTGATGATCGTACAGAAGCTGCACTGGAACGGGCAGCCGCGGCCGGCATCGAAGGCGCCGAGGCTTTCGCTGTAGCGGCGCACGATCTCGATCGGCAGGAACGGCGTGACCTGCCGCTGTAACGCCGGCAGGTCATCCATGAAATTATAGATCGGCCGCAGCCGGCCGGCGAGCGCGTCGGCAAGCACCGTGTCGAACCGCCCCTCGGCCTCGCCGGCGAACAGCGAGACGCCGAGTTCGCGCGCGGCGACGAGATCGGGCGGCAGATCGGGCAGCATCGCGAGGCAGCCGGAGACATGAAACCCGCCGATTGCGACCTGCATGCCGCGGGCGCGAAACCGACGCGCCAACTCCACCGCCCGCGGGAACTGGTTTGACTGCACGCCGACGAGACAAACAAGACCGGCATCGGCGGAACGGATGCGGCGGATGATGCGGCCGACCGGAACGACCGTGTGGCATTCGTCACAGGCGTGCAGCTCGATCTCGACATCCGGACCGAGCGCCTGCCGCGCCGCCGCATCCGCTGCCAGCGCATAGAGGCAGGCGAGCGAATTCGACGGGATCCACGAGCGCCACCACTGGATGACATAGCCGTCGTCGTCGTAGTGCGACGGTTTGATCAACTCGACGACAAAGCGCCGCCTGCCCATTTCCCGACTCGCGTTCTGAGGCTCGCGCGACGGGCGATCTTAACGCCGGCTTCTTTTTATTCCTAGTGGCGGCTGATGCGGCGCCTATTTTGTGTCGGCGGCGGCTTCGTAGGTTTTCAGCACCTTGTCGGTGGCAGCCTCGATCTCCAGCAGCTTGACGCCGTAGCCCCACAGCCAGGCGGCGTAGCGCAGCACCGAGCGGCAGGTCTTTTCGTCGAGCAACACGCCGTCATGCACGAAATGGCCGAGCACGAGGCAGCGATCGCCCTTCAGATCGACGTCGAGCACCTGAACGTCCGGTTCGCGCCGCGACAGGTCGTATTGCTTTGACAGCGCGCTGCGCAGTTTGCGATAGCCGACCTCGTCGTGAATCGCCTCGACCCGCAACACCGGCTTGCCGGCATCGTCACCGACCTGGAACAGCCGGAAATCGCGCATCACCTTCGGGCTCAGATATTGCAGGACGAAGCTTTCGTCGCGGTAGTTGGCCCAGGCATCGCGCAACACGCGGTACGGTTCGCCGCAGCCGGCGATCTCAGGAAAGAACTCGCGGTCCTCGTCCTTCGGCTCTTCGCAGATGCGCTTGATGTCGCTCATCATTGCAAAGCCCAGCGCGTAGGGATTGATGCCGCTGAAGCGCGGATCGTCGAACCCCGGCTGGAACACGACGCTGGAATGCGAGTGGAGGAACTCCAGCATCGACCCTTCGGTGATCAGCCCCTTGTCGTGCAGCCGGTTCATGATCTCGTAATGGCAGAACGTCGCGCAGCCTTCGTTCATCATTTGCAGCTGCTTTTGCGGATAAAAATACTGTTCGACGTTGCGGACAATGCGGATCAGTTCGCGCTGCCAGTCATCGAGCCGCGGCGCCCGCTTTTCGATGAAATAGAGCAGGTTCTCTTCAGGGAGGCCGAGCTTGCGCCGCACTTCCTCAATCTGGCGTTCGCCTTCCTGCGCCTCCTCGTCCTTTTCCTTGCCGAGGTTCGGGACGGTGCGCCACAGGTCGTTGTAGGTCGCCTCTTCGAAGGCGCGGCGGTCTTCCGCGCGCTGCCGCTCCTCGGCCAGGTTCGGCTTCGAGCGGTGGGCGTAGCGGTTGACGCCATGGCTCTTCAGCGCGTGCGCCGCGTCGAGCACGCGCTCGACCGCCTCGAAGCCATATTTTTCCTCGCACTTGGCGACATAGTCGCGCGCAAAGATCAGGTAATCGAGAATTCCGCCGGCATCCGTCCACTGCCGGAACAGGTAATTGTTCTTGAAGAAATGATTGTGGCCGAAGGCCGCATGCGCCATGACCAGGGTCTGCATCGTCATGGAGTTTTCCTCCATGATGTAGCAGATGACCGGGTTGGAATTGATGACGATCTCGTAGGCGAGGCCGGCGAGGCCCTTGCGGTAGAGCGTCTCGTGATAGGCGAAGCGTTTGCCGAAGCTCCAGTGCCGGTACATCAGCGGCAGGCCGACCGAGGCATAGGCGTCGAGCATCTGCTCCGAGGTGATGACCTCGATCTGCACGGGGTAGCAATCGAGGCCGAGATCGTCGAATGCGATCTTCTCGATTGCCTCGTAGACCCGCCGCAGCGACCCGTAATCCCAGTTGGGGCCGGTGAACAGCGGCATGTCCGCCCGCAGCTGCGCGGCGTCGATCCGTGTGTCAGGCACGCACGCCCCCCTTCGCGAACAGTTCGTGAAACACCGAGAAGATCTGCGCCGGGTCACCGACCCGCCGCATCGCGAAATGCGGGTGGGCGGGCGCCACCTCGCTGTAGGCGCGCCACAGGTCGCTGTCGCGCGACAGACCGGTCAACGAGCCGCCCATGCCGTCGCCGACTTCGACATAGGCGAAATACTGGCACAGCGGCAATACCTCGCCGCCCAGCAGGGAGACGCAACGGCTCGAATCGGCGCCGTAGTTGTCGCCGTCCGAGGCCTGTGCGCCGTAGATGTTCCAGCGGTCGGTCGAATAGCGGGCGCGGGCGATCTCCAGCATCTTTTCGAGCGCCGTCGAGACGACCGTGCCGCCGGTCTCGCGGCTATAGAAAAATGTCTCCTCGTCGACCTCCTCGGCGGTCGAGGTATGGCGGATGAATACGACATCGACATGCCGGTAGCGCCGCGTCAGGAACACGTGCAGCAGCATGAAAAAGCGCTTGGCAAGGTCCTTCATCGCCTCGGTCATCGACCCCGACACGTCCATCAGGCAGAACATGACGGCTTCGGTGTTGGGCCGCGGCACCCGTTCGAAGCGGCGGTAGCGGACATCGATCGGGTCGATGTAGGGGATGATCTTGTTGCGCCGCTCCTGCCGTGTGAACTCGCGGAAGAGCCGCTCGGCTTCCTCTTCCTCGCCCTTCGCCCGCGCCTCTTCCGCCTGCTCTTTCAGCGCTTCGAGCTCGGCCGGTTTCGGCCGGCGCAGCGAAATGCGGCGCGCCATCGACAGCCGCATCGTGCGCGGTATCGACAGGTTGGAGGGCGTGCCGGTAACGGTATAGCCGGCGCGCTGGAGATCGACCGCCGTCGTGTCCTTCAGGCTTTTCTTGACGAGATCGGGGAGTTCCAGGTCTTCGAAAAACAGATCGAGGAATTCCTCCTTTGACAGCGTGAACTCGAACGCGTCCTCGCCCGAGCCGTCGGGACTGCCCTCGCGGCCGCCGCCGCCTTCGCCGCCCTGCGGCCGCGGGATCTCATCGCCGCGGACATATTCCTTGTTGCCGGGGACGACGTGATCGCTGCGGCCGGTGCGCCGGTTGTGGTGAAAGATCGGTTCCGAGATGCCGCGCGTCGGGATTGCGACGCGTTCGCCATGGCCGACATCGGCGACCTTGCGCTTGCGCAAGGCTTCCTGCACCGCGGTCTTCACCTCGACGCGCGCCCGCGCGAGAAATCGCTGGCGGTTGCTGAGGCTCTTGCCCTTCGGGTTGGGTCGGCGATCGACAATATTCATCGCGATGCCTCCGGCTTGGTCAGGGCGCGCCTAACCCGCCTTGTTGACCCGCATGTACCATTCGACGAGCCGCCGCACCTGGCGCTCGGTATAGCCGCGCTCGACCATCCGCTGGACGAAGTCGGCGTGCTTCTTCTCGGTCTCCGAATCCTTTTTCGTACCGAAGCTGATGACCGGCAACAGATCCTCGACCTGGCTGAACATGCGCCGTTCGATGACCTCGCGCAACTTCTCGTACGAAGTCCATGACGGGTTCCGCCCGCTGTTGGCGGCGCGCGCCCGCAGCGCGAACTTGACGACCTCGTTGCGGAAATCCTTCGGGTTGGCGATGCCGGCCGGCTTTTCGATCTTCGAGAGTTCCTGGTTGAGCAATTCCCGGTTCATCAATTGGCCGGTGTCGGGGTCCTTGTAGTCCTGGTCCTCGATCCACGCGTCGGCATACGCGACATAGCGGTCGAACAGGTTCTGCCCGTAATCCGAATACGATTCGAGATAGGCCTTCTGGATCTCGTGGCCGATGAATTCGGCGTAGCGCGGCGCCAGTTCCGCCTTGATGAAGTTGAGATATTTCTTTTCGACGTCGTCGGGGAACTGCTCGCGCCAGATCGACTGTTCGAGCACGTACATCAGGTGGACCGGATCGGCGGCGACCTCCTGGGTGTCGAAGTTGAACGTGCCCGACAGCACCTTGAAGGCAAAGCGCGTCGAGATGCCGTCCATGCCCTCGTCGACGCCGGCGGCATCGCGGTATTCCTGCACCGACTTGGCGCGGGGGTCGGTGTCCTTCAGGCTTTCGCCGTCATACACCCGCATCTTGGAATACAGGTTTGAGTTCTCGTGCGGCTTCAGCCGCGACAGCACGCAGAAGCGCGACAGGATGTCGAGCGTCGACGGCGCGCACGGCGAATTCGCCAATTCGCTGTTCTGCAGGAGCTTCTCGTAAATTTTGCGTTCCTCGGTCGCCCGCAGGCAATACGGTACCTTGATGACCGAGATGCGGTCGATAAAGGCTTCGTTGTTCTTGTTGTTCTTGAAGCTCTGCCATTCGGCCTCATTCGAGTGCGCGAGGATGATGCCCTGGTACGGGATGCCGCCGATATTCTCGGTGCCGGCGTAGTTGCCCTCCTGCGTCGCGGTCAACAGCGGGTGCAGCATCTTGATCGGCGCCTTGAACATCTCGACGAATTCCATCAGCCCCTGCGTCGTGCGGTTGAGACCGCCCGAGAAGGAATAGGCGTCGGGATCGTTCTGGCTGAACATCTCCAGCTTGCGGATATCGACCTTGCCGACGAGGCTGGCGACGTCCTGGTTGTTCTCGTCGCCCGGCTCGGTCTTGGCGACGCAGATCTGCTTCAGCCGCGACGGCTGCAAACGCACGACCGTGAATTTCGTGATGTCGCCGCCGAATTCCTCGAGGCGCTTGACCGCCCACGGCGAGATCGTGCCGGTCAGCCGGCGGCGCGGCACGCCGTAGACCTTTTCGATTTCGGCGCCGAGCGCCGCCGGGTCGAACAACCCCAACGGGCTCTCGAACACCGGGCTGATCTCGCTGCCCGCCTTCAAGACGTAGACGGGCTCGCGTTCCATCAGCTGCTTCAGCCGCTCGGCGAGCGAGGATTTGCCGCCGCCGACCGGCCCCAGCAGGTAGAGCACCTGCTTGCGCTCTTCCAAGCCCTGCGCGGCGTGGCGGAAGAAGCCGACGATCCGTTCGATCGTGTCTTCCATGCCGAAAAAATCGTCGGCAAAGGCCGGATAGACCTTGATCGTCCGGTTCATGAAGATGCGCCCGAGACGCGGGTCCTGGGCGGTGTCGACCATGACCGGCTCGCCGATCGCCTTCAGCAGCCGCTCGGCCGGGCCGGCAAAGAACGCCGGGTCGTCGGAGCAGGCACGGAGATAATCCTCCAGCGAGTACTCAACCTCCCGCCGATTCTCGTACAGGCGCGAATAGAGCCCGAAAATGCCTTCGTCGAACCGCATTGTGTTCACCTCAATCGACAGCCCTGTCGACCGCTACAGTATCGATCGGCCATTACGACAAACGACCGGCCGCGCGAAAGATCGCGTCGCGTGCGACAAAAGCCGCTCCGCACATGTGTTTTTTCGCGCATCGACGCCGCTCCGGCCGCCCCCGGTCGCTCTTCGTACGGCCGTGTCGGCGAGCCGGTGTCGCAATCAACATGCCAAATCTTTGTGGCAACTCTGCGGTCGATGTGCGCAACCGCTGCGGAAACGCCGGTCGGTCCTGCCCGTCTGTCTCGGAAAACCACCAACATGTTGTGGCCCCGCAGCAATTACCCTTCATCATATATGATCTGGATGCCAAATCCCAATGCGAATCTGGCAGCGCCGCCGCACCATTGCAACCGCCGCCGCGACGGCGGATTGCGCAGCCACAGGCCAGCCCGGGCCTGGTTAATGCCGGCTTTAGCGGCAGCGCGGAGCCGGACATGCCCGCCGGCGCCTTACGGGGCAAAACCCGCGGCAAGCGGGACGCCGGCGGGTCCGGCATTGGTGCCGCCGGCGGCGACGGCGTCGCCCGTGCGGGCCAAGAGGGGCGGCGAGCGCCAGTTGGCGACGAGCGCCGCGGCGAGGTCGGCCGCCATGCAGCCGTAGCCGCGGTCATTCATGTGCACCCCGTCGTCCGCGACGATGCGCGGCGGATCGGCCGGGCGTTCCGCCTGCCAGGCCTGCATGATCTGAAAGCGGCGGAACAAGCCGACATGAGCGCGCCGCGCCGCCTCGGCGATGATCCGTTCCATCGCCTTATAGGAAGGTCGCGCGACGACCCGCGGGGCGTATTGCAGATCCATCAGCACGACATCGCTGTCATGCCGCTGGAGCCGGGCGATGCCGCGCGCAATCAGCGGCGCCTCGCTCTCCGGGTCGGCATGGTGCAGCACGGCATTGGTGCCGAGCTGCCAGATCACGAGATCGGGGTGCAGCGGCAGCACGTCGCTGTCGAATCGCGACAGCATCTGCGGCACCTCCTCGCCGTTGCGGCCGCGGTTGACGACCCGGATCGCGACGGCCGGCAGCAGGCGGTGCAGATCGGCCTCAAGCCGGCTCGGATAACTCAGCGCCGCGGTGCTGGCGCCGACGCCGCGGGTCGAGGACGATCCGAGCGCGACGATCGTCAGGCTGCCGCCACGCCGCAATCGGGCGGCGCCGCGGCCGAGGAATGCGCCGAGGCCGGCAAGCGCCGGCG
>Ga0335074_10012771_pt1 | contig 11790 bp, 3 predicted proteins | sample Lox_Sample_23_FD_206715 | JGI IMG/M metagenome (GOLD analysis project Ga0335074, IMG submission 206715) | Soil microbial communities from Loxahatchee National Wildlife Refuge, Florida, United States - Lox_Sample_2.3 | ecosystem: Environmental > Terrestrial > Soil > Wetlands | place: USA: Florida...
CGCCGGTCAACTTGATCGGCGGGCAGGAGATGACGTTTTTTGGCGGGAACCTGCTGAAGGGAGCGGGCGGTTACACGGTATGGAATGCGACGAGCTCGGCGAGTTATGGGACGCAATTGGATAGCGGGGGCGGGACGCTGCCGGGCGGCGGAAGCTACGCGGCACTGGCAGGCAGCGGACACACAGGAACGGTATACCAGGTGGACCAGTTTCCGGGGACGGACCTTGGAGCAAAGACGCAGGCGTGCGTGAACGCAGTGAACGCGGCCTTTGGCGGCACCTGCGACGCGCGAAACTTTACGGGCAACCAACAAATGGGAGCAAACCTGACGATCGCGACGGGCAACGTAGCGGTGCTGCTGCCGTGCGCCACGATCACGACGGCAAATCAGATTGCTGTGGCAGCGGGGACGCGGAACGTGTCGCTGCGCGGGTGTGCTTTGCGCGGCGGCACGGCGGCCAGCGGAAGCCAGGGCGGCACGGTGTTTGCCTATTCAGGCGCGGGAGCGATGGTGCAGGTTGGCGACCCGAGTTATGCCATAGATACGCCGGGGTTCCACCTGGACAACGCAGTGATCAATACCACTGGCGCGGCAAATACGACTGCCCAGGCGTTTGAGGCATACCGGACACAAGAACTCGACCTGGAGAGTTTGTATCTGCTGGGTAACTCAAACCAGACGGGCATGACACTGGACGGGACCGGGAATTATACGGGTGGAACATTCCTGGACGATGAACTTAGCGGATTCGGGACGGCAGTGAATGCGATCGGGCACCAGATTGCTAATCCGGCGACAACAGACTGGATGAACGCGAGCGCGTTCGTGAGATTGCACATCGACTGCCCTACGAGCAATGGGAGCCCGATCAGCGGGACTTATGGAATCAACTTACAACAAGGCGACGGAAACACCTTTACGGGAGGAGATGTAGAGGGATGCTCGACGGCACTGCACTTAGGCGCGAATGCGCAAAACAACACGATTGTGGGACTGCGGAACGAGAATTCGACCAACCAGGTGGTGGCGGACGCGGGAAGCAGTTACAACAACTGGATCACAGGCGGAACGATGTTCACTGGCAAGCTGACCGACAACGGGACGCGGAACAGCTTCCTCGATACATTTCACCGGAGTTTCAACGGCTTGAATGGTGACTGGTATGGGAGCCAGCAAGACGCGACGGTGACGAATCATTATCGGTTGGGAACCGGGAACGGGAACGAACGCGGGCTGCTCGATCGCTACCAGACCGACTACGGGTACCGGTGGACGACGGGGCTGAGCGACGCAACGGCGGGAGAGCAGTTCTACCAGGTTCTGGATGAATTGAATAACGTATACCGGCTTTCAATTGGGCAGTACAACAACGGGCAAACGAGCACCAATAATCAAACAGTGGTTAACGCCGCCGGAAGCGGCGCTGTGGTGCTGAACGGGACAAACAACTCAGGAACCGGAGGGGTGATCTTTGGCTCCGGGGGCCCGAGCGAGACAACTGTGGCCACGATCAGCAACGGAGGAAACGCGCAGTTCAACGGAACCCTGCAGGTTGGTGGGACGTCACAATCGGCGGGGACGATGACCGTGCGGAACAATGCGGACGCGGAAGTGGATTACTATCTTTGGCCGGGGCTGACGTCGAGCCAGAAAGGATCGTACACCTACAAGGACTGGAATGGAAACAGCCAATGGTACATGGTGAAGGACGCGAGCAATAACTGGGCGCTTAACTCCGCTACCGGGGGGTTAGACAGCTTCAAGGCATACCAGAACACAAACAGCGGAGATACTTATATCGATTCCAGTAACCCAGCGGGACATATCCGATTGAATTATGAAACCGGCGCAGGAGCGGAGACAGACATTTATTCAGGCTCAAGCACAAGCTTAGATGCGGCATTCCTGGGCCCGACAAGCATCAAGTTTCCGGGACTGGCGGCGTCGACGGGACACGCATGCCTGCAGGTAGATACTTCGGGATACCTGACCAATACGGCAACGGAGTGCGGCACGGGATCAGGAGGCAGCAACGGCACGATCAATTCGGCAAACACGGGGCAAATTGCCTATTACACCGCGAGCGGCACGACGATCGGCGGCATGAACGCGGTGCCCGTGTCTTCGGGTGGAACGGGAGCCGCGACGGCTGCCACAGCGCTTGCGAATCTGGGTGCTCTTTCGTCCCAAGCCACGGATCCGCAGAGTTTCGCGGGTCCGCTGACGGGGCCGAATGTCGATGCCAGCGTGAATTCCGAAATCAATGTGATGGCGCCGCCCTACAACGCGAAGGGCGATTGCGTCACGGACGATCAGGCCGCGATCACGGCGGCATTGCGGGCGGCAGATACCTATGCAACAGGGACTTCGGGACCGGCAACGGTTTTCTTCCCCAAGCCTCCCGGTGGATGCTATCTGACAAGCACGTTGGCTTGGTACGGAGAGCCGCTGCTAGGGCCGTCTACTGGCGCGGCAAATGGCTTAAAGTCAGGCGTCATCATTCGCGGCAAGCCTGGGCAGGACATCCTGAATCCTGGTGACCCGACGACGGTAAGCATTCCCACGGTCTACAGCCCGTTCGACATTCGCAACCTGACATTTCAGGTGGATGACACAACCGCGCCAAGCTTCCCGCATCGCTGGCCCGGTCGCTGGGTGGACGATGGCGCGATGACCAGCGGTAGTGCAGCCTTTAGTTCGCCGCGTGCCGAGATCACCTGCGGAGACATCGGACAGGCGATCCAGGTCAACGGCGCGGGCGCCGGTGGCTCGAATCTTGTAACCACCATTGCAAACGTCACGCCTTGCTGGTCGGGGGGCTTGTCGAATGGCTGGGGAACTGTCACCCTTGCGGCTTCAGCTTCTACGACTGTCTCCAACGCTCACACGTATATTTCGGTTGGTGATCTGCCTGTTACCGCGAACGTCGGTGCCTGCGCCATCGCTTTCGATGACAAAGACGCCAACTCTTCAGATTGGGCGTATCACGGAAACGTGGGCTGGTATCAACCGAAGTTAGAGAACGTCGCTTTCACTTCCGTTAGTGGAAATTCGCCAGGGCAGAATAGTTCCTGCGGAATCTACGTGCAGGGGGCGTGGGATCTATACGCGCTGGATGCAAGTAATCTGAACTTTGGCCGTCTCGTCTTTGATGTTGTACAGGCTACCGCTGAGTTGAACCCTTACGACGGAACATTCGGTGACTACGAAAAGTGGGACCACGTTCAGGCTCTGTATGACACCTACCCGTGGATCAGTTATGACGGCAGTTTCAACAACTTGAGAGACTGGCAACTCTATACGGCGTATGGTCCGCAGATTTTGAGCGTTGTGACGGCACCTGAGCAGACCCCTTACGCATGGAACATCGATGTGCCTGAATTTGAATTGTCGAGCGGGAGCACCGGGTTCAGGATCGTCGGCCTGGGGCACACTCTCACCGGAACGGTTCTCGGAGGGGGAACCGCCCAAAAGGTGTACCTAGATACACAGAACTTAAATTGCGTCAACTGCCAATTTCAGAATACAGGCGGGAGCTATGTCGATGGGGACCACAATACTATCCTGCTTGCTAACCACGGAGCATCAGCAACCGTTATCGACAGGGGCATCGGGAACAAAATTCTAGCCGGGGCAAACCCTCAATGGTACGACGCGATTCCCGCACCTAGGACGCAGAGCTTAGCGCCCTCGCGTAGAGGTACAATCTCGAATCTGGTTTCTCCTGATTTCATCGAGACCGGGAACGCTGCGACACCTTGGCAGAATACAGATGATCTGCTGTTTTGGCCGCAGGACGTTTTGCCGAACAATGCTGGGACGCAACCTGCCGGCACGTTTGTCCAAGCTGACAGCGCGGCGGTCAGCGGATATGATCTGATTTTCCAAACGTCCGCTTTCACGAATGGCTTTTACCAATACTTCTCGCAGTTTGAGAACGGTAGTACGCCTACCGCGACAATCGGAAACTACATTCCCGCCACCAACCTGCTGATCTACTTCAGCGCCAAGTGTCCCTCTGGAACTACGTCTTTCACCTTCAACGCGGGAACATGGATCGGAAGCGGATTCGGCCCCGGCGTCACTAACACCTATAGCTGCACCACTAGCTTCCAGACCTACACGACGAGCGTTCTTAACCTGACCGGGTATGGCAACAATACCAACTATCTCTACTTCACAATGGGCGGCTCAAACACGTTCCTTGTGCAATGGATCGGGATTCGACCATATCAGGCGGATTACAACGGTCAGCAGCCTGTTTTGAGCAGCGCGCCACTCAGCACCGCGGGCAGCGGGGCGGCGGTTCCGACCGGACCGAACACGTCAGCAAATGGGGACGTGACAACCTTCACAGGAACGAACGGACAGCTTGCTGATTCGGGGGTAGCGCTGTCGGGATTGAGCGCCAAGGCTGGTCCCGGGACGTGTGCGGGAGGTCAATACGAGATCGGAGATATGGCAGGCGGCCCGAACTGCGCCCAGGTGCAATACAGCCAACTCGGCGGTACGGTGCCGACATGGAACCAGAGCACGACAGGCAATGCGGCGACAGCAGGCAATTTCGCCACGCCGGTGAGCGGAATTGTGGAGGGCAATGGAGGATCGGCGCCGAGCGCTGCGACGTCGCATAACCTTTCGTCGCCGGCAAACTGCGCAACCACGGGCAGCGCCAACACATATAGTTGCGCAACGTCACCATCATTTGTTCCAGCCGCGGGAGACCACATTCAAATTGAATTCAATGCCGCCAATACTGGATCGTCAACACTGGCGGTGAACGGCGCATCTGCCGCGACGATCAGAAAGTGGGGGAATACAACCACTCTGGCAGCGGGTGACATCCAGGCGAATCACTGGATCAGCGCAACCTTTGACGGAACTTACTGGCAGTTAGAGGGTCAGTTAGGAAACGCCAACGCAACGCAAGTAAATGGCGCTGCAGTGTCGGCAAGCGCCGCCGTTGTGGCGACGAACAGCAGCGGGCAGTTGGTGGCTGCATTTGTGCCAGCACTAACCAGCGCAGCCTCTACCACGTCGACGAGCCTCACTTCAACCGGCCTTGCGTTGCCCAGCGTTCCGGCAGGCACCACTGTGCACGGCACGTGCGCAATTATCTGGGAGGGAAGCTCGACATCGTACACAACGACCTTCGGGATGGGCGCCAACAACGCCCCAACGGACTTATGGGTTCTGGGCACCATGCATAGCGGGTCAAATGGCGCAACCCTTGCCGATAAGTACACAACCATAACCAATACAACGGCGACGGCGGTGACGACGGCGGGAACACCGGGGGCAGCAACAACCGGCTATCGCGCGGATCTTGATTTCACACTTGTGACCGGCACCAACCCGGTGACGCTTACCCTTTATTACGAAAGCAGCAGCGGCTCTGGAACCAGCTATGTGGAACCGGGTAGCGCTTGCTGGCTGATGTAGGATTCGCGGCGGGTGTTCGGGGAGCGAACCGGTGAAAGAAGGCGTAGAGAGCGCACTCGGGCTGCTGGAAGAGCCGGCGCGTCTGGAGAAACTGGGCAGAGAAGAGCTGGAGTACTTCGGGCGGATTCTGGATCAGCGGCCGGCGAGCCTGCACGGAGCCACGGTGGGGATGGGGTTGGCTAAAGCGTTACTTGTGGTGAGATCCCGCAAGGGGAGCCCGTTGCCCTTAATGGCGAACGCCGTGCAGACAGAGTTCGAGAGGGTCCGAGGTAAGCGAAACATTGTTCTCAAGGCGCGGCAGCTCGGCATGACAACATGGGTGGCAGGACGGTTTTTTCTTAAAACCATTACGCAGCCGGGAACGCTAACGCTGGAGGTTGCGCACACGCAAGAGGCAGCGGAAGAGATCTTCCGCATCGTGCACCGGTTTGCGGATTGGCTGCCGGATGGACTGCGTGACGGCGTGCTGCGGACGGCGCGGTCAAACGTGAGCCAGATTATCTTTCCGGAAATTGATTCGGAGTATCGCGTGGTAAGCGCAGCGGAGCGGAACGCCGGGCGTGGACTCACGGTGCAAAATCTGCACTGCAGCGAACTGGCGCGCTGGTCTGGTGACGCTGCGGAGACGCTTGCAGGATTGCGCGCGGCGCTGGCGCCGGAAGCCGAGCTGGTCTTGGAGTCGACGCCGCAGGGTATGGGAGGATGCTTCCATGATGAATGGATGAAAGCCGACGAGACAGGAACCGTGCAGCATTTCTTTCCATGGTGGAAGGAGCCGCAGTACCAGGCAGCTGCAGTCGATGAAGAGAGCTTGAGCGAGGAAGAGCGCTGCCTGATAGCAATGCACCGGCTGAGCCTGAGCCAGATCGGCTACCGGCGGCAGATCCGGGCTGATTTTCGCGGACTCGCTGCGCAAGAATATGCCGAGGATGCTGCGAGCTGCTTCCTCGCCAGCGGAGAGTGCGTGTTTGAACTGGCGGCAATTGAGACGCGGATGAAAGCGGCGCCGGAACCAGTGAAGCGCCGCTGGAATGGAGAAATGGAGATCTGGCTGCCGCCGATCAAAGACAAGAAGTATGTTGTGGCAGTGGATCCGGCTGGCGGCGGAAGCGGAGGCGACAACTCTGCCATCGAGGTGCTGGAGATGGAGACCGGGCTGCAATGTGCGGAGTTTGCCGGACACGTAGGCGGGCTGGAACTGGCGCGCGTGGTGACGGATCTGGCAACTGAGTACAACGGGGCGTGGCTCGTGGTGGAGCGGAACAACCATGGCAGCGGAGTGCTGGCGCTGGCAGAGACGGCGTGCAAATATAGGCGGATCTATCGGCAGAATGGGCAGGCGGGCTGGCTGACCACGAGCGTAAGCCGGCCGGCAATGATTGGCCGGCTGGACGCGGCGCTGGTGGAGGAACCGGAGCGGTTCCAAAGCCGCCGGCTGCTGAACGAGTGTCGGAGCTTTGTGCGGCTGGCGAATGGCGGTATGGGCGCCCAGTCCGGCACACATGATGACCGCGTGATGGCGATGGCGATCGGACTTGCGGCCCGGGCAGAACTGGTGTGAAGGTGGGCAAGGCTGTGAATTAGCAGGGCAGCGAACGCAATATCTAGTAGTCTTGAAGGCGCAAACCTCAACATTTTGGAGCTTTGACAAGCGAGGTCTTTTGGCGCTACATTAGGCGAACAAAAGACGAAACTTTGCCTTTGTTTTTATGCCTTCTGCCGCAGCACTTCGTTTAGAGATCGAGCACGCGCTGGAACACCGGTTTCCTGCGGCCTTGTCGCCGGCGCCTCGCGCGATACGAGAGGTTGCGGCGACAGGGATTGCGGCGGTAGACGCTTTGCTGCAGGGCGGGCTGCCTGTAGGCGCAATCAGCGAACTGACCGGCGCAGTGTCGTCAGGGCGGACAAGCCTGGCACTCCAGTTTGTGGCCCGCCGGACCGCTGAAAAGCGGCCGTGCGCGTGGGTGGATGTGCAGGATGCGTTCGACCCGGAGTCGGCTGCGGCAAATGGGGTGGGGCTGCAGGAACTGCTGTGGGTGAGGTGCGCGGAAAGGGAGCGAGGGAGCAAGGCAGCGAGGGAGCGAAAGGACGAGGTAACCAGGAGTTATCCCGGGAGACCTCAGCCATCGTGGAAGCGGCTCGAGCAGGCGCTGCGGGCGACAGATCTGCTGCTGCAGGCAGGTGGATTTTCGAGTGTCGTGCTGGATCTTGGCGATACGGCGCTGGAGCAGACAAACCGGATTCCGCTGGCTACATGGTTCCGCTTCAGGCAGGCGGCGGAACGGGCCCAGTGCAGCCTGATGGTGCTGGGCAGGCATGCGTATGCGCAGTCGGCCGCCGCGGTGGTGCTGGAGTGCTCAGCCCAGCGCGCGGAGCAGCGCGGCGGGACGGTGCTGTGCGGTTTCACGTTTGCCGTGCGACGCGGCAGAGAACGGCATGCGCCGCTGGAGATTACAACACGAAAACCTGTTGCATCGACCTGGCAGGCAAATGCGGCGTGGGATGAGGAGGCGCGCGCATGAGCCACACTCTGTATGCATGCGCATGGGCGGCGGAGTTTCCCGCGCAGGCGATGTTGCGCTTGCGCACGGACTGGCCGACGGAAGCGGTGGCGGTGCTGGATGGGCGCGCGCCCGAGGAGCGGGTCTGCTCACTGAACCGACTGGCGGCGCGGATGGGCGCGGCGGCGGGCATGACGCGACTCGAAGCGGAGAGCATGAACGGACTTCGGCTGCTCAAGCGATCGGCGGAGAACGAGAGGGCAGCCCTTTCTGTGTTTCTGGAGTGCGTGGCAAAGTTTTCGCCGCGGATTGAAGATGCATGCGCCAGAGAAACGAGCAGAGAAAAGCGGACGGATGCGGCAGGGCTGCCGACCAAGTGCGGATTTCTTCTGGATATTGCAGGCACGGAGCGGCTGTTCGGGCCGCCGGCACAGTTGGCGGAGAGCTTGCGCGATGAGCTGGCCTCAGTGGGCTTTCGCGCATCGGTTGTGGTGAGCGCAAACTACCATGCCGCACGGATGAAGGCGGCCGGCATTCACGGGACCGCAGTGATTCCCGAAGGCGCTGAAGCGGAGGCGCTGGCCAGGCTGCCGATTACCGCACTTGATCTGGACGAGGAACATGCGGCGACTTTCGCGCTGTGGGGCATAAGCACGCTGGGCGATCTGGCGGTGCTGCCTGAGGCAGATCTAGTCGCTCGCATGGGAGCGCGGGCGCGGCTGTGGCAAGCGCTGGCACGCGGCAAGGCGGAACATGCGTTTGTGCCCATTGAGGCGGAGTTTGCGCTCAATGAGTTTTGCGAGTTTGAGACGCCGGTTGAGCAGATCGATTCCTTGCTCTTCGTGGGCGCGCGGATGATCGATTGCCTGGCGGCGCGAGCTGCGGGCCGGGCGCTGGCGCTGCGGTTGTTGACTGCAGAGATGGCGTTAGAGGGTGGAGGGACGCATTGCATTACGATCCGGCCCGCAGTGGCGACCACGGACCGAAGATTCCTGCTTAAGTTGCTGCAATTGGAGACGGGCGCGCATCCACCGCAAGCGGCAGTGGTTTCGCTTGCGTTGCGGGCCGAGGCGGGACAGCAAAGCAAGGTGCAATTGGGATTGTTCGCTCCGCAAACACCCGAGCCTTCGCGGCTGGATGTGACGCTGGCGCGGCTGCGGGCGATGGTGGGCGAAGATCGCGTGGGACGGGCGGTACTCAAAGATACGCATCGCGCGGACGGATTTCGGATGGAGAGGTTTGCCATCCCCAGTCCCCAAATGCGAGGGACCGGGGGCAGCCGCGTTGATTCCCACCCCACCCGTGACAGTGAGGAAACGAGGATAGAAGCTCCGCGGCTGGCGCTGCGGCGTGTGCGTCCGGCACGGTTGGTGAGGGTCATGTTGAACCGCACCCTTCAGGCATCGATTGCAGAAAAAGATGCCGGAAGGACGGGTCAACGATTGATGAGGCCGGTTGCATTCAGCGATGGAGAAGACCGCTACGAGGTTGCCGCCGCATATGGGCCGTGGAAAACGAGCGGTTGCTGGTGGGCGCTGGAGGCGTGGGATGTGGAGGAGTGGGACGTACTGGCGACGGCGAACGACGGCGCCACTGTGGCCTGCGTACTAACGCGTGACCGCACACGAAATACGTGGCGCCTGGAGGCGTTCTACGACTGATGAGAACATCCGCGTTGCGAACGCACGCTCGCCGGGAACACCGATTTGCCATCCCAATGATGCGCACAGACCTGCGATTTCCGGGAAGGCGAACGGTTCCGCGGGGGATAAGGCCGATATCTCTGTCGCGCCATCGAATGCACGGGCTGAGGCTCGTATCCATCAAAACACCGAAGAATACATCGAACTGCACGCGACGAGCGCGTTCAGCTTTCTGGCCGGAGCGTCGCAGCCGGAGCGGATGATTCAGCGCGCGGTTGAACTGGAGATGCCGGCCGTCGCGCTGGCCGACCGCAATGGGGTGTATGGCGTGGCGCGCTTCCACACGGCGGCGCAACCGTGCCAGGTGAAGGCACACATCGGAGCGGAGATTGCCGTGTCGTCATTGGGCGATCGCATCACACCGCCTAGCTGGCTGCCGCACCAGTTCTCTGCCGAACCGGCACGCATTGTGCTGCTGTGCGCATCGCGGGCGGGCTATCAGAATTTGTGCCAACTGATTACGCGCCTCAAGATGCGCGAGACGACGAAGGCCGAAGGCGCGGCAACGATTGAGGACCTGGAGGAGTTTTCGGCCGGGTTGATCTGCCTGACGGGCGGCGAGGAGGGTCCGCTGGCTGGGGCACTGACACGCGGCGGCGAGGGCGAGGCGCGAAAGACTGCCGAGCGGCTGGCTGCGATTTACGGTCGCGGCAATGTGTATCTCGAATTGCAGCGGCACCAGGAGCGCGAAGAGGAGTGCCGCAACCAGTCGCTGCTAAACGTGGCCAAGAGCCTTGGACTGCCTGTGATTGCAACCAACGGCGTGCGCTATGCAGACGTGAAAGACCGCGAGCTGCTCGACGTGTTCACGGCTATTCGCCATCACACGACACTGGACAGGGCGGGGCGGCTGCTCCAGCGAAACGGCGCACGGCATTTGCGCACGGCGCGAGAGATGACGGCGCTTTTCCGCGACATTCCCGAGGCCATTGCCAATACGCGCATTGTGAGCGGCCGCCTGGAGTTCACGCTTGCGAATCTGGGATACGAGTTTCCGCATTATCCGATGCCGGAAGGCGAGACGATGGACAGCTTTCTGGCCAAGCGCGTGGAGGAAGGCGTGCGCAAGCGGTATGGATCCCCGATGAAGAGGCATTTGCTCGACAAGGCGCGCGCGCAGGTGAAGCACGAGCTGGCGCTGATTGCGAAGCTCGGATTTGCCGGCTACTTCCTCATCGTGTGGGACATTATTCGCTACTGCCAGTGGCGCGGATTCCTGGTGCAGGGACGGGGATCGGCAGCGAACTCCGCCGTGTGCTACGCGCTGGAGCTTACGGCGGTCGATCCGGTGGGGATGGAGCTGCTGTTCGAGCGTTTCCTGAGCGAGAACCGCGGCGAGTGGCCCGACATCGATCTCGACCTGGCTTCAGGCGATGAGCGCGAGCAGGTGATCCAGTATGTGTATGAGCGCTACGGCGCGCTGGGCGCGGCGATGACGGCGAACGTCATCACGTATCGCGGGCGCTCGGCGGCGCGCGAGGTGGGCAAGGTGCTGGGCTTCGAAGAGGAGCAGGCAGCGCGGCTCTCCGGGCTGATGGGACACTGGGAGTGGCGCGGCGAGAACGACACACTGGAAAAGCATTTTGCGCAGGCCGGCTTTGACGTGCGGCATCCGCGCATCAGCCGCTATCTTGACCTGTGCCTGCGCCTGCAGGATCTGCCGCGGCACCTGGGGCAGCACTCGGGAGGGATGGTGATCTGCGCCGGGCTGCTGAACCGCGTGGTGCCGATTGAGCGTGCGTCGATGCCGGGACGCACGGTGATCCAGTGGGACAAGGAAGATTGCGCCGACATGGGGCTGATCAAGGTGGACCTGCTGGGGCTGGGAATGCTGGCCGCGGTGAAAGACGCGATCGAGTTGATCCCGCGCCACTACGGCAAGCAGGTGGACATCGCGATGCTGCCGGAGGATCCGGCGGTATATGAAACGCTGCGCAAGGCCGATACCGTGGGCATGTTCCAGGTGGAGAGCCGCGCGCAGATGGCCTCGATACCACACAACGCTCCCGTACACTTTTACGACCTGGTGGTGCAAGTTGCAATCATTCGGCCGGGACCGATTGTGGGCAAGATGATGCATCCCTACATGCGCCGCCGGCAGGGCAAGGAAGAAGTCAGTTATCCGCATCCGTTGCTGGAGCC
>Ga0335074_10012772_pt1 | contig 11789 bp, 7 predicted proteins | sample Lox_Sample_23_FD_206715 | JGI IMG/M metagenome (GOLD analysis project Ga0335074, IMG submission 206715) | Soil microbial communities from Loxahatchee National Wildlife Refuge, Florida, United States - Lox_Sample_2.3 | ecosystem: Environmental > Terrestrial > Soil > Wetlands | place: USA: Florida...
GTTTTCGGTCCCCGCCCGGATGCGCCCGATATTCCCCCGATGCCGGTAAATCACGAAGACCGCCGCCGCGATGGACGCGAGCAAAACCGCCCCCGGAGCATGCTCGATCAGCCATACCGCCAGCGGCAAACTGCCCGCCGCCACGATGGAACCCGTCGAAATCTGCCGCGTCGCCGCAACCACGATCACGAACAGCACCAGCGCGGCGGTCATCGGAATGGGGGTCAAATAAAGGAACGCGCCGATGAAACTCGCCACGGCTTTGCCGCCCTGGAACTTCAGAAACACCGGATAGGCGTGCCCCGCCATTACCGCCAGCGCGGCCAGGCTCATCCACAGGGGCGCATCGTCGGAAAGTTTGCCTGCTACCCACACCGCGACCGCGCCCTTGGCGATGTCGAGCACGAGCGTCGCCACCGCGATCGATCGGCCGGTGGTGCGCAGCACGTTCGTCGCGCCGATATTGCCGCTGCCCTTGTCCCGCACGTCCTCGCCCGTTTTCCATCGCACCAGCAAATATCCGAATGGAATGCTTCCCAGAAGGTAGGCGATCACCAGCGCGAGCAGACCCATCATGCGGTTTGGAACGGATATTCGGAGAGCTTCGTGTAAATGGAACCCGCCGAACCGGGCTGGCTGCGGAACAGATAAAACCGGTCCACCTGAAAGGCGCCGAATTCGACCGATTCCAGTTGTGCGATCGCGCTGCGCAGCGCCTGCAGCGGCGCCGGCTCCTTGATGCGCGCCAGCGTGAGGTGCGCGTTGAACGGCCGGTCTTCGGAAGTGATGCCGAGCGCGGCGGTCGCGCCGTCGATGTCCTTCACCAGCTTGGTCAGCGCGTCACCGCCGTCCACTCCCGCCCAAAACACGCGCGGATGATGCGCGTTGGGATACCATCCCAGGCCCTTCACCTCCGCCGGTATCGGTTCACGCGGCGCGATCCCGCCGAGCGCCGCATCGAGCTGCGGCAGCTTGTCCTCCGGCCATTCGCCGATGAACTTCAGCGTCACATGCAGGTTGTAAACTGGACTCCACTTCAAATGCGCGCAGGGCCGCAGGTGCATCAGCAGCCGTTCCAGCCTCTCCCGCACCTCTTCGGGCAGGTCGATCCCAGTGAATAGCCGCATGCTAACCTTCCTAGCATACAAGAAGCAACCGGCATTCCCCTCGCGTAAGTCATGGACCGCCCAGAACCCGCTTAGGCGCAGCCTTTGCGTGCCCCCGCTCGCTAAATCCTCGCTCGATTCTCGCTAACTCCTATAGGCGGTCTCATCGAGTTGCGAGATCCCTAGGAGGATTCTGAACCATGAAGGCATTTCCCGTATTCGTGCTCGGCGCGGTCCTGTTGGTTCCATCGGTACCGCTAGCGGCGGCAACCGTCTATTACTCCAGTGTTTGTGGCGAGTTCTTCGCCTCCAGCATTTCTAACAACACCGGGTCGGGATTGTTTGTTTGTCCGAGTGCGGCAGCCCTCGGCATTACGAGCCCCCTTACCGGCGAATTCTTGGTCTATGACAGCGATTACTCGAGTGGCTTGGCGGCGGCGGTGAGCATGGAAACGGACTGGAGCTTTAGTGGCGCAAATTTTGCCTTCGCGAGTGACACCACAACGGTAACCGGCGCAAGCAGTTCCGATCTCGTCGTGTCGTCGGACGGCCTGACTTTGAATGCGTTCACCGATCTTCCGCCGGACGTTCTTGCCGGCTTTTACGATAACGTCAACGGCACAACCGGCTTTGGCACACCCACCGTCAGCTACAGCAGCAAGCCGGACGCAGGTTCAGCTCTGGACAGCACCGGCTATGTTGAAGTTGTTTACGTCACTGGTTCAGACACTGTGACCGCTACTCCCGAGCCCAAGGCCGAAGTGCTCATCGGATTCGCGTTAATCGCGATGTATTTCGTCCGGCGATTCCGTGCACATAGGTCCGGGCCTGGTGCTAAGCTCCTAACATAGAAGAAGCCACCGGCATTCCCATTGCGCAAATTCTCGAAAGCTCCGCGCCGCTCGGGCGCGATTTTTACGCGCGCCCGGCCATCGACGTCGCTCGCGATTGTCTCGGAAAAATCTTAGTCCACTCGCGCGCGGCAGGACGCATCGTGGAAGTGGAAGCCTACTTGGGAGTCAACGATCGCGCCGCGCATGCCTGGGCCGGCTTGACCGATCGCACGCGCGTCATCTTTGGACCTCCCGGCCACGCCTACGTGTACTTCATCTACGGCATGTACGAATGCCTGAACTTCGTCGCAGAGCCGGAGGGTCAAGCGGGCTGCGTGCTGATTCGCGCGCTCGAGCCGCTCTCGGGGCTACGCACCATGCGGCGGCGCCGTCCGGCCGCTCGTGGCGTGGAAGATCTCGCGTCCGGTCCGGGCAAACTGACCCTTGCGATGGGCATCACGCGCAAATTGAACGGCGCGGATCTCGTCAAAGGCCCGCTCCAGCTACGTCGCTTTACCGACGAAACCCCGATCGATATCAAAACGACTCCGCGCATCGGGATCCGCCACTGCGCCGACTGGCCCCTGCGGTTCGTCATTGCAGGCAACCGCTTCGCGAGCCGCTCGCCCCGCGCCCACAGCCACTCGCCAAAGGCCAACGGCTAGAATCGGTATATGCTCAAGCCCTCCATCTTCCGCGAATACGACATTCGCGGCGTCGCGGATTCCGAACTGCTCTCACCCGACGTCGAGCAGCTTGGTCGCGGCCTGGGCACTTACATTCGCCGGCATGGCGGCGGCACTAATGTCAACGTCGGCCGCGATTGCCGTCTTAGCTCCACGCGCCTCAGTGACGCCCTCATTCCCGGCCTGCTCGCTGCCGGATGCAATGTCACCGACATCGGCACCGTCCCTACGCCCGTCCTCTATCACTCCGCGCAAAATCTCAATGCCGACGGCGCCGTCATGATCACCGGCAGCCACAATCCTTCCGAGTACAACGGCTTCAAAAGCCTCTCGGGCACGGACTCGCTGCACGGCGAAGCCATTCAGGATGTCCTCCACATCATCCAGCGCGCCGATTTCGAAACCGGCCGCGGCAGGCTCGCTACAACCGATGCAGTCACACCCTACGTCGACGAAGTAGCCGCGCAGTTCCGCCTGCTACCCCCAACAAAAGACGGGCGCATCAAAATCGTCGCCGATGCGGGCAACGGCACCGCCGGCCCGGTCATCCATCGCATTTTCGAAAAGATCAACGTCCAAGCCACCGAGCTCTACTTCGAAATGGACGGCCATTTCCCCAACCATCATCCCGACCCCACCGTCCCCGCCAATCTCGCGCATTTGATCGCCAAAGTCCGCCAATCGGGCGCCGCGCTCGGCATCGCATTCGACGGCGATTCAGACCGCATCGGCGCCGTCGACGAACACGGCAACGTAATCTACGGCGATCTGCTGCTGCTCATCTACGCACGCGAAATCCTCCAGCGCAAGCCCGGCGCCACCTTCATCGGCGAAGTGAAATGCTCCCAGGTCCTCTACGACCAGATCGCCCAACTCGGCGGCAACGGCATCATGTACAAGACCGGCCACTCGCTCATCAAAGCCAAGATGAAGGAGGCGCACGCCGAGCTCGCTGGCGAAATGTCCGGCCACATGTTTTTCGGCGACCGCTATCGCGGTTTCGACGACGCGCTCTACGCCGCCTGCCGCCTGATCGAAATCGTCGCGAACTCCGGCCAGCCGCTCTCGGCGCAGCTCGCGGGCGTGCCCAAAATGGTCTCCACGCCCGAAATCCGCGTCGACTGCCCCGACGATCTCAAGTTCGATCTCGTCGCGCGCGTCGCCGGCCATTTCAAAAAAATCTACAAAACCATCGATATCGACGGAGTCCGTGTTCTGTTCCCGGAAGGCTGGGGCCTGCTGCGAGCATCCAACACCCAGCCCGTTCTGGTCATGCGCTTCGAAGCCTCGAACGAACATCTGCTGAAAAAATACCAGTCCGAGTTCGAGCAGGCGCTGGAAGCATCGCGCACCACCGGCTCCCGCGTACACTCCTGAGTTTTATGATGACCCGCACCCTGCTCTTGCTGGCCGCTGCCGCGTCTCTCTACGCGCAGCAGGCTTCCCCGATCGTCCTGCACGCCGCCCGCCTGCTCGACATCGAAACCGGCAACCTCACCGCGCCCGGCGAAATTTTGATCCAGGGAGATCGCATCGCCGCCATCGGGTCCACTGTCTCGCATCCTTCTGGCGCTCAACTGATCGATTTAGGCGACACCACGCTGCTTCCCGGCTTGATCGACGCCCACGTGCACCTGTTCCTGCATCCCGGCGCCGAAGATTTGCAGACCGTCGAAGAATCCGTTCCGCAACGCACCATTCTCGCCACGCTCGCCGCGCGGGACGACCTAATGGCCGGCTTCACCGCCGAGCGCGACATGGGCACCGAAGGCGCGGGCGCGGCCGATACCGCGGTGCGCGACGCCATCAACAAAGGCCTGATCCCCGGCCCCCGCATGCGCATCAGCGGCAATGCGGTCGACATTCTGGGCGGACACGAAGACGCCATCGGATACAACCCCGCCCAGCATGTGCTCTCCAACGCCACCTACGCCAACAACGCGAGCGAACTCGTCACCGTTATCCGCGAGCAGTTCAAACTCGGCGCCGATTTCATCAAGATCTATGAGACCGGCCGCGATTCGTTCAAGGACGGCATCCTCACCACGCCCTATCAATACACCGAAGCGGAACTGACCGCGGCCGTCCACGAAGCTGCGCGCGTGGGCAAGCGCGTCGCCGTTCACGCCACGGGCGACCCCGGCACGCTCTACGCGGCCCGCGCCGGCGTAGTCTCCGTCGATCACGCGTTCCAGATCTCCGAAGAAACCATGCGCATCATGCATGACAAGGGCATCTTCGCCGTGCCCACCTTCACCATCGTCGAGTATTTCGCCGATCACGCCTCTAATCCCGCCCAGGCCGCGCGCGAACGCGATGGCCTGGAGGTACATGCCAAGAATTTCGCGAAGCAGCTCGCCGCCGGTGTTCCCATCGCCATGGGGTCCGACGTCGGTCCCTTCCCGCACGGCACCCAGGCGCGCGAATTCGAGCTCATGGTCAAGTACGGGATGACGCCCCTCGCCGCTCTGCAAGCCGGTACGCTCAACGGCGCAAAGGTGCTCGGCTGGCAGGGGCAGATCGGCGCGCTGAAGCCTGGATATTTCGCCGATATCGTCGCCGTCCCCGGAAACCCGCTGGCCGACATCAGCGTCCTGAAAAAAGTCACGTTCGTAATGAAAAACGGCGTGGTTTACAAGAAGTGAAGGACCTGAAACACACGGTTCGGATGCTCTTGCGCAGCCCCGGCTTCACCATCGCCGCGCTGGCCGCGCTCACCCTCGGTATCGGCGCAACCACCGCGGTTTTCTCGGTAATTAACACAGTTCTTCTGAAGCCGCTCACCTATCCCGAAACGGACCGCATGGTTCAGTTTTATCTCGAGACGCCCAGCGGTCCCGATTACGGAGGATCCCCCGCGCGCTTCAACGTGCTCAGCGCCCAGACCCGCACGTTTCAGTACGTGGTGGGATACGAAGTGAATGCCTCCGGCCTCAACATAACCGGCGGCGCGTTCCCGGAGCAGGTTCACGCCATCCATGTCACCGCCGATTACTTTCGACTCTTCGGCGCGCCCGCCGTCGCCGGCCGCACTTTCACGCCCGCCGAGGACCGGCCCAATGGCGGCCATGTTGCCGTCCTGAGCTACGGATTGTGGCAGCGCCGTTTCGCGGGCGACCGGTCGGTGATCGGCCAAAGTATCGACCTGAGTGGAGTCCCGTACACCGTTGTCGGCGTGCTCGCTCCCGGCTTCTCCACCGAGCTTGCCACGCCGCCCGAGATCTGGATTCCGTTTCAGATCGACCCCGCCAGCCGCGACCACGCCCGCTATTTCGCCATGGTGGGCCGGCTGCAATCCGGAGTGACGATCGAAAGCGCGAATTCGCAGCTTGTGGCCGCGACCCAGGACTTCCATCAGCGCTTTCCCGACATGGCCGGCCCGCGCGACCGGTTCGTCGTCCTGCCGTTCGCCGACGCCCTGGTGCTGGATGTCAGGCCGTCGCTGCTGGTTCTCGCGGGCGCGGTGTGCCTGGTGCTGCTGATCGCGAGCGCGAACGTGGCGAATCTGCTGTTGGTGCGCGCCACCGCACGCAGGCGGGAATTTGCAATCCGCGCCGCCATCGGTGCCGGGCGCGGCCGCATCGTCCGCCAGCTTCTTACCGAAAGCCTGCTGCTTGCTCTTGCGGGCGGCGTGCTGGGCCTCGCGGCCGGAAGTGCGGGAATACGCGCGCTGCTCGCGCTCAGCCCGGTCGATATTCCGCGCATCGGACCGCATGGCGTCGCCGTCGCCCTGGATTGGCGCGTGCTCGGTTTCACCATCGCTGTGGCGTTCGCCACCGGTCTGCTCTTCGGTTTATTCCCCGCGCTCGAAGTATCGCGCGCAGACCTCAACCGCTCGCTGAATGAAAGCGGCGGCCGCGCTGGAACCGGACGCTCCACGCGCGCCCGCTCGCTGCTGGTGGCGGCCGAAGTTTCGCTCGCCCTGGTCCTTACCGTCGGAACCGCGCTGCTGGTCCGAACCTTTCTCGCACTGCGCGCCATCGATCCCGGCTTGAATCCCCACAACGTCCTGACCCTGCGCATGTCGCTCTCGGGGCCACGCGTGGAGCGGGCGTCGCAGGTAGGCGCTCTGGTTCGCGACGGCTCGGAGCGCCTGGAGGCATTGCCCGGTGTTGAGCGCGCCGCAGCCAGCTACGTCGTCCCGCTCGAAATGATGTTCGGCGTTCCGTTCAATATCGTCGGCCGCACACCCGCCAGCGGACGCTACGACGGACGCGGATGGGTGGCTGCGTCGCCCGGCTACTTCGACGCCTTGCGCATCCCGGTGCTGTGCGGCCGCGCGTTCAACAATCGTGATGACCAGGCCGGCGCGCGCGTCGCCATCATCAACGAAGCCCTGGCGCGCCAGTTCTGGCCCACGGGCGATCCCATCGGCGAGCGCCTCCTCCTCGGCAAAGGCTACGGACCGGAATTCGAAGAGCCCGAGCGCCAGATCGTCGGAATCGTGGGCGACGTCCGCAACTTCGGCATCACCACCGTCGCCCGGCCCGCCGTCTACATCCCCATTGCCCAGGTCACCGACGGTCTCACTGCGATCGCCGCACGCGCCTCGTCGCTGGTGTGGATCGTGCGGACGCGTAGCGCCCCGGTGACGCTCAGCCCGGCGATCCAAAATGCGCTACAGCAATCCAGCGGCGGCTTTCCGGTCGCCTCCGTTCGCACCATGGACCAAGTGATCTCGCAATCCAACGCCGGGGCCGATTTTGATACGCTGCTGATGTCCATTTTCGGATGCACCGCCGTTCTGCTGGCCGCCATCGGCGTCTACGGCCTGATGGCCTTCTCGGTGGCCCAGCGCAGGCCGGAGATTGGAATTCGCTTGGCGCTGGGCGCGCGTCCGGCCAGTATTCGAAATATGGTAATCGCGCACGGCATGCGGCTCGCGGCCGTCGGAATCGCGGTGGGCATCGCCGCGTCCTTCGGTCTCACGCGGTTGCTCGCCAGCGTGCTCTATGGCGTAAAGCCGCTTGATCCGGTGGTCTTCGCCCTCGCGCCCGCGATTCTCGCCCTCATCGCGCTGCTCGCGGTCTGGATTCCCGCGCGCCGCGCCACGCGCATCGATCCGGTGATCGCGCTTCGCGCCGAATAGCTGCGGCTACTTGTGGTGGTGCCCGCCCCCGCCGCCGCCGTGTGAGTGCCCGCCGCCACCCGAGTGTCCGTGTCCACCGCCGCCGTGAGAATGCCCGCTGGAGTGTTCACCGCCTCCGCCGAAGTGCCCCGACGATTTCTTCGCTGAATAATGCGGCGCTGAATAATGCGGGGCTGAATAATGCGGCGCAGAATAACGCTGCGCTGAATAACGCGGGGCAGAATAACGCTGCGCCGGAGCGAAACTATGCGACTCACGTTCGCCGAGCCCGCGATACGCTTCCATCTGCCGGTTCCCGGGCGCAAAGTTGGACGACCGCGCGCCACTCGAATAGAAAGACCGCGCCGAATAATTTCGCCGCGCCGCCGCATTCCGATTCCCATACGGCACGCCCAGCCGGTGCGCCGGGTTGTGCACCCAAGCCACGCGCGCGCCCCCGTAATAGCCTCGTCCGCCGTAACCCCCACCCCAACCGTGGAATCCGAAATGGCTGAAGAACAGGCTGTTCAAAAAGAGACCGTGCGTGAGCCAGCTAAAGCCCCAACCCCAGCCACCGAACGCGACCAGGCCGCTAAATAAACCGCTGAGCACCGTGCCCACCGCAAAGCCGATCCCGTACCCGGGCGCCGGATACGCCAGCACCGGATAAGCGCCGTACGCCGGTGGGCCCCAGACGTACTCGGGATTGTAGACCGGCGGATAAACCACTTGCGGATCGGTGGGCTGGATCTCGATCGCGCCCTGGTTCATCACCACGCGCTGCTGCGGCGTGTCATTCAAACGGCCGTTCGCGCGCGCCTCGGCGCGAAGCTGTTGGATCGCGTCCATCACCGCGGCCTGCTCGGCGAGGAACGTGTTCCCGAGCGCCGTGGTCCATTGGATGTCGCTCGTGAGCCTGTTCAAGACGTCCGGAAAAGCCACCAGCGCCTGGACGCTCGGATCCCAGTTCTGCTGTTTCGCGGCATCCACCAGCGCGCGGCCCTGCAATCCCGGATTGCTCTCGATCCACTGCTGGGCCTCCGTGAGCTCCAAAGGATACGTGCTGGCCGCGAGCACTTCACTCAACAGCATGTCGGGATACAGCGCGATGGGCGCCACCAGGTTGCTCAGCTCTTGCGGCGATAACTGCGGCGCCGCGGGCGCCTGCTGCGGATAATACGGCGCCTGGGGGTACTCTTGCGCCCACACAGTCCAACTCACCGCCGCGAGCATCGCGACCCATCGCAGAATTCCCCGCTTCATCATGAGCCCCGCTCCATTCGTTCCCCTGGACGCATGGCGGCGGCAGCGCGTCACCGCGCGCGGCATTAATTTACGGTAATTGGCAAGCGTTAGCTTAAGGTGACGCTCAGTTGGCAGCGCCTTGCATCGCAAGCTGCCGCGCCGGCTCGGTCGGCGGAACATCGTGATGGTCGAACCGCACCGAGACCAGCTTCGACACGCCGGGCTCCTGCATCGTCACGCCGTACAGCGCCTGCGCGGCTTCCATGGTGCGCTTGGCATGCGTGATTACGATGAACTGCGTCTCGGCCGACATCTCCTTCAGCAGCCGCGTCAGCCGCTCGATGTTCGGCTCGTCCAGCGGCGCGTCTACTTCGTCAAGAATGCAGAACGGGCTGGGCGTGTACTGGAAGATGGCCATCAGCAGCGCCATCGCGGTGAGCGATTTCTCTCCGCCCGAAAGCAGCAGTACGCTCTGCAGCCGCTTCCCGGGCGGCGAGGCCACGATGTCGATCCCCGATTCGGCGATATTGTTCTCGTCGGTCAGCCGCATTTCGCCCGTCCCGCCGCCGAACAGCGTGCGGAACATCTCGCGGAAGAAGCCGTTGATGGCCTCGAACGCATCGGTGAACCGCTTGCGCGACTCCACGTCGATCTCGTGAATGGCCTTCTCGGTATCGCGGATCGAATCCAGCAGGTCTTGCCGCTGTGCGTTCAGGAAATCATAGCGCTGCTGCGCTTCCTGATACTCTTCGAGCGCCTGCGGGTTCACCGGCCCCAGCGCCTCGATCTTGGCCTTCACTTCCAGATACTTTTGTTCGGCCTCGGCCAGCGCGGCGTCATCCAGCACCAGGTCGTCGGCCGAAGCCAGCTCCTCGGCGGGAATGCCCAGCTCCTTGCGGCTGGTCTCATCCAGGAACTTCAGCTCGGATTGTTTGCGAACCAGGTCCAGTTCGATCTGCGAACGCCGCTCCTGCGCGGCCTGCAGCGTGATTCGCAGCTGCTTGAGCGTCTCGTCCAGTGCGGCCAGATCGGCGCGCTGCGCGGTTTCGCGCGCGGCCAGTTCCTCCACCCGTGCCTCGGCGGCGCGAATGGTCTCGATCAGTTCACTCGCTCTGCGGTCCAGCTCGATGTTGTCGGCCAGCAGGCGCGCCCGTTCCACCCCGATGCGCTCCATCTCGACCGCGATCTCGGCGCGTCGCGCTTCCGCCGCCGCTATTCCCGCTTGGTGACGGGCCTGCGTGGCGCGCTCGGAACGCTGCCGTTCCTCAAACCCCGCCAGTTCCGCGCGCAGTCCGGCGTGCTCCTCGGCCAGGCGTCCGGCCAGCGCCTGGAACTCTTCGAAATCCGCGCGCGACTGCTCCAGCACCTGCTCTTCCACCGATCGCGCGGCTTCCCGGTCGTCCAGCAAACGCTGATCGCGCTCCTGCTGCTCCCTCGCTCGCGCGCCTTCTTCGCGCAGACGCTGCAGTTCCAGCCGCGCCACCGAAAGGCGCGATTGCGCCCGCGTGAACTCCTCGGCCAACTGCCGGAACTCGTGATCCAGCGCCAGCGCCTCTTTCTCCTGGCTCTGCTGCAGCGATCGCAGGCTTTCCAGATCCTCGCTGAGGGCCCCGATCTCGAGTTCCAGTTGTTCCAGCGCCAACTCGGTGCCCTCCACCGCGCGCTGCCTCACCTGCACTTCAACCGTCAGCTCGCGCAATTCGCGCTTCAGCGCCAGAGGACCGCTTCCGGTCTTCTTTCCGCCGCTCACCGCATAGCCGTGATAGCTCACACCGTCCGGCAGCAGGAAGAAAAATCCGGGATGTTCCAGCGCCAGGCGCTGCGCCGCGGCCCGATCCTTCGCCAGGAAACAATGCGCCAGGCGCGGCAGCAGATCGCGCGGCGCGCTGCTGAACCCGTTGGTGAACCGCAGATGATCGCTCAGCCGGCCGACCACGCCTTCGTCTTCGCCCAGCGCGTCCAGCGCCTTGCTCTGCTCGCTCGCCTCCGGATGCACCAGGAACGTCGCCCGCCCGTCCAGGTCGGTCCGCATCAGGTCGATGCCCTGCTCGGCGTCGCCCCACTTTTCCACCACCACGTATTCCAGCTCTTCGTGCAGGAACTCCTCGGCGGCTTTCTCGAACGCCGGTTCCACTTCCACGAAATCCGCCAGCACCCCCGAGGAACGAAACTCCTCGGCCTCGCCGCGCTCGATAGCGGTGAACAAGCGCTTCACGCTTTCGGCGGTGTAGGCGCGATGCGAAAGAATCTCTTCGAGTGAATCCTTGCGGGCGTGGCAGCGCGACGCGTCGGTGCGCAATTGATCCAGCAAACGCCGCGCCTCGGCGGCCTGCGTCTTGCGCAGGGTCAGATCTTCCTCTACGCGCCGCCGCTTATCGCCAGTCGACTCCAGCTCCATCTGGCCGGACGACATCCTCTCGGAAAGCACGCCCTTGAGCCCGTTGAGCCGCTCCAGGTCGGCGGCCGCGGTCAATTCATCACGCTGGCAGCGCGCCGAATCACGATCGATGGCGGACAGATATTCGGCAATCTGCACCAACTGATTCTTCAGAGCCGACGATTCGCCGAGCAAGCGCAGCACGTTCTGGCGGCCGGTTTCGAGCGTCCGCCCCTTCTCCTGCAGTTTTTGCTGAAGCTGTTCGCGCTCGGCAGCCTTGGAGGTAAGCAGCTCGCGCGCCGCAACCACCTGCGCTTCCAGTTCCACCACCGATTGCATGTGCGCCTCGAGCTCGGCGCGCAACTGTTCATGCCGCTTTTCGAGCTCCTGGGACTCGGTCTCGCCTTGCCCGAGCCGCTGCTCCATCGCGCCGATCTGCTGGGCCTGCGAATCCAGCCGCCCGCGCGTGCGCTC
>Ga0335074_10012773_pt1 | contig 11789 bp, 13 predicted proteins | sample Lox_Sample_23_FD_206715 | JGI IMG/M metagenome (GOLD analysis project Ga0335074, IMG submission 206715) | Soil microbial communities from Loxahatchee National Wildlife Refuge, Florida, United States - Lox_Sample_2.3 | ecosystem: Environmental > Terrestrial > Soil > Wetlands | place: USA...
CGGCTCAAACTGACGACAAGGAGAGCTCTAGCTGTGAGATCGCGTCGCGATGCCGTGGTGGTCGGGGGAGGCCACAACGGCCTGGTGGCCGCCGCATATCTGGCCAGGGATGGAATGGACGTCCTGGTGTGCGAGCGCCGGGAGGTGGTCGGCGGTGCTGCGGTCAGCGAACGGCCCTTCGGCCCGGATTACCTGATCACCTCGCTGTCCTATGTGGTGTCGCTACTCCCGCCGGACCTCGTCGCCGACCTCCAGCTGAGCAGGCACGGGTACCACGTGTACCCGCAGGGCCCGTACTTCGCGCCGCGAGCCGATGGCAGCTACCTGCGGCTGCCCGATGACCCGGCCGAACGGCACAAGGAAATCGGGAAGTTCTCTGCCGCTGATGCCGCCGCTTACCCGGCCTACGAAGCGCACATGCAGAAGATCGCGGCTGTGCTCGGGCCGATGCTAGCCGAGGTCCCGCCGCGGCTCGGCTCTCGCCGGCCAGCCGACCTGGCCCGGCAGGCGATGCTGCTGCGGCACCTGCGCAAGCTGGACGCCCGCGGCGCCGTGGACGTTACTCGCCTGTTCGCCGGGAGCATCGCCGATCTGCTCGATCGGTACTTCGAGTCGGACGCAATCCGCGGCTTGCTGTCGGTGTCCGGCATCATCGGGACCTGGGCCGGTCCGAGGTCGCCGGGAACGGCTTATGTGACCCTGCATCACCACATCGGCGACACGGACGGGCAGGCAGGTGCATGGGGGTTCCCCCGCGGCGGGATGGGCGCAGTGACCCAGGCGCTGGCCGCCGCGGCGCGTTCATTCGGCGCTGAGATCAGGACAGGCGCGCCCGTGAGCAAGATCCGGACTGGAGCTGGCGGCGAGGCAGGCGCCAGGGTCGCCGGGGTGACCCTTGCCTCCGGGGAGGAGATCGATGCCGACACGGTAATCGCGACCGTGCATCCCAAGATCGCGTTCCTCGACCTTGTCGACGCCGCCGATCTGCCTGCGCCGTTCCTTGATGACATCCGCCACTGGCAGACGCGGAGCGGGACGGTGAAGGTCAACCTTGCGCTGGACCGGCTGCCGACATTCGCCAGCCATCCGGAGTACGACCCTCGTGTGCACGGCGGAACGATCGTGCTCGCGGAGAGCCTCGACGATATTGAAAATGCGTTCCAGGATGCGGTGTCGGGCAAGCCGTCCGGGCTGCCGTTCGCTGATATCTGCATCCCCAGCGTCTTCGACGACTCCCTCGCCCCGCGGGGACAGCACGTGATGTCGATGTTCACCCAGTGGGTGCCGCACGGTTACGCGGATGCGCCGGATGAGGCCGAGCTCGAGGGCTACGCCGACCGCGTGGTAGCCCGGATGGAGACGATGGCGCCGGGGTTCACCAGCTCGATCCTGCACCGGCAGGTGATCGGGCCGCAGCAGATGCAGCAGGAGTACGGGCTCGTGGGCGGCAACATCTTCCACGGTGAGCTGAGCCTCGGCCAGATGTTCCACGCCCGGCCGGCGGCCGGCTATGCGGACTTGCGCACCCCGATTCGGGGCCTTTACCAGGCCGGCTCAGCGACCCACGGCGGCGGCGGCGTCACCGGCATCCCGGGGCGCAACGTGGTAAGGCAGGTCCGCGCCGACAGGCGCGCCGACCGCTTGCGCCGCCGCATCGGCGGCAGGCCAGGCGTCCGCGGCGGCTGAATCCCCCAGAATCTGGGGGGCGCGGGTCAATGCGCTCTGCCTCCGTACTGAGTGGCGCTGCGGTCACCCTCCGGCAGCGCAGTCAGCTGCGCCATATCCTGCCGGGTCACACCGCTCAGGTCGGCAGCCGCCTGCCGGAGCACGCCAAGCAGCTGCTCGGGCAGGTCCAGCCCACGGGTCGTCACGCCTATTGCCCACCAGCCGCCGGCCTCGCCGACCTCAGTGGCGATGCCCGCACAGGCCACGTTTTCCCTGAACTCGCCGTGCTCGATGACCACGTCTCCGGGCACCAGCCCGTGCAGTTCGCCGTTCAAGGCGGCCAGGTCGCTGGCTGTCCGGCTGGTGTACGGCCGCATTCCCTGCTGGGCAAACAGCCGGCGCCTGTCAGCGGCCGACATCGTGGTGAGCAGCGCCTTGCCGACCGCGGTAGCGTGCGCGGCCGTCTCCAGGCCGACCTGCAAATCCTCGAGCCACGGCGAGGACGGCCCCTCGACTACCTCAGTGATGACCATCCGGTCACCGGCGATCCTCCCTAGGTACGCGCTGTGCCCGGAGGCCTCGGCCAGGTGGCGGAGGACGGCAACGGCGGCGGGCGGGCGCTGGAACGAGCCGACCAGCTCGTGGAATCGCTCGGCGACCTTGGTTCCGGCTGAGTAGCTCCCGCCAGGGTGCCGTACCAGGTAACCCTCGTAGCAAAGCGTCCTCACCAGGTGATATGCGGTGGCGAGGTTGATCTCGCATCTGCGCGCGATCACCTTGACGGGCAGCGGCCGATCGGCCTGCGTCACTTGCTCGAGTACCCGCAGTGCCCTGGACACGCTCTGGATCAGGTCGGTCGGTTCCGGCCTCATGTGACAAGCATTGCGCTATATCTCACTATCTGAAAAGTAGCCGCTTCCGCAGCGGCACCGGACCGACCGAAGATTGGCCTGTGCCCGAGCTGCCAGCCTGGGCGCGTGGGTGCCCTCGGCAGGGTTTATATCCATTTGGGTGATAAGGGTATCCGGCAGACCTGGGACTGGTCCGCTCGGTCCGTGTCAAGGAGGGGATGACGCGGTTCGTGTTGCTGCTCCCATCAGGCTGGTGCCCGATCGCAGCGAACCTGCTCGCCCAGGTGGAGGACCAGATCGCGGAGCAGCCGGGCAGACACCGTCGTCCCCGGCTGGCACGAGCGATGCGGGGCCCTGGCGGGCACGCCACAGCCTGGTGACAGCTCTGCTGGCTAGGCGTCGGGGTTTTGTCGTAGGCCTCCACTAGTCTGCAACACGGCGCTGGGCCTGGCTGCCCATTCCGGGTGTTAAGTCCTGCGGGTTCCTGCGTTCGGGACGGCCGTCGGCTGGGCGAGGATGGGTGGATGGAGCAGCTCGGGTTCGAGGGCATGCCGCGTCGGCTGTACGCGTGCACGCCGACCCGGCTGGCCGCGTGGCTGGACTGCCCGCGCCGGTACCGGATGACCTACTTGGACCGGCCGGCGCCGCCCAAGGGGCCGCCATGGGCGCACAACAGCCTGGGCGCCAGCGTGCACAACGCGCTGGCCGGATGGTGGCGGCTGCCACTGAGCGAGCGCACGGTCACGGCGGCTGGGGACCTGCTCGAGAGCGGCTGGCTGAGCGACGGGTTCGCCGACGACGCACAGTCCCTGGAGCACCAGAGGCGCTGCCGCGCCATGGTCGAGGGTTACGTGGCGGGTCTGGATCCTCGCGGCGAGCCGCTCGGCGTGGAGCGTACGGTGGCGACCCGGACCGACGCAATCGCCGTCTCAGGCCGGATCGACCGGCTGGATGATAGGCGGCTGGCCGACGGGGCTGGGGAACTGGTGGTTGTCGACTACAAGACCGGCCGGCACCTGCTGACCACCGACGACGTGCGGACGTCCCTGGCACTGGCGCTCTACGCGCTGGCAGCCGAGCGGGTGATGCGTCGGCCGTGCCGCCGGGTGGAGCTACATCATCTGCCCACCGGAAGCGTGTTGGCCTGGGAGCACACGCCGGAGTCGCTGGCCAGGCAGCTTCGACGAGCGGAGGCAATCGCGGCGGAATGCGCCCAGGCTGATGAGCAGTACAAGGCCGCGGCGGCTGGGGGCGACGCCAGTGCTGCCGGATCCGACGCAGGTGCTGCCGGATCGGCCTGGGGCAGCCCGCGCGTCGACCAGGTGTTCCCGCCCCGCCCCGGTCCGGGCTGCGGCTGGTGCGACTACCGCGCGCACTGCCCAGAAGGCAGCGCCGCCGCTCAGCAGCGCCGCCCCTGGGACGGCCTTGGTGCGCTGGCGACAGTCAATGCCGCTGTGCCTACACACGCAAGGATTCTCGTCGAGTAGTCACTCTCACTAAAGCAGACCACATTGATTTTGCTGGCACGCGCTGGACTTTACCCGCATCTCGTCCGCGTCAATGTCGGCAACGGACGCAGCATTGCGAGGGCGGTACTAAGTCGACGTGCATGCCATAATAGGTAAGTGGTCAAGCCCGCGAAGCAATCGGTCGCTGTCGCTATACGGAACCAGTCCGGCCAGTTGCTGACGGTCCGGCGCGCAGATGACGACCGCGATCTCCCTGGCTTGTGGGGACTGCCCGCGGTGAGCCTCCGCGCAGGTGAGACGCCAGAGCAGGCTGCTATCCGGGCCGGGCGGGACAAGTTGGGCGTCAGCATAGAGATATGCGGGCTGATCGGCACACAGTCGGCGATGTTGGAGGCCGGCCAGATACAGCTGTCGGAGTATACCGGCCGGGTTCGAAGTGGCACCCCGGCCGTTCCGCAGCCGGATAGGTCAGTTAGCCAGTACGTTGACCTCTGTTACACCGACGATCTGACCGGCCTTTTCAATGCGGCCCGGCGCGGCTCACTATGCAGCCGCATTTACCTGGATTCTATAGGAGTTCAGTGGCGAGCGTAGCGAGCCGAATTTCGAGGAGCGAAATGTGCGGACCCGCCAGGCCTGATCGGATGCTTATCTTGGCTGGGGGGGCAAATGCCCGCATGGGGCCGCTCAGCGGGACAATCTATAAAGCATTCCTGCCGATTCATGGGCTGAGCTGCGTGGCGCGCCATGTGCTGAGGGCGGCCGCCTATGGAATCACGCAAGTGGACGTTGTGGTGGACGCTGAAGACCCGGTATTGCATCTGCTCGCAGGCAGCAGTCCAGATGGCAATTCGCCAGGTAACGGGCCGACTGTCAGCGTGCGGACGTGCCCCGGATCGCCTGCCGACAAGATCCGCTGGTGGCTGGGGGAAAGGGAAGCCGACGACCGCGCGCTCGTTGTGTGCGGTGATACTTTGGCGCCGGTTGACCTGTGGTCTCTGTGGCGTGGCTCGCTCGCTGGTGATTACGACAGTGCACTCGCGGTCGTGCAGGCGAGGCTACCGTTCGGTGTGGTGGCCGTCGATGGAGATCGCGTCGAGCGGTTCAATGACAATCCCGTGGCTGAGCTGCTTGTCAGCACCGGCCATATGGTCCTGGGGCCGCAAGCTCGGAAGCTTTTCAATGATGGCTTCGAGCTTGAGATTGTGCTTGAGGAGCTCGCCGCCCGAGAAGTCCTCAGGGCGTGCATCACGGCTGGCCCGTTCGCCGCGGTGGATTCCCTCGGCAGTCTAGCCGCAGCGCATGCCACTCTGTCGGCAGCCAGTGCGCTTACTGCAGCGCCGATGTCGGCTGGCCTGAGTGAGCAGCCTTTATCAGGCCGAGGCTGCGAGATAGGCGACGCTGCGGATGCATAGGCCATCAATGCATACCTCGAACGGATTAAGGGTGTCGTCGATCAGGAGAGCGTCCCTGGCGACGAGCGCTTTGCCGATCAGCTCGGTAGGCGCCCAGATTAGGCGCGAGTAGCTTCCAGTGGATGACGGAATGTGGTCGGAGCCCGCAGTCAGAACGACCGACAAAGTCAGCATCACGGTGTGCTCGGTTTCGTCTGTGCCGAGCGGGTCGGCGACCTCCTCGGCGGCGATCATGCGTGGCTGGGCCGTGCCCCTGATCACTCCGCGGACAAGCGCCTCGCTGAGGCCTAGCTTCCTCGCCATCAAGCTCTCCACGAGATAGCTGCCCGGGTATTGCAGTGACCCTTCAGAGCCGATAGGCGTGGCCGGCAGATCGGGTAGCAGCTGGAGACCATCGGCCGGGAACGTGTCGATGACCGAACGAAGCAGCGTTTCCGGCACCCGACTGGTCGGCGTACTGAGTACGCCGGGATGCCGCACGCTGACAGCAGTCTGCCGACGGACTCCGAGCAGTGTCTCGCTCATCTGGGCGTCGCGATGAATGCTGCAAGATATGCCATAAGTGGTAAGGCCGGGTGTCCCGCCGGAATCGACGGTCTTCACTGAGTCACGCGCTCAGGCGCTGTAAATTCTCGGCTCGAGGCGAAGACCGAGGCCTTCATCCAGGCCTCGCGCTCGCGGAGCAGCCGGTTGAGGCGTTTGCGCATCGGAGGCTGGTAGAGCTCGCTGAGCAGCACCAGCCGCAGGTCCTCTTCCCAGCGCTGCGCGTAGTCCAACTCATCGAATACTGCGTCGCGCAACAGCTCCAATCGGTAGACGTACAGACCCAGGTATTTGTTCTCGCCTTCGCGTTCCAAAAAGCACCTTCCGCGAAGCTCAAGACGATCCGCCGGAACGTCGAGGCCACAGGTCACAAACAGTTCGCGCTGAGCCGCATGCCGGAACGCGCTTTCCGGGATTTCGAAGCTCGTCGGCCGACCTGCCCAGAGCCAAAGTTCCTCAAGGGCCCGATCGTCGTCGGGGTCGAGTTGCTCGCTAAGATCGGCCGACATATCTTCGGCGAGTACGCGCTCGCTCAGCAGCGACAGCTTCCCGAGGTCGTCATAGGAGTTCCGCGGTGTGCGCTCCTTGAGCAGGATTCCATCGCCGCGCGCCGTGCTGCAGCAGACGGCGATAAGGGCACCCACAGAAACCGTGCCCTCAGGATAGAGCGTACGGTTCGGATGCAGCTGGAGTATCACCGGCTTGAACTCGCTGCCAGGTGCTCCGGGCTCTTGGGTATTGCTGTCGGAACGGCAGAGAACGTGGCGTGGCACCATCAAGTGTGCCCTGTCCACGAGCGCTTGCCGATACCTGTCCAGCCGGGCGATCTGGTCGTCAGAGATGCGACAGACCACGAGGTCGGTGACATTGGATGCGGGCGATCCCGGACTAGGGGATTTCAGTTGCGGTAGCTGGCTCAGCAGGGTCACTTCAGTATCCCGGTCAGAAGACTTGGTGTAGACAATGCAGTCAAGGTAAATGTCGTTGAATTCATAGATTCTCAGCCTTGCTGATTCAGGAGCCTGTAGCGGCCACGGACGGAGCCAGTTGCGCAAGCCATTAATTCCAGCCACCCAGTGCCGAACAATCGGCCCCAAAAGCTCCTTGTGGCGATACAAGGTGATGCGGGCGCTGGACGGGGTGAAGTAGCGCACTGACGGCAGTTGCCAGTTTTCCTGCCGCTGCTCAAGGTCGCGCTGAAATTCGATCAGCCGCGCTGCGCATTGCCATGGCAGTACGCCGATAATGTCGACCTGTTCCGCCTTGAGCATTCTCGTCAGCAGGTCATCTACGGCCGAGCTCACCGGTCCGGGCGCAGATATTTCCGCCGTCCCGCCGACAGCCTCGGCTTCGGGCATGGCCCTCTTGTTTAGGGCGCGCTGTGCCGCACGTACCTCGGCCGGCATGTCTCGGTCCGGATCTGGCATGGCTGGCGCTCTTCCCCTTTCAATGGTCGCGAGTGTAGATCCTTGCGACCTCGACAATTAGGTGCTCCCATGCCTCTAGGGCAGCATCGGCATCGACACCGGAGTGACTCGTGTGGGCGATGAACTCGAGGCACGCTTGCTGGGCCTTGCGGCTGTGCAAGCGCATGGCCAGCAGGTAGAGCTTGCGGCGTTCCGGGTTCTCGTCTCGTCCAAGCAGTTCGATCGGCGACTTGCCGTCATCGAAGATGCCCATAATCGAGTCTGCGATGGCGCGCTGGGAGTCACGGTGACTGGCCTTCGCAGTAAGGCGTGCTGAAACCAACGGGGCGAACAGTCCGACTGAGGCACCGAGAAGGGTGCCAATGAGCGTGAAGATCTGCTGATCCAACTGTCGGCTGCCTCCCGCGGGGTCCGTGCTACAGATCGGTAGGCGCCAATAAGTTAGCGCCCAGAATGCCGTCGCCTGACCATTGCCGACGCAGGCCACTGCGGCGATCATACGCAATCAGGCGACGCGGGGGAACGATCATGACGTAGCCATTTATCGCATTCACCGCATCAGTCCACGGCTGGTGCGACAAGCGCGTGGACTGTCTGAGCAGGACTACCGATTGCGATGCCGTCGACGAGCCCGTCGATTCGCTGTCCAAACCTTCAGAAGCTGTCGACCTTCGTGACGGCTTCGGCGAACGCATGGGGTGCCTCCTGCGGCACGTTGTGCCCTACCGGCAGCGCCTCGTGCGCGTACTTGCCAGCGAACTTATCGCGGTAAGCAGCCCCGTGGCCGGGCGCCGTGAACGGATCGTACTCACCGTCAATGGTGATCGCGGGCACTGCGATGACCGGCGTGTGCTGAAGCCGGGCCTCAATGCCGGCGTACTGGGGCTGGCTCTTGGCCAGGCTCAGCCGCCAGCGGTAATTGTCGATCACGATGGGAACGTAGTCGGGATTGTTGAAGGCCGCAGCGGTGCGGTCATAAGTGGCGGTATCGAAATGCCAGGTCGGCGAATTGAACTTCCAGATGAGCTCGCCGAGATCGTGCCGGTAGTCGGTGAGCCCGAGCACGCCCCGTTCGGTGGCGAAGTAATACTGATACCACCAGGCCCACTCGGCCTTCGGCGGGAGCGGCTTCCTTTCGGCGGCAAGGTTGGTGATCAGGTAGCCGCTCACCGAGACCAGGGCCCGGCACCGGTCCGGCCATAGGGCCGCGATGATGTCGCCCGTCCGCGCCCCCCAGTCGTAGCCTGCCAAGATCGCCTTGCCGAGTTTGAGCGCGTCCATCAGAGCGAGAATGTCCAGGGCGAACGCTGCCTGTTCGGCACTGCGAGGCGTGGCGCTCGACAGGAACGTGGTCGTCCCGTAACCGCGGAAGTAGGGGACGATCACCCGGTAGCCCTCGGCCGCCAGCAACGGCGTGACCTCGACATAGCTGTGAATGTCGTAGGGGAAGCCGTGCATCAGGATCACCGCACGGCCATCGGCCGGGCCAGCCGCGACATATCCGACGTTCAGCACGCCGGCCTTAATATGCCTCACGGGGCCGAAGGTTGCGCTCGTCTTCGGCGTGACCGTGGGCATGCCCACCCGTTTCGCCGCGTCGGCTTGTGCGTCCGCGGTTCCCGCCACGAGTCCCCCGGTGCCGATGGCAAGGACCGCCGTACCGGCCGTGCTTAGGAAGCGGCGCCTGCCGTGGTCGATTGCCGGGATGTCCTTTTTATCCACCGGCGAACCCCCGTCCCAAGCACGGCGAAAGCCAGTAGTCCAAGCTAGCATCGGGCGCTAACGAGCCAGCTGAGCTGGGTACGAGCAACTGAGGGTTCCCAGATCACCGCGTCGGTGGCGCAGTTCGGACTATCGTTGCGCGGAGCTATGAGCGAAAGATTGGCGAGCGCGGAAGGCGGCATCTCCGATGGCATCACACGACGCCCGCGTCGAGCGCGTCAGAGGTAGGGCTAACAGCTGGATCATCGGCGATGACGACGAGGTCATCGTGGTCGATCCGGGCACCGACGCAGCCGCAGTGCTGGGCGCGGTAGGTGATCGGGAGATCCTCGCGGTGATCTGCACGCACGGCCATGCAGGTCATACTGAGGCCGCCGTCGAGGTAGCCGAGCGAGACGAGGCTCCGGTGGCACTGCATCCTGGCGACCGGCTCGCGTGGCGAGAGGTGCATTCGGGCGGTGACCCCGAGATAGACATGGAGGACGGCGGCAAGTTCGAGGTCGCTGGCGTGACGCTAGAGGTGCTGCACGCTCCTGGGCACAGCCGCGGATCCTGCTGCCTGTACTGCGAAGAGCTGGACGCCGTGTTCACCGGTGATGTCGTGGCCGAGACTGGGCCGGTTCCCAGCGACGACGGTTACCCGAACTGGGGCAAGCAGCTCGACACCATCGGGGCGCAAGTCCTGACGCTCCCGGCCGAGACTCGGATACTCCCAGGGCACGGCGACGAGTTCACGGTTGCCATTGCCGAGAAGCGGTTCGACACGTGGGTGGCCGCGGGCCAGAACCCGGAATCCTTTGCCGACGTCAATCCGCCCGGGGACCAGGACAACGCAGGATAGCTGTCGTGACAGTCACTGCCGAATCCGATGTTCCCTTCTTCGACGTTGCTGATCCCGCTTTCTCCGTCAGCTCGACCGAGGTCCTTCGCGCCAGGGATCGGAGCTGGTACGCCCGCACCCCATATGGCCTAGCGGTGCTCCGATACGACCAGGCCACCCGACTGATCCAGCATCAGAGCCTCCGGCAGGGAAGCGTGGCGTGGCCTGCTCATCACGGCATAACGTCAGGCCCATTCGCCGATTGGTGGGCGAGCTGGGTGCTCAATAAGGAGGGAGCCGACCACCGTCGGCTTCGCCGGCTGCTCAACCCAGCATTCTCGCGCCGGAATGTCGGAGCCATGTCTCCGAAGTTCCTGGCGCTAGCCGATGAGCTGATCAGCTCCTTCGATCAGCTACGCCGGTGTGAGTTCATGTCCGAGTTCGCCGAGCCTTATGCGGCCCGTGTCATCGCCATCATGCTCGGGATCGATGAGCAGGAGTGGCCCACGATCGCGGCCGAGTCGGCGACGGTGGGGCTGGCCATGGGCGTACAGATCCGTAGCGACCTGTCTCGGATCGAGGCCGCGCTTGGAAAGCTGTACGCCTACGCCGACGCGGTGATCGCAGATCGTCTGATCCGGCCTCGGGACGACTTCGTGACCAGCCTGGTCACGGCGCACGGAGACGGTGACCGACTCACCCGTGCCGAGCTTCGGGACTCACTGGTGCTGCTGATCTTTGGCGGCTTCGACACCACGCGCAATCAGCTAGGCCTTGCCGTGCAATGCTTCATTGGCCACCCGGCGCAATGGCGCCTGCTCGCGCAACGTCCGGAGCTAGGGCCGGCCGCCGTTGAGGAGGTCATGCGCACTAATCCGACCACGACCTGGGTGACGCGCGAGGCGCTGGCGGACTTCAGCTTCGATGGGCTCGAGATAGCGGCCGGCACCACGATTCATCTGTTCTGCGCAGCAACGGGCACCGATCCGGCGGCGTTCGGCAACCCGGAGTTCGACATAACCGCGGCTGGACGGCCAGCGCATCTCGCTTTTGGCGGTGGCGTCCATTACTGCCTAGGCCACCTGGTCGCACGCACCGATATGAGCGTCGCCCTGCCCCTGCTCGCACGTCGGCTTCGCGAGCCGCGGGTATCGGGTACGGCAACCTGGTTGCCGTGCAGCGGCAACACCGGGCCGACCCGGCTGCCGATGACCTTCGAGCCCGGTACCTAGTGCCCTTGTGGCGGCTCCCAGTCGGCCAGTGTGCTGGGCTCCCAGTTCTGGCCCACCGTAGGTGAATTGGAACGCCACGGCCCTAGCTCGGGCTGGGCGAACTTGGCATGCCTGCGCTTCAGCCAGATGCCATAGGAATTGCCGTCGCGCAGGTGAGTGATCAGAACCTTCCTGGCGTACTCGTCCTCCCGCCCGGCCGGGATCTCGAAGTGGATCTTAAGGAAGGCGTTGGTGTAGCGGTCGAAGACGGCTGGCACCCCGTCCTCATACATCAGGTGGATGTCTTCCAGCCAATTGATGTCTGCTCCTGGTGTCTCGGCAACCAGGTCTACATCCTCAACCAGAGACCGGTCGAACTGATAAGGGAACGTCCGCCCGGTCAGCTCCTCTGTATCGATGCCGATCTTTGTCGACAACCGCGGCGCCGCTGGCCCAGAACCGAATTCATCAGCCACTATGCGCTCCCGAGGCGCCGTCGTTCAGTATCTGCTTCTCCAGCAAGGCCTTGATCTCGGCCAGCGCGGCCTCTTCCGTCTGACCAGGAATGTAGGTCGTCCCGGCCAGCGGTACCTTGGCCATCGCCGAAGCTTCCACGGTCAATGCGCACAGATCTTCGGGCTCGAGGCTGTGCACATCAGTCTTGCC
>Ga0335074_10012774_pt1 | contig 11789 bp, 13 predicted proteins | sample Lox_Sample_23_FD_206715 | JGI IMG/M metagenome (GOLD analysis project Ga0335074, IMG submission 206715) | Soil microbial communities from Loxahatchee National Wildlife Refuge, Florida, United States - Lox_Sample_2.3 | ecosystem: Environmental > Terrestrial > Soil > Wetlands | place: USA...
CGGACCCGGCCGCCGGGGCAGACGGGTACGGCCGGTGGCGGCTGCGGATCGGCGCCACCATGTACACCGTCCGGCTCGACCCGGTCACCCAGAAACCCGACGGCACCCGCACCTGGACCACCCCCGCCGCACTCCGCTACACCAGCAAACCCCGGACCTACCCCACCTGACCTCGGAGCCAGCGCAGACCACCCGCACCCGCGCCACCCGCAACCCGCACACACCGGAACGAACCCACGAACCAGACCCGCATCCCGCCCCCTCCCCGTACCCGCACCGCCTCCCGCACACCATGCCGCAGGCCAGGCCCGGCACCCGGGCAGATACCAGACCCCGCCAGCGCGGAAGCAGCCGGCCGGTCGGCCACAGCCCGGCCAGTCGGCCACACCCGGCCTCCACCAGCCGAAACGGCTCCACTCCGCCTAGCTGCCGATCGGACCACCGGTGCCGGGGCCGGGAGGCAGGACAAGCCAGATCATGATGCCTAGTATCGCGGCGAAGAAAATCGACAGCGCGATCCAGCCCAGGACCAGCCCGGCTACCGCGAGGCCTTCGCCGCGCTCCCCGGTCTCGCGGATCTGCTGCCGCGCCCGGGCACCGAGAATGACCGCGGGAAGAGCGCTCAGCCCTAGCGTGGGTACTTCGGCCAAGCCGCAGACCAGCGAGACCACCGCGGCGGAATTGACCAGCCGGACGGGCGCCGCTGCACGCGGATATCCGTCGTCCGGGTAGCACTGGGCGAACCCTTGTCCAGCCGGCAGGTCGGCGACGACCTGGGCCAGGTCAGCGTGCGTTCGGGCCGCACTCAGCCGGGCCACGCGCGCGTCATGCTCATCCTGGCTGAGCCGGCCTTCGGCCAGACCCGCTTTGAGTACATCGATCGCGCGTTCGCGGTCTGCGGTGCCGGCGAGCATCGTCGGCAGATGCGGCACGGAACCGGGCCCCGGACTGGCCGTCATCGGCTGCCTCCCGAAACAGCGCTCACCGCGTCAGCCTAGGCCGCGCGGCCACTCCGCGGGTGGGATCCGCGCACCAGGTATGGCAATGGTAATGCTGCCCACCGTCCGCCAGGCAACCGTCACCGCGCTGGATCGCTCACGGTTTGCTGAGCCCGTCCAGCGGCCGATAACGTCGCTTTTGAAGCAGAACCTGCAAATGCCCTGCTTCATACCAGGGTGATGTGGTCAGATATTTATGAAGGGCAGGTCCAACGCCCCGAGGAGACGACATGCCGCTGACGCCCGCGGATGTGCGGAACAAGCAGTTCAGTACTACTCGGCTGCGACCAGGTTATGACGAAGAAGAGGTCGACGCCTTCCTGGACGAGGTCGAGACCGAGCTTGTCCGGCTGGTCCAGGAAAACGAAGAGCTCCGGTCCAAGCTGGCTGAATGTTTGCGCGGAGGCGTGGGCACGGCAGCTGTACCCGCGATGTCCGCGCCGCTGTCCGATCCGGAACCGGAGATGGTCGCACCGCATTGGGGCGCGCCGGCGATGCTCGGAGCGCCGCCGGTGATGTCGCTGGAGCAGGAGCACCGGCCTGAACCGATGATGGCTGGCGCGCCGGGTCACAGCATGGAGTCCATAACCCGCGTGCTCAGCCTGGCGCAGCAGACCGCCGATCAAGCAGTCGCGGATGCGCGGCGGGAAGCCGGCGAGACGCTCGGTCAGGCGCGGCGGGAGGCCAGCGACATCCTCAGTAAAGCGAGGCACCAGGCGGAGCAGATAACCAGCGACGCCCGGGTTCGCTCGGAGAACCTGGACCGCGATGCCCAGGAGCGGCACCGTCAGGCGCTAGGCTCACTGATCCAGCAGCGCGAGGAACTCGAGCGGAAGGTAGACGATCTGCGGGCGTTCGAGCGCCAGTATCGCGGTCGGCTTATCGCTTACCTGGAAGGTCAGCTCCGTGACCTTGAGGCAGGAAGCGGCGGCAGTGGTGCGTTCCCAGCCGTCGTGACCGCTCAGCATTTCGGTATCTCCGGCGCCAGACCGCAACAGCCTGAAACCAGCGGGCCTTAAACGCACCCGGAGATGCAACAGGGCTGGTTACGTAGCGTGAGCAGTTTCGGACTGCGCGGTAACTATTTCAGCGTCCCTTTCCGCGCAGCCCGGAGTTCCCAGTCAGATCGGGATGGCTATAGCGCCCGGCAAACGCCGCCCACTCGGGGAAAAGGCCCGTCGGCTGGTTGGTGACCGTCCAGGTGCCGTCGCCGCCAGGGGCCGCGACCGGGACCGTGGCCCAGCCCGGCACCCGGGTGAGCGCGATCGCGGTGGTGCCCGCGGGCTGGTTGGCGACAGTGCAGGTGCCGTCCGGGTTGGGGAGAGCGACGGGAATGGTGGTCCAGTCAGGAACCCCGGTGAGCGCGATGCCGGTACGGCCGGTGTCGTCGAACGCTCCGGTCACCACCTGGACGCCCGGTGCCGCCGCCCAGGTCATGAAATCCGCCGTTGGCATCAGCTGAACGAACGACCAAGTGCCGTTCGCGGCGGCGTAGGCAACAAAAATGTGTTCCTGGTTGGGCAAGCCGAGCACCGCGATGCCGGTGCGGCCATCGCCGGCGAAGTCCCCGGTAATCACCCTGGCGCCGGGTGTCGCGGCGAGGGTGGGGAATCGCCCGCGGGTTGATTGCTGACGGTCCAGATGGCGTCGCTGATGGACGCGACGGGGATGGTGCCCCAGCCGGGCGCCCCGGTCAGGGCGATTCCGGCGTATGACGTGAGAGTACTGATCATGACCCCACTCCGATCCGTATCTGGTCTGCGGCTGGTGACCAGCCGTTGGCAGAAGGTCTTATGGCAGGTGACCGTAATGGCGCTTGCGGGGGGAATCTCGGGGGAATGGGGGGAGTTACGCCCCTTGGTGCGGCGTCGGCGGGTCGGGCTGGGACGGCCTGCCGCCGATGAAGTTTGCCCAGCCGGCCTGGAGGGGGGCCCAGCGCCGGTCGAAGTCGGCGGCACGGCGGGTCGCGCGTTCCATGCGTCTGGCCCCGTAGCGAAATCGCGCCCAGATCGAGGACGGACGAGCCAGGCGTACCGCGCCGATTACCCCTACCGGTGGCAAGAAGAGGCCGAACAGTGCCGTCCGGTACTTGCCCTTGAGCACGCAGATGAAGGCGAGCACGCCGTCAGCGACCAGGATCCCGGTGGCGGTCAGGCGCAGCGTCAGTTCGATATTGTCGACGTCTCTTACGCCGAAAGGGCTGAACCCGGCCAGAGCCAGTCCGAGGCAGGCCGCTGTCAAGCTCACAGCCTCGACCGAGAGCTGACCCTCTCCGCTCCAGTAGACGTCCTGCAGATGCAAGATGAGCGCGAACTCATCCAGGACCAGCGAGGTTCCGATGCCGACAAGTACTGCTGCGAACGACTGCCAGCTCAGCGAGCCAGGTCCGCCGATCGCCGTGAAGGCCCCGGAAATCAGCAAGACGATGCCGGGGACAGAGTGATGAATGTGCGTCCCGCTCGCCGTCACGTGGTTCCGGAACGGCCCGCGGCCATCGCGGATCATGCGCGTGATCATCCGGGTCACCACGAACGTGACCACGAAGGCAAGGAAGCACAGCATCAGCGGCAGCTTCCCCGCTGCGACTACGTCACGATGCCACCATGCGGCCATGCCGCCACCTTAAAGGCCACATTCGCCCGCCGGGCCGCCGATAACGGGCCGCTGTTCCTGATGACCGCGAAAGGGCACCACTCCCTGCCGAATCGGGCGCTTACGAGGAAGTTGGTGTTCGGCGGTCCCGCGGTCGACGATTGTGGCCCGTGTTCACTAGTCACCCGTGGGTTTGCTACATACCTGGCCAGAGCAGGCGTCCGGCGGCTGGTCTCGGTCATTGCGTGTACTTACACCCCGGGGGAGGGGTAAGAGTGCACGCGGTCATCCGGTTACTGCCTTGTGGCGGGAGGGGGGGTCGCGAATCTGTCGGCGGCGGCCGGTGAGCCCGGCGGCATCGTCCGCGGATCGCCGTGACCGTCATGAAATAACGTGGAACTTTACCGCTTCGTGTCCGTCTGTCATACGTATACGACGGGTAAACTTCCACGTTGCGGTAGACCTCCACGTTAACTGCGGACCAGGGCCGGTGGTGAGTCACACTGGCACCGTACGGCACACAAGTTACTGTCCTGCTCGCGTGCCATCAGCCAGCAGCACGCAGTCGGCCGCGCCGTGGTGACAGATGCCGGTTATATCGGGCTTTGTCCGGCGCGGCGAGCGGATGCCGGCGTACGGCGCGGCGAGCGGGTGCCGGCGTACGGCGCGGCGAGCGGATGGCCGCGAGCGGGGGCGCCACAGCTCTCTTGGCGGCGCAAGGACGGCGGAGGCTATCACCTGCGGGGGGTGATGACGGGCAGGTCGGGCGCCGGTGCTCCCGGTAGACGGCAGCTCCAGCGAGCGGATCCTGGCCGAACGCCCGCAGGTCGCCGAGCCGCGGACCCGGTACACCTACCGGCCCGGCACCCAGACAGTGGGTTTCTTCGTCGCGCCCCGTGTGCTCAACCGCCCGCACGCCATCACCGCCGACGTCGAGATCCCGCCCGGCGGAGCCGAAGGTGTCCTGCTCTGCCAGGGCAGCGGTTTGAATTCGAGCCCACCGGCGCCCCTGACATCCTCAACGGCAAGGGTTCTCCCGGCCGCGCCCAGCTTTACCTCGACGGTCGGCTCATCGCCCACGACGAGTTCCCGGTTACCACGCCGATCGCGTTCAACCCCGGCGGTCTCACCTGCGGTGCCAACCCCGGCTCCGCTATCACCGCCGACTACGCCGCCCCACTCCGCATTACCGGCACCTTGCACACCGTCACCATCGACCTCTCCGGCGACCTCATCACAGACACCGACAGCGAGATACGCATGGCCATGGCCAGCCAATAAGCCGATTCCGGCATCCGGGCGGGTTGTGTGCGGCACCTGGCGTCGGCCGCGTACAGTCCTGATATCGGAATTCCCGCCCGTATCGAGGTGCTATGACCACGACCCGGCGCCTGCTGTCGCCGCTGCGCCCAGCCGCCCGCGTCCTCACCGGATCCACCTATGTCCTGCTCGGGTTCGATGCCCTGCGTGCGCCGGGGGCGCGAGTCGATCTGGCCGCCCCGGTGCTGGCCGCCATCCGCAAAGCGGTTCCGCTTCCCGCCGACGATGAAATGGTGGTGCGCGGCAACGCCGCTGTGCAGGTCCTGTGCGGCGCACTGCTCGCGCTGGGCATCGCCCCGCGGCTATCCGCCCTGGTCCTAGCCGGCTCGCTGGTCCCCACCACCCTGGCCGGGCACTCATACTGGGCGATGGAGGACCCTGACCAGGCCAAGCTTCAGCGGATCCAGTTCCACAAGAACATGGCCATGATCGGCGGCCTGCTATTCGCCGTGCTCGACCAGCCGGACCCCCGTCCTTAGCATGGCGCGCTCGGACTCTGGCAGGAGGTTACTCGGTCGCGAGTTCCCGCAGGGCGGGACGTGCGTGATAGTCGCTGGCCTCGCAGGTCCACCAGGCCTGAACCGTTGTCAGGTTCGTCGGCGGGTCAAGAGTCCCGGCGCAGATGGAAATCCGGCCAGCGGTCAGCCGCGACTGCCAGAACAGCGAGGAGCCGCATGTGCGGCAGAAGGCGTATCCCGTATCCGGCACCGGGTGGAACCACCGCAGGTTGCCGTCATCATCCTCGATCTTGAGGTCAGCGGCATCGGCGGCCGTGGCGGCCATGTGATGACCGGTGAAGCGTCGGCACCGGTGGCAATGGCAGTTGAAGACGTCCCGGAGGTCTCCGAAAACCTCGAAGGTGACTCCGCCGCACAGGCACCGCCCCGATGCCCTCGCCACCGCGACCGGCAGCCGTGACCCCTCGACTGACTCCACGTCACCAGTTTTACCCCGCGGACTGGGACAAGCAGAACTCGTTGCCTTCGGGGTCGGCGAGCGTGACCCAGGTGTGCGGACCCTGCTGACCCTCGCGCAGGAACTTCGCCCCGCGCGCGACCAGCCCTGCTACCGCGGACTCCACGTCGTCGGCGCCGATGCGTACGTCCAGGTGCGTCCGGTTCTTCACCGTCTTCGGCTCGGGGACCTGCTGAAAAAGCAGCCTCGGTGCTCGTCCCAGGCCCTCCGGGTGGCGGATCGCCGCGCCGTCCTTCCACACGAGCGCGCCGTTATGCCGCTTCGTATCGCTCTCGGTGGCGTATCCGGCGCTGATCATCCGCCGGATGAACGCCTCGTCCTGGGCCTCGACCTGCCAGCCCAGCGTCTCGGCCCACCAGTCCGCCAGAGTGTGCGGGTCGGCGCAGTCCACCGCCACCTGGAACTCGTATGCCATCGCGGCCATCCCTTCTAGACGTGTAGCTTCGCGGGGCCAACGATAACGGCAATCGACGGCAGAATCGGTCCTCGACGCCGTTCTAGGCAAGGCGACGCAAACTGAACCCTCACTCAACGTCGGTTACATCATCCGCTTGTTACAATCCGGTCGTGGAATTGTGAACCGGAGCGAGGAACTGACGGCACTGCACCGATGGTGGGATTCGGGCAGCCAGCGGCCTGTCCTCGTCTGGGGGCGCAGGCGAGTGGGAAAGACGGCGCTGCTGCAGCATTTCATCGAGCAGCTAGGCGTGCCGACGGTATTCCACACCGGGGCTGGCGAACCGGCGCTCATAGAACTCGCCGCGCTATCGCGGCAGGCGGCCACGGTACTTCCTGCCGGGCTCCGCGATCTGGCCGCCCGTCCGTTCCAGGACTGGCCGGATGCGCTGGACCATCTGGCGCATGCCGCGCAGCGAGAGCCGGCGCTGCTTGTCCTCGATGAGTTTCCCCAGCTCGTTGAGACGACACCGGCGCTGGCGGGGATTCTCAGGGCGTTCCTTGACCGAGCCGGGGCCACGACGCAGAGCAGGCTTCGGATGATTCTTTCCGGGTCGTCGGTGCGCGCAATGTGGGACATGCAGCAATACCGCGCTCCGCTTTACGGCCGATTCGACGAGACCTTGCTCGTGCAGCCGTTCCGCCCGCATGAGGCCGCACTGATGCTGCCGAGGCTGGCACCCGCCGAGCGCGCGCTGGTGTACGGGATCGTCGGCGGGACGCCGTTGTACCTTTCCTGGTGGGATCAGGACGCCCCGGTGGAACAGAACCTGTCCCGTCTCGCCTGCAGGGTTGGCGCCCAGTTGTACACAGAGGGGCGGCTCGTCATGGAGACCGAGGCCTCTGCCGGTGAGCACACCGGCGCGGTGCTTTTCCGCTATCGCGGCGGGCAAGGCCCGCTACCACGAGATCGAGGACATGATCGGCACCGATCCTGGACGGACTCTCAACCGGCTGATCCAACTGCGCCTGGTGACGCAACTGGTACCGGTAACCGAGGATCCGCGCCGGACCCGCCGCAAGATCTACCGGATCTCGGACGAGTTCCTGGCGTTCTACCTGGGACCGCTAAGCCGCTACCGGGCGGAAATCGAACGTGGTCTGGGCCCGTCGATCATCGGTGCGCTGACCGCGGTCCTCGATGACCACATGGGGAGCGTTTACGAAGAGGCGTTCCGCTGGCACCTGGTACGCGAAGCGAACGCGGGCCGGCTCCCCGGACCGGTCGTGGCTGTCGGTCCCTGGTGGCGCGCCGACGGCCAGGACCAGATCGACGCCGTTGTGCTGGCCGAGCCGGAGCGCACCAGGGTGCCGGTCATGGTGGGAGAATCGAAGTGGGCCAAGCAGGTGAACGGTGTACGGATTCGCGCGGATCTGGCCAGGAAGGCCGCCGGGATCACCGATGACGTGCTCGGCTTGACGTACGCGGTCTGCGCCAGGTCCGAGGTCGCTCACGCCACCCCTGACCTGCTGACCTACACGGCCGGCGACATCTTCGGCCTGGACTGAGAGCGGGTCAGCCGATGCCGGCGTCGCGGCGGCGGAGCGCGGACAGGCCCGCCAGGGTGAAGGCCACGGCGATCACGCACAGCCACACCAAGGGCGTCACGGAAACGGCACCTCCCGGCAAATGCGGCACGTGAGTGAACGGCGAGACGTCCATGACCCAGTGCGAGAACCGCAGCAGCGGCCCGAACAGCTGGAACACCACGAGCACCCCGACGATCGTCCACATGCCCGGCACCGACCACCGCGGCACGAGGCCGAACGCCAGCACCGCCACCCCCGCGACCACCAGCACCGCGGGCAGCTGGCCGAGCCCGGCACCGAGCATCCGGGATACCTCGGCACCGGCAGACCCGGTTCGCAGGCCGTAACCGAGCCCGGTAGCGACGCCGGCCACGGCGAGGAGCAGCGCGCTGCCCACTACCGCGACGAGCACATGGCCGAGCGCCCACCGGACCCTCCCGACACACGTGGCCAGCACCGGCTCGGCCAGACCCCCGGTCTCCTCGGACCGCAGCCGCAGCACCGCGGAGACCGCATATGCGCCCGCGACCACGCCGGCCAGCAGCATCAGCCCGGCGAGGTACGCATCGACGATGCCAGATTGCCCGCCGAGCCGGCTGATTTCGGTGCGCAGCGCGCTGCTCGTGCCGACGAGCTGGCCGATGCCCTGGGCCGCGGCACCGCATATCGCGAACAGGGCGGCGTATCCGCCCAGCCAGCCGAAAAGCGCGCCCCGCTGCAGCCGCCAGGCCAGCGCATCGGGAGACCGCAGCGCGGCCGAGGCCGTGGAACGCCCTGGGCGTTCCGGCAGCAGGCCAGCACCGAGATCGCGCCGCGCGTCCAGCGCGAACGCGCCCGGCAGGCAGACGGCGCACACCGCGAGCGGCAAGCACAGCACCCACCAGCGCGCCTCGCCGAACGGGCGGGTGAGCTGCACCCACCCCAGTGGCGAGGTCCAGGTCAACCACGACAACCCGCCGGTCACGCCCGCGTCGCCGCTGCCCCGCAGCACGAACGCGACGCCGAGCACGGCCAGTGCTATCCCGCGTGCGGCCCGCGCGCTCATGGTCAGCTGGGCCGCGAGGGCGGCGACGCCGGCGAACGCCAGCCCGCACGCGCCGACCGACAGCGCCACCAGCACCGAACCGGCGAAGGGCAGGCCGAGCAGCGGCAGCACGGCGAACAGCAGCAGGATCGTCAGCGCCATGGTCTCGGCCGCCACGACCAAAGACGCGCCCAGCGCGGCGAACCTGCCCACAGCCGCCGAACCCACCAGCTCCAGCCGCCCGGCCTCCTCGTCACCTCTGGTGTGCCTGATCACCAGGAAGATCGTGGACAAGGCGGCGGCCAGGCCCGCCCACACCCCGATCCGCCACACGGTGAGCGCGCCGATCGAGGTGCCGTCGAGCCTGCCGTACAGGAACCGCAGCGCCGGGTTGCTCTCGCCGCTCGCGGCCAGCGCCAGCCGGCTCGCGGCGGTCGGGTAGAGTTTCCTGAACTCGTACCCGTTGACGGTCAGCATGATGACGATCACGTAGACGCACACGGGCAGGGCGATCCGGTCCCTGCGCACGGCGAGCCTGGCCAGTACGCCCGCCCCGGTCATGTCGAGACCTCCGAGTACTGCTTGAGGAAGATTTCCTCGAGCGTCGGCGGCCGGCAGGTGAGCGACCGCACCCCCGTGGCCGTCAGCGACCGCAGCACGTCGTTCAGCTCAGCGGGCGGGACCTCTCGCTGCACCGAACTGCCGTCCTCGAGCGTGGCGGTGACGTGGTACAGCGTCAGGTGCCGCAGGTCGGCAAGCGAACCGGTCTCCACGGTCCGGCCGGCCCGGATGATCGTAATGCGGTCGGCCAGCGCCTCGGCCTCGGCGAGAATGTGGCTGGACAGCAGCACGGTCCTGCCGCGCTGCCGTTCCTCGTTCACGCACTCGCGGAACGCCGCCTCCATCAGCGGGTCAAGCCCTGACGTCGGCTCGTCGAGGATGAGCAGCTCGGCGTCGCTGGCCAGGGCCGCGATCAGCGCGACCTTCTGCCGATTGCCCTTGGAGTAGGTGCGGGACTTCTTCGACGGGTCGAGGTCGAAGCGCTCGATCAGGCTCTTACGGCGGCCGGCGTCGTCACCGTCGCCACGCAGCTTGCTCATCAGGTCGATGATCTCGCCGCCGGTCAGGCTGGGCCACAGCGTCACGTCGCCGGGCACGTAGGCGATCCGCCGGTGCAGCGAGGTCGCGTCCCGCCAGGGGTCGCCGCCGAGCAACCGAGCCTGACCGCCGTCGGCGCGGACGAGACCGAGCAGGATGCGGATGGTCGTGGTCTTGCCGGCGCCGTTCGGGCCGAGGAAGGCATGCACCTGTCCGGTCTGGACGGTCAAGTCGAGCCCGTCAAGCGCGATGGTCTCGCCAAATGACTTCCGCAGGCCACCGATCTCGATCGCGTTGGTCATAACTGCGAGCATACATATTTTTCATTAGATTCTGAAAGTTCAGAATACGAGTATCATAACAAACCGTGGTTCCTCAGCCTGATCCGCTGCTCGACTACACCGAGCGTTTCGCCGCCGTGCTCATCGCCGCCGGGTTCCCGCCGATGCCTGCCCGGGTGTTCGTCGCGCTGCTCGTCCACGATTCTGGCCGTCTCAGCGCCGCGGAGCTAGCGGCCCGGCTGCAGATCAGCCCGGCTGCCGTGTCCGGCGCGGTCCGTTACCTGATGCAACTCGGGATGGTGCACAAGGTCCGTCTTCCCGGGTCGCGGCGCGACTACTACCAGATGCCGGACAACGTCTGGCAGGAGATGTTCGGCCTGCGGGGGGCGGTGATCGAGCGGTGGGCCGTCCTGCTGCGCGAGGGGCTGACGCTGCTGCCGCCGGACAGCCAGGGGCGCGCGCGGCTGGCCGACCACGCGGAGTTCATCGACTTCGTGGCCAAGGAGATGTCCGGCGTGGTCGCGCGCTGGGAAGAACACCGGAAAGGGATATCAGCCGGCTCTTCCGTCACGCGGGGCCGTTGACGTATCGGGCCGGCAGCGCGAAGCCGTTTCGCCCGAGAACTACGCGCAGCAGATCGGGGCGGTCGGTGACGATCCCGTCCACGCCCAAGTCGGCCAGCGCGGCCATCGCCTCCGGGTCGTTGACCGTCCACACGATGACGCCCAGCCCGGCCTCGTGCGCGGCGGCGATCACCGCGGGGCTGGTCAGCCCGTCCCATGGCGAGACGAACGCGGCACCCACGTCCCGCGCGGCCGCCACGAACCCCGTCGTGGGGTGGTACGACGCGGGATCGAGCCCGGCGAGCCACGCCGAACCGTCAGCCCAGGTGAACGGTTCGATCAGGGCGACCCTGGGTATGTCAGGCGCCAGTTCTGCCGAGTGCCGGAGCACTCGCCAGTCGAACCCGAGTATCCGTGCCCGGCCGGCACATCCGTGTGCCGCCAGGACGTCAAGCGTCAGCGAGACCAGCAGGTGAACGTCCGCGTCCGGCCAGGCCGGCTCGGTCTTCAACTCGACCGACATGATCACGCCGGACGGGCCGGCCAGCGCGCACACCTGGTCCAGTGCCGGCACGCTCGTCCCGGGCACCGCGACGAACGTCTCCTCGTACGGGGTGACTGGATGCCGTCCGCCCGCGTCCAGCGTGGCGATCTCGGGGAGAGTCAGCGACCGCCACGCGCGGCCGACCAGAGGCCCGTCGAACACCGTGCTGTCCACGGTCAGGTCGTGAGCAAGGATCAGCCCGTCGTCGGCGGTCAGCGTCACGTCGAACTCGAGGGCGTCGACGCCGATAGCCAGCGCGTGCGCCAGCCCGGGCAGCGTGTTCTCCGGCTGGAGCGCTCGCGCGCCTCTATGTCCGTGTATCTCGGGCACGCCCGGACACTATCAAAACGGCTACGCTTGTGACGTGGGAGAACGGGGTCCCTCGCCTCTACCTCGCGGAGGGTCGGT
>Ga0335074_10012775_pt1 | contig 11789 bp, 9 predicted proteins | sample Lox_Sample_23_FD_206715 | JGI IMG/M metagenome (GOLD analysis project Ga0335074, IMG submission 206715) | Soil microbial communities from Loxahatchee National Wildlife Refuge, Florida, United States - Lox_Sample_2.3 | ecosystem: Environmental > Terrestrial > Soil > Wetlands | place: USA: Florida...
CCTTGCCTGCCTGGCCGCCGCCGACGGCTACCGCGTGCTCTTGTGGGACCTCGACCCGCAGGCCGCCGCCAGCTTCCTGTTCCGGGTCAAGCCCAAGGTCAAGGGCGGCGGCAAGGCCCTGATCGCGGGCAAGCGGCCGATGGACGACGCGATCAAGGCGACCGACTTCGGCAACCTCGACCTCTTGCCGGCCGACTTCACCTACCGGCATCTTGACCTGCACCTCGACAGCGAGCGCAAGTCGGGCACCAGGCTGCGGACCCTGCTCGCACCGCTGCGGCGGCAATACGACCTCGTCGTGCTCGACTGTCCACCCAGCATCTCGCTGCTGTCCGAGAACGTGCTGCACGCGGCGGACCTGCTGCTGGTGCCGCTGATCCCGACCACGCTCTCGGTTCGTACGCTCGACCAGCTCACCGGTTTCATAGGCGACTTCGATGGCAGGCGCCCAGAGATCCTCGCCTTCTTCTCGATGCTTGACCGGCGCAAGCGCCTGCACCTGGAAACCGTCGAGCAACTGCCGGCCGAGCGCAAGGACGTGGCGACGGCCTACATCCCGGCCCTGTCGGCGATCGAGCGCATGTCGGTCCAGCGCGCGCCTGTCACTGCCGCGGCACCTCGCAGCCAGGCCGCCAAGCACTACAAAGAGCTGTGGGAAGAAGCCAGGAAGGTGCTCGGGCTGCCGGCTAGCCCAGCGACCGCAGGAAGCTGATCATCGCATCGCTGACCTCGCCTGGACGCTCTTGCTGCGTCCAGTGCCCGCAGCCTTCCAGCATGATCGTCTCGCGGAGCAGCGGGACGGTGCTCTCAAGGCCGTTGGCGCCGCCGGTGAAACTGACGGCGAGGTCGCGGTCACCAGCCACGTACAGGGCGGGCACGCTCACGTGAGCATGCGTCCACGCCGCCATCAGCTCCCAGCTCAGGTCAAGGGTCCGGTACCAGTTCAGCGGTCCGGTGAAGCCGGACTCCGCGTACTCGGTCACGAAGACGTCGATGTCGGCCTCGGTCAGCCAGGGCGGCAATCCGGCCGGCTCGGGGCAAAGGTCAAGGAACGTGCGGCCAGCCGGAACCACGGGAATGGCCCCGCTTGACACTTCGCCTCCGGCCGAGACGAGCAGGCGGCGGAAGGTCGAGCGCGGATCGCGGCTGAACTCGGCGTCGGCCACGCCGGGCTCCTGGAAGTAGCAGATGTAGAACCCGTCGGAGAAGACCGCTCGCAGCAATTCGAGCGGTGGGGTGCTACCCCTCGGCGTGTAAGGCACGCTCAGCCCGACCACGCCCCTGATCCGGTCAGGCCGCATCAGCGCGGTGTTCCACGCGACCGGCGCGCCCCAGTCATGCCCGGCCACGACGGCCTTCTCTTCGCCGAGCGCGTCGATCAGGCCGATCACGTCGCCGACGAGGTGCAGCATCGTGAACTTCCCGATGCTCGCGTCAGGCGGGTTACCTGTCCTTGCGTAGCCGCGCTGGTCGGGAGCGACTACGTGGTAGCCGGCCGCCGCGAGCGCGGTGAGCTGGTGCCGCCAGGAGTACCAGCACTCGGGGAAGCCGTGCAGGAGCACCACAAGCGGTCCGCTCCCCGCCTCGGCGATGTGCATGCTGAGCGGGCCTACCGGCACGGTGCGGTGAGTGATGCCGTTCGTCTGGGACATGACGGCACGATACGCCCGCCGGCGCGCTAAGGCTTCGCCGCCTGGCTGCCTGAGCGGGCCTGCCGATCAGCGGCGGGCGAAGGCTGCCTTCCGGCCGGACCTGCCGCCGGCTTCCAGGCCGTGCAGTGAGTTGGCGTGAGGAGGATCTTGCACGTGGGAGTGCCCAGAACCCGTACCGCGTGACTGGCCTTGAGGCTGCGGCCAGGCCGGGCGCTCGCCGCCTGTGAGGTTCGCGCGTTGTGCGGAGGCACCTGGTTTCCTGCCACATGCAGGACGTTGACCATGTAAACGACCGCGGCCACGCAGGCGATGACGCCGAGGGTCAGCAAGGAGAGCACTGCCCGCGCCCGCCGGGTTCGAAGGACGTGCCCCACGCCCGGCTGGCCGAACGCAGCCAGCCTCGCCGCCAGCCTGGGATCGTCGGCGGCGAGCATGCGCTCCATCTCTTCCAGGATGCGCTGCTCATCCATCGGAAGCGCCACTTGTCACCTCCACCGCCGCCGACCCGCCAGCCAGTCAACCGGGCGGGACTGCTACTTACTATCCCCAGTTGGAAGATTTTTTACCTGCCCATCACCAAGACTAAGCCGACCATACCGTAGTTGAAAGATTCGAATATATGTTCTAGTCTGCCAACCGTGCGATGGGACGGACTGCGACTACACGAACAGCAAGCAGACCTGGTTCAGTCCGGTGCTCAAGCCGAGGGCGGCGGGGCAGCCGGCGGCCAGGCCGCCATGTTCGGACGTGACGCCATCGCAAGAACGTTCGATACCCCTGGATTTCGCGGGATGACGTTTTTCGAGGTGCACGCAAGATCAATTATCAACAAAGTGCCTGATAAATCACGCATGCCGTTCCGCTGGACGATCAACCCCTACCGCGGCTGCGGTCACGCGTGCGTTTACTGCTTCGCCCGCGGCACTCACTCTTATCTCGACCTGGACACCGGCCTGGACTTCGACTCGAAAATCGTGGTCAAGGTCAACGCGCCGGAACTCGCGAGGAGAGATCTCGCGAAACCTCAGTGGGCGGGCGAGCACGTCGCCATGGGCACCAACGTCGACTGCTATCAGCGGGCGGAGGGCAGGTACCAGCTCATGCCCGGCATCATCAAGGCCCTCAGGGATGCTCGCAACCCTTTTTCCATTCTGACAAAGGGCACCTTGCTGCTGCGCGACCTCGAGCTGATCGCCGAAGCGGCGGAAGTGACCAGCGTCGGCCTGAACGTATCGGTCGGCTTCACCGACGCCGGGCTTTCCGCCTCGGTCGAGCCTGGCACGCCCGCGCCGCAGCGGAGGCTTGACATGGTCTCGGCGATCACCGCGCGCGGCCTTCGCTGCGGCGTGCTGATGGGACCTGTGCTGCCTTACCTGTCGGACTCGCCCGCGATGCTGGCCGAGACCGTGCGCCAGATCGCACTGTCTGGGGCGGCGAGCGTAACGCCGATCGTCCTGCACTTGCGGCCAGGTGCGCGCGAGTGGTTCCAGGCCTGGCTGGCCGAGCACCACCCCGATCTCGCCGGCGCCTACCGGCAGCTCTACGGCAACGGCGCCTACGCCAGGCGCGACTACCAGCAGCAGATCTCGGCCAGGGTCGCCGACCTCGCGACCAGGTACGGCGTCGGCCGCGCCAGCCCGGCAGGCGCCCGCCGCATCAGCAGGCCGCCCGCGCCCGCAGCCGTACTTGCCGCCGCCCCGGCCAGGCCCCGCGAGGAGCAGCTCACGCTGCTCTAGTCCCGAGGCCGCCCGGCGAACCCCGCGTCGCTCAGGCAAACCCCTATACGGGTGCGCAGCGGGCACCACCCCGCCGCGCCGCAGCGCCGCGGAGGCCAGCCAGCACCATCAGATGTCCAGCGATGCTGTACGCCCGGCCGCGGCTGCAGCAACGAAGTCCCAGCGATGTCACCAGCGCAGCATCAAGTCGCCACCGCTGTCGTTCGATGCGCCGGGCCAGCAGCAACGCAGGACCAACGATGATGCCCGCTCCGGCGCTGCGCGCCTGCCCCGCTCCCCCGGCACTTGCCAGGGCGGGGGTCCGGGTGGCGCGAGCCCGTGTGAAAAGAAGCACAAGCGCGGACGTACAGTTGAATGCCGTGGGCTCTCAGTACGATGAAGCGGACAGCAGATCGCCGGGGCGGCTGGTAGTCCGTACCATTCGGGTCGCCGATCCCGGCGACCTTATCGGCAGGCTGCCCGGGCCTGAGGCACTCGCCTGGGTGCGGCGCGGGGACGGCCTCGTCGGATGGGGAACCGCCGCGAAGATCACGTTGCCGGCCGGGCATGACCGGTTCGCGGCCGGCGAGAAATGGCTGCGCGAGCTGTTCGACGGCGCACTGGTCACCGATGAGGTGGACGTTCCGGGTTCTGGCCCGGTGGCGTTCGGCAGCTTTACTTTCGATCCGACCTGCGACGGCTCCGTGCTCGTCATCCCGAGGGCCGTGCTCGGGCGGGCAGGCGGCACCTCGTGGCTGACCACGATCGACGCGGAACCTGAGTCGGGCAGCGCGCCGGCGAGCCTGGCAGGAGCGGGCAAGGGTTGCGTGCTACCTCCGGCCATCATCCCCGATCCCGTGCCGCTCGCGCCACCCTCAGGGTTCCGCTGGTCAGACGGCCGCCTCACCGCGCCCGCGTGGGAAGAGGCGGTCGCGACCGCGGTCCGTGCCATCCGCGCCAACCAGGTGCGCAAGGTCGTGCTGGCGATGGAGCTTAACGCGACGGCCGCGCAGGATATCGACGCGCGGGTGCTGCTTTCCCGGCTGGCAGAGCGGTATCCGGACTGCTACACGTTCAGCTGCGCTGGCATGGTCGGGGCGACGCCGGAGCTGTACATCAGGCGCACCGGGCGGCAGATCTACTCGCTGGTGCTGGCGGGGACCGTGCCGACAGGCGGTACCCGCGACCAGGACGCGGCACTCGGCGACGCGCTGCTTGCCAGTGAGAAGGACCAGGACGAGCACCAGTTCGTGGTCGCCGACGTCCGCGCCGCGCTCCGGCCGCTCTGCGCCGACCTCACCATCGACGAGCACCCGTTCCTGCTGCGGCTGGCTAACGTGCAGCACCTGGCGACCGAGGTGCGGGGCGAACTCGCCGCGGGCGAGGCAGCCAAGCACTCGGCCCTCTCCCTGGCCGCCGCGGTCCATCCGACAGCCGCCGTGTGCGGCACGCCGACCGAGACCGCGATGGAGCTGATCAGGGAGCTCGAGGGGATGGACAGGGCCCGCTACAGCGGCCCGGTCGGCTGGGTTGACCGCAAGGGCAACGGCGAGTGGGGCATTGCCCTGCGCTGCGGAGAGATTTCCGGCCGTCACGCGCGGCTGATCGCGGGCTGCGGGATCGTCGCAGGCTCGGTGCCTGCCGTCGAACTCGCCGAAGCCCAGGCCAAGTTCTGGCCGATGCGCTACGCGCTCGAAGGCTGACTCCCGAGATCCCCGGCGGCGGTGTGCCCCCTGATGCCTACTCGCGCGTAAGGCGGCATACTGGCCGTTTTGCGGGCAGCCGAGGCTATGGTCACAGAGTGATTTCGATGGTCACAGCCCGATTGCGGTTGCATAAATGCTCCAGACCGCTTCCCGCCGCAAGGTAGACAGGGCACGGCAATACGTGTACTCACGGAAGGTGACCATGGATACGCCTGTGCCCAGCGCCAGGCTAGAAGGAGTCTGCTCATGACACGTCGTTCCCAGCGAATTGCCGTCATGGCGATAGCTAGTCTGGCCGCGGCCGGGCTGGCCGCCTGCAGCAGTTCGTCGAACAGCTCAGGCGGCTCGTCCACATCGGGTAACACCCCGGTTAAGGGCGGGACGCTCAAGCTGGTTGCCGCTTCCGGGCCTGACCACATCGACACTGTGCCCGCTTACTACACGGCGGACTACATTCTCGAGCGTGCGTACGCACGGCAGTTGCTGACCTACCCAACGGTCGTTGACCCGTCCCTGACCTCGGCGGGCTGGAAGACCGACACCACGCCGGTTCCCGACGTCGCGACCGAAATCCCGACGACCGCCAACGGCGGCATCACCAACAACGGCCTGACTTACACGTTCCACATCAAGCCAGGCGTTGACTGGAACACCACGCCGAAGCGGCAGGTCACCTCCGAGGACTTCCTTCGCGAGTTCAAGGCCTTCTGCAACCCGGCGCCCGGTGGTTTCGTAGGCAACTTGTCGTACTACAGCTCGACGATCAAGGGCCTGACGCAGTACTGCGACCAGGAGACCGCTTACTTCTCGAACACGAAGAAGCACCCGGTCACCGCGGCCGACATTGCCGGCTTCCAGAACTCGCACACGATCACGGGTATCTCCACGCCGAGCAGCTCGACGATCGTATTCAACTTGATCCAGCCAGCGAGCGACTTCCTCTACATGCTCGCGATGCCGTTCGCTTCAGCCCGTCCGGTCGAGTACGACTCGTACCTGCCGAACAGCCTGCAGCTCGACGAGCACACCATCTCTGACGGTCCTTACCAGATCAGTTCCTACGTTCCCGGCAAGTCCATCACGTTCGTGAAGAACCCCGCCTGGAGCCAGGCCACTGACAAGGTGCGGCACCAGTACGTCAACGAGATCACCCTCACCGACGGTGTCACCTCGGCCCAGACCCAGCTCGCTGACATGCAGGCTGGCCAGTACGACATGGTCGACGACACCGGCCTCGAGCCGACCGCTATCCCGAACCTGATCGCCACCAAGGACCCGAAGTTCGCGATCTGGCCGTGGAGTTCAACGCTGCCTTACATCGTGTTCAACCTGCGCAGCCCGAACGAAAACCACGCCGCAGGCAACCTGCTGGTCCGCCAGGCGGTTGAGTACGGCGTCAGCAAGGTCGCGGTGCAGAAGGCAGAAGGCGGTCCTGAGGTCGCCAAGATCATCTCTACCGCCATCCCGCCGGGCAACGTCGGGTACGAGCCTTACAACCTGTACCCGGACAACAACGGCGCTGGCAACATCGCGATGTGCAAGAAGGACCTCTCCAAGGCCGGCTTCCCGCATGGCGTGTCGCTCACTTACCTGTACGCGAACGACTCGGTCAACTCAAGGATCGAAGCCGCGATCGCGGCCAGCCTCGCTCCCTGCGGCATCACGCTGAAGGGCAAGCCGGAGCCTGGTTCCAGCTTCTTCGTCGACCTCGGCAACGCCCCGGTCAACAACAAGCCGGGCACCTGGGACCTCGGCCAGCCAGGCTGGATCCCCGACTGGTTCGGCCCGAACGGCCGCACCATCATCGACCCGCTGTTCAGGACCCGCTGCGTGGTCAACACCAACAACTACGGCTGCTACAACAGCGCGGCGCTTGACAGCCTGATCACCAAGGCAGAGACCGCGTCGAGCCTCTCGGCGGCCGCGACGCTCTGGCACCAGGCGGATGAGAACGTCATGCAGAACGCGGTCATCGTGCCGCTGTGTGACGGTCTTGCGCCGTTCTACTCCAGCAAGCGCGTCGAGAACGTCTCGCCGGGCGCCACGGCGGTCGTCTACGCGCCGAACATCGGCGGGCCGGACATCACCAACGTCTGGCTTAACCCGAAGGCTGGTTCTTAGGTATTAGAAGACGTGGGTCCGGTCGGGTATGCGCAAAGCTTCCCGGCCGGACCCACGGCTGTAATACGTCACTCTTCCTCACGCATACTCTCAGTTATGATCTATGTCAGCATGATCTATATCGGGTGGCCGGGCCTATTTAAGCTGCCAGAACCCGCTGAGACGGGCTCAGTCGCGGCGGTCAACCTGTGGAGGGACATATGAGCCTGCTCGAGGTGACCGACCTGCGGGTCAGTTTCCCGACAGCTGATGGAGTTGTACAGGCCGTTCGCGGCGTGTCGTTCAGTGTTGAGCGAGGTCGGACGCTCGGAATCGTCGGTGAGTCTGGCAGCGGCAAGACCGTGCTGACGCAGACGCTTCTCGGGCTGACCCCAGGCGGCCAGGTTTCCGGATCAGCGATGTTCGAGGGCAATAACCTGGTCGGTCTCGGGTCCCGCGCGATGCAGCGCATCAGGGGCAAGGAAATCTCCGTCATCTTCCAGGACCCGCTGACCAGCCTGCATCCGCTATACAAGGTGGGCTGGCAGATCGGCGAGATGATCAGGTCGCACGACAAGTCCATTTCCAGGCAGCAGGCGAAGGAGCGTGCCATCGAGCTTCTCGGGCACGTTGGCATCCCCAGGCCGCGCGAGCGGGTGAACGACTACCCCCATCAGTTCTCAGGCGGCATGCGGCAGCGGGCGATGATCGCGATGGCCATCTCACTGAGCCCCAAGCTGATCATCGCCGACGAGCCGACGACCGCACTGGACGCGACCGTCCAGGCCCAGATACTTGACCTCTTGCTCCGGCTGCAGCAGGAGTCCGACACCGCCTTGCTGATGATCACTCACGACCTTGGCGTGGTCGCCGACATCGCGGACAACGTCATGGTGATGTACGCGGGTCGCGCTGCCGAGAAGGCTACGAAGCGTGACATCTTCTACCTGCCCCATCACCCTTACACCAAGGGACTGCTCGAGTCGATCCCGCACAGCTCGGCCTCGCGTGACCGGCTCAAGCCGATCACAGGCCAGCCGCCCAGCCTCATCAATCTGCCGGCCGGCTGCGCCTTCCACCCGCGCTGCGCGTACGTGATGGACCGCTGCCTGGGCGAGCAGCCGAACCTGACGCCCGTCGGCGACGCGGGCGAGCACCGGTCGGCCTGCTTCCTGCCCGCTGCGGCGATCGGCCTGACCGATGAGGCCGAGGAACTGCGCAAGCAGACCGTCGAGATGGGCCGGCACGCTGAGGCCGCGGCGATCGCCGAGGCGATCGCGGCGGCACCCGAGTCAGAAGGAAGCGTGATCGCATGACCGGCTCGCTGACCACGAGTACCGACAGCGCCTTCCCCTCCGATCACACCTTCGGTGACGATGTGCTTGTCAGGGTCGACAACCTGGTCAAGTACTTTCCTGTCAAGGGCTCAGGGTTGCTCGCAAGGTCGGTCACCAACGTTCAGGCCGTCGACGGGGTATCTCTGACGATCAAGCGCGGAAAGACGCTCGGGCTGGTCGGCGAGACCGGCTGCGGCAAGTCCACGCTGGCCAGGTGCATTGCCGGCTTGATTCCCATTACCGACGGCAAGGTCTATTTCGAGGGCCAGGACATCACGAACCTGTCCCGCCAGCAGATGCGACCCTACCGCCGCGAAATCCAGATGATCTTCCAGGATCCTTACGGCGCGCTCAACCCGCGCCGCCGCGTCGGCTCGATCATCGGCGAGCCGTTCGCCATTCACAAGACCGCGAGCGGGAACGCGCGCAAGCGCGCGGTGCAGGACCTCATGGAGCGCGTCGGCCTCAACCCCGAGCACTACAACAGGTTCCCTGCCGAGTTCTCCGGTGGTCAGCGGCAGCGCATCGGGGTCGCGAGAGCACTCGCCCTGCGGCCCAAGCTGATCATCTGCGACGAGCCAGTCTCGGCGCTCGACGTCTCCATCCAGGCGCAGGTGCTCAACCTCCTCGCCGACCTGCAGGACGACTTCGGCCTGTCCTACCTGTTCATCGCTCACGATCTCGAGGTTGTCAGGCACGTCAGCAATTCGGTGACGGTCATGTACCTCGGCCGCGTCGCCGAGGCAGGCCCTGGCGACCAGGTCTATGACCACCCCAGGCATCCGTATTCGGCCGCGCTGCTCTCGGCTGCGCCGGCCGCTGACCCCGATTCCGCCGCACAGCGGCAGCGGATCATCCTGACCGGTGACGTGCCGTCGCCGATCAACCCGCCATCTGGATGCCGGTTCCACCCCCGGTGCCCGAAGGCGCAGGATCTTTGCGCGCAGGCCGAGCCGCATCTCGAGCCGAAGGCGGGAGACCCGAGCACTCACCTGACCGCCTGCCACTTCCCTGTGGAGGCGGGCGAGGATCTGGCCAGGGCGGGCCGGAGGGAACAGCGATGAGCATAACCGAACTCCAATATCAGGCATCGCAGGTAGAAAACGCGCCTGCCATCGCGATTCAGGGACGCAGCCAATGGCAGCTCACCTGGCGGCGGCTCCGCAGCGACAAGGTCGCCATAGCGTCGATCGTTGTCATCATCTTGATGATCTTGTTCGCGATCCTCGCCCCGGTCATCGCGCACCTGACCGGGCACCCGGTCGACCAGGAGTACGTGAATACCGGGCAGACCGCCGATGGCCTGCCGGTCGGCCCCGGCGTGCACGGCTTCATACTCGGCACCGACTGGGTCGGGCGTGACCTCCTCGTCAGGATCGCCTACGGCGCCCGCATCTCGCTGTTCGTCGGGCTGCTCACCACCGCGATCGCGACCATACTCGGGGTGACGCTCGGGCTGATCGCCGGCTACTTCGGCGGCGTCATCGACGGCGTTCTCGCCAGGTTCTTCGACGCCGCGCTCGCGTTCCCCTATATCGTGCTCGCCCTGGCGCTGGCGTCGGTGTTCAACCCGAGCCTGCTGATCGTCATCGGGGTGATCTCGTTCTTCTCCTGGGCCGGCATCTCCAGGATCGTGCGAGGGCAGACGCTGTCGCTTAAGGAGAAGGAATACATCGAGGCGGCCAAGTCACTGGGTGCGGGGCCATGGCGGATCATGTTCATCGACATCCTGCCTAACCTGCTCGGCCCGGTCCTCGTGCTCGCGACGCTGTACATCCCGACCGCGGTTACCTTCGAGGCGACGCTGTCGTTCCTCGGGATCGGCATCCCTGAGCCCGCGCCGAGCTGGGGCAACATCCTCAGCGAGGCCACCGGGTTTTACCACGTCGCCTGGTGGTACGTGGTGTTCCCCGCCCTCGCGCTGCTGATCACGACGCTGGCGTTCAACCTGCTCGGCGACGGCATCAGAGACGCCATTGACCCGCGTACCGAGCGCATTTTCGCCGGCAGCAAGAACCGGCGCAACCAGCGCCGCAACCGCCGCAAGGGGCAGGGCCTCAGCCTGGACCAGGCGATCCTGGTCGGCCAGGAACGAGACCTCACCGACGGCAGTCCGCTTCCAGCGAGCGAGGAGAGTTAACAGGCCATGGGTATGGTGCGCTTCCTCGTCAGGCGGATCCTGACGGGCATCCTGGTCATGTGGCTGGTGGCCACGGGCACGTTCTTCTTGTTCTTCACTGCCGTCCCTGTGCAGTCAGTGGCGCGCAACCTGGCCGGCCGCTCGGCCTCGCCTGCCGTGCTCCAGGAGGTCATCAGGTACTACGGACTCGACAGGCCCTGGTACACGCAGTACGGGCACTTCCTCAACGAGCTGATACACGGCAACCTCGGGCAGTCTTTCTACCTGGAAGAGTCGGTCAACTCGATCATCAAGCAGGACCTGCCGGCGACGATTTCCGTCGTCATCGGCGGCGTCATCTTGTGGCTGGTCGCCGGCCTCGCGGTCGGCATCCTCAGCGCGACCAGGGCACGCAGCCTGTTTGACCGGCTGGCCACGGTCAGCGTGCTGGCCGGCGTCTCCGCGCCGACCTTCGTTGTCGGCGAACTGCTCATCATCTTCGTGTTCGTGCAGCTCAGCGACCACGGCATCACGTTCATTACCACCGGCTACAACGCGCTGACCGCCGGATTCGTGCCCTGGCTCGGCTGCATGATCCTGCCGTGGATCACGCTGGCTATCGTCCAGGCGGCCGTGTACACGCGGCTGTCCCGAGGGTCGCTTCTCGACACGCTCGGCGAGGACTACATCAGGACGGCGCGTTCCAAGGGCCTGTCCGAACGGCGAGTGCTTTTCAAGCACGCCGTACGGTCGGCGATGACTCCTGTCGTCTCGCAACTCGGTATTGACGTCGGCGCCCTGCTCGGCGGCGTCATCGTCGTGGAGCAGGTATTCGGCCTTCACGGCCTCGGCTACCAGGTCGTGAACGCGATCGCCCAGGGCGACCAGCCGACGGTCATCGGCTTCGTCATCGTCGCCTCGGCGTTCGTGGTCGCAGCCAACATAATCGTCGACATGTCCTACGCATTGCTCGACCCGAGGGTGCGCATCAGCTAGCCGCTCGGCACTGTCTTGGCTCGGCCCTGTCAGGCTCAGCCCCGGTCAGGCTCAGGCCTGACCGGGGCTGAGTCGTTGAGCGACGGCTTCTGCGAGGGCCGCCCGGAGGGCGGCCTGTGCCTGGCGGCCGGTTCTGACCTCGGCCAGGTGCAGGCCGTCCCCGA
>Ga0335074_10012777_pt1 | contig 11788 bp, 13 predicted proteins | sample Lox_Sample_23_FD_206715 | JGI IMG/M metagenome (GOLD analysis project Ga0335074, IMG submission 206715) | Soil microbial communities from Loxahatchee National Wildlife Refuge, Florida, United States - Lox_Sample_2.3 | ecosystem: Environmental > Terrestrial > Soil > Wetlands | place: USA...
CGCCCCCCGATGGCCGATCCCTACACCCGTGTCTGCCTGTCCGGCCTCATCGGCACGGTCGAGCTTCGCCGCCCCCCCAACAATTTCGTCAACGTCCCGATGATCGCCGAACTCGCCGACGCACTGGAACAGCTCGACACCGAACCGCGATGCCGCGCCATCGTCCTCTGTTCCGAAGGCAAGCATTTCTCCGCCGGCGCCGACCTGGGCAACCGCGGACCCGACGGGCGCGAGACCGTGGAGCGCGGCCGGCATCTCTACAAGGAAGCGATCCGCCTCTGGCGCACCGCAAAGCCCATCGTCGCCGCAATCCAAGGCGCGGCGGTGGGCGCCGGCCTCGGCCTCGCGGTGATGGCCGATTTCCGCATCGCCTGCCCCGAGGCGCGGTTCTCCGCCAATTTCACCCGCCTCGGCTTTCACCCCGGCTTCGGCCTCACCGCCACCCTGCCGCGCCTGCTGGGCCCCCAGCATGCAGCGCTGATGATCTACACCGGCCGGCGCATCGGCGGCGAAGAGGCAAAAGCGATCGGCCTCATCGATCAGCTCGTCCCCCAGGAGCAAATTCGCGACGCCGCCACGGCCCTGGCCACCGAGATCGCGCAATCCGCCCCGCTGGCGATCGTCGCCACCCGCGAGACGCTGCGCCGCGGCCTTGCCGCCGCCGTCCAGTCGGCGACCGAGCGCGAGTACCAAGAGCAAAACTGGTTGCGCGACACCCAGGATTTCCGCGAAGGCGTGCGCGCCATGGCCGAACGTCGCCTGCCCGAGTTCAAGGGAACCTGACCATGGGCAAGCTGGACCGGAAAGTTGCAATCGTCACTGGTGCCTCCCGCGGCATCGGCCAGGCGATTGCCGAGCTGCTCGCCGCCGAAGGCGCCAGAGTGGTCTGCGCCGCCCGCACGCTGAACGAGGGCGACCACGAGCTGCTGGAAGGTTCGCTCGTCCGCACCGTGGCTCGCATTCGCGACGCCGGCGGGCAAGCGACCGCCGTAACCGCCGACGTCTCCACCGAACCAGCCTGCCTGGCCCTGGTGGAACAGGCACGCACCGCCTATGGCCCGATCGATGTGCTGGTGAACAACGCGGCGCTGTCGTACTTCATTCCGATCGCCGAGTTTCCCGCCAATCGCTGGATGCGCGCCTTCGCCGTCGATGTGCACGGCCCATTCATGCTGTCGAAGGAAGTACTGAAGGACATGATCCCCCGCCGCACGGGTGCGATCGTGAACGTCAGCTCTGGCGCGGCGATCGGGCCAGGCCGAGGCCCATACGGCGACACGGCGGTGCGCGGCGGCACCATGTACGGTGCGGTAAAAGCCGCGCTGGAGCGCTTCACTCAGGGTCTGGCGCAGGAAGTGGCGCAATACAGCGGAATCACAGTCGCCGCGGTATCGCCATCGCGGGTGGTGCCGACGCCCGGGACGGTCTTCCACAAGCTGGTGAGCGGCATGGACGATCCGCGCGGCGAGTCTCCATCGATGATGGCGCGCGCCGTGTTGCTGCTGGCAACCGAGCCCGCCGAGCGGGTCAACGGCCGGGTCACTTACAGCCAGCAAATCCTGAAAGAGTACGGGCTCATTCACAACGCATCCGGCCGCGGCGTGGACACGCCCGGATCGGGGTATTCACAGATCTAAACTCCACCTCTCCCGCTCTGCGGGAGAGGTCGGTTCGCGAAGCGAACCGGGTGAGCGCGCCGGGCGCAGGCCGCTCTCCGTATTCACCGCAGGATAACGTCCCGAAAGCTCCGGTCGTAAATCCACACATAGGCCGCCTGAAACACCGCCGCCGCCAGGAACGGCTCCGCAAACAACCCAACTTCGTAGCAAAGCCCGGCAAGCACCGGTCCGATTGCGCGCGGCACTTGCAAAGCCACATTGGCACTTGCAGCCGAGAAGCCCCGGCGAGCCGGGCGAACGATCCCGACATTGACCGCGGATCGCGGGCCGCTGGTCCCCCGGTTCAAAACCGTGCGTCCAACGTAAAGCGCACTGGCCAGGACAAAGCTCGGCGCGAACGGCAGCGCGAGCAGCAACAGCAGTCCCGCCGTCCGCATCACCACGACCGTTCGAACGACACTCATCCAGTGCATGAGCCACCGGGAAAACAACGAAGATCCGGCCGCGAGCACGAAGCTGATTGCGATCATCGGCCCGATTGCCCCCGGCCCCTCATGGAAGCGCAGCGCGAACCAATAGCTGATGAGCGGACCCGTCAGGCCGAGCCCGACGCCGTTCAGCGCATTCGCGATCACGAGTTGACGGATCATCCGGTTCTCGCGTTGGCGTTCAACGCTTCTATCCGGTTCAGCAACCCTGAGCGCGATATCGCTCCTCGTGTCTTTCCCGGCAGCCACCAGCATAAAGCAGATCACCGACAGGAGTACAGTCGCCGCGAACAAGGGGCGGTAGGCATCAGCCGGCGCTCGTGCGCCTGCGGTCCATTCCGGCAGTCCAGCCAGCACCGCGCCCATAGCCATGCCAATAAAGCCGACAGCGGCGTTGAGGCTGTAAAACGGACCGCGCCGGCTGGCCGGAACGCACTGCGCCAGCCAGGCCTGCTCGACCGGTGAGAACGGCCCGGCGGCTCCGCTGCCGCCGCGTCCGAAACCACCGACGATTGCCGCGGCGACGAGCGGAACCGGCGCTGTCGTCACAAAGGCGATCGCAGCAGCCACGCCTTGCGCGGCATCGTACGCGAGCAGGAATTGACGTCTGCCGAAACGGTCACTGAGCGGTCCGAGCAGCATGGTCAGGACAGCTCCGAACAGGAGGGCCGTTGCCAGCACCGCGCTGATCGACACCGCGGACCAACCAAGAGCCCGGAGATACAAGGCGAAATCCACCACCAACGCGCCCTGCCAGATGCTGCGAGCCCCCCGCGCCGAGACAAGCAGCCAAGCAGTACGAGCACGTTGAGCAGTGTCGCTTTCGTATGCAGCGCGTTCCATCCTCACGCTTTTGCCTCCGACGCCCGGGCGCGACAGCGAACGCAAGGGCACCTGCGTCGTCATTCCTGCGCAGCTTGTTCCTGCGAAGGCAGGAAGCACAGGAAGCAGAAATCCATTGCGCCAATCGGACATATTGGGTGCCTCCCACGGATGCCTGCGTTTCGCGTGCATCACGGCACTTTCAGCCAGGCGCAGGGCGCGCGGACGGGCTGGCTCACTCCGCGCGAGTGGCGGCCGATTGGCCCGAACCCATGATCACGTGAACGTTACCCCGGCATTTTATCCAGGATACTCCATTCGGGATATACGAACCAAGAATCGACAAGGACCCAGACCATGCCCAACCAACACACGCCCGTCCTCATCGCCGGGGCCGGATTGGCCGGCCTGACCGCGGCCCTCCTGCTCGGCTGGTATGGCATCCCCTGTCTGCTCACCGAGCGCCGTTCCACCCCGTCGCGGCACCCGCGCGCCCGAGGGATCAATCTGCGCAGCATGGAACTGCTGCGCGGGATCCCTGGCCTGGAAGACCAACTCCGCAACGCCGGCCGCGCCGGGTTCAGTGACTTCAAAATAGTGATCGCGGAAAGCGTCACCGGGCGTGAGATCCGCACCCTGCTCGCCCCCGGCAGCATGGACACGACGCCGCTCTCCCCGGCGCCGTTTTGCGGTGCCGGACAGGATCGCATCGAGCCCATCCTGCTCCGCCAGGCGCGCGCACTTGGCGCCGAGATTCGGCTCGGTACGGAGCTCGTGGCGTTTACCCCGAGCGACACGGCGATCCGTGCCACGCTGCGCGACGTGACAACGAAGGAGCAGACGCAGATCGATGCCGACTATCTGATCGGCGCCGACGGCCATCGCAGCTCGATTCGCCGCGCGCTCGGCATCGGCATGCAGGGGCGCGGCACGCTGTCACACAACATGTCGATCCTGTTCCGGGCCGATCTAGCCGCGACGCTGCAAACCCGCAGCTTCGTCCTCTATTATCTGCAAAACCCTGGCTTCACTGGCGTCTTCGTCAGCACCGACGACCCGGATGTCGGACAAGTCTCGGTTGAGTACGATCCCAGCCGCGAAACTCCCGCCGACTACGACGAGGCGCGCTGCGTCCGCATGGTGCGCGCCGCGATGGGAATGCCGGAAATGGACATGCGCATTCTCGACACGATGCCGTGGGAGATGTCTTCCCTGCTGGCCGAACGCATGGCCGAGGGACGCGTATTCCTGGCGGGCGATGCGGCTCACACCATGCCGCCAACCGGCGGCCTCGGCGGCCAGACCGCGATTCAGGACGCCGGCGATCTCGCCTGGAAACTGGCCTTGGTGCTGAAGGGCAAGGCCGGTGCCGCTCTGCTCGACACGTACGACGCCGAGCGGCGCCCGGTCGCTGCGCTGACTGTCGCCCGGCAAACCGAGAATTACGTCGAACGCATGCGCCCCGACCGAACGGACTTGTCCGACCCCGCAATGGAGTCCGACTATCTGACTGTTGCCATCGGCCATCGCTACCGTTCCGACGCGATCCTCTCTGACACCCCCGACGACGGCGCACCCGGAGACGACCCACTGCATCCCACCGGGCGGCCGGGCACCCGGCTCGCGCACGTGCCGCTTCTGCGCGATAGCCGCACTATCTCGACCCTCGACCTGATCGGCCGTGACTTCGCACTATTGACGGCCTCGGACGGCTCCGGCTGGCTCCAGCCCGCACGCGCAGCGGCGGAACGGTTCGACATCCCCCTGACGATCTGCCAGATCGGGACCGACGTGCTGGATCGGGACGGCCTGTTTCTCTCGCGAACGGGGATGGGTCCTGCCGGCGCTCTGCTCATCCGCCCCGACGGCTTCATCGCCTGGCGGTCCCGTAATGCCGCCGGCGATCCGCGCTCCGTCATCGAGCAAACGTTCGCCCGTGTGCTCTGCCGGAAAATGCGCCAACAGGAGAAACCCGCATGAGCGGCCGGCGCAAGGTTGGCAACCCGCTCGCCCTGGCCGTGCTCGCCTGCCTGTTCGAGCGGCCGATGCACCCGTACGAGATGGCGAGCACGATGCGCGAACGCCACAAGGACGAGAGTATCAAGCTCAACTACGGCTCGCTTTACGCGGTCGTCGAATCGCTACAGCGCCATCGGCTGATCGAGCCACAGGAGACAGCACGCGAGGGCCACCGGCCGGAGCGCACCATCTATCGTCTGACCGATGCGGGCCGGCTGGAGCTGATCGACTGGCTCAGCGACCTCATCTGCAACCCGGTCCGCGAATATACTCAGTTCGAGGCCGGCCTGTCGCTGCTGCCCGTGCTGCCACCGGCCGATGCCGCGCGGTTGCTGGAACAGCGGTGCGAGCGGATCGAGCTGGAGCTGGCGCAGGCGCGCGCCGTGCGCGAGATGGTGGTAGAGCGCAAACTGCCCCGCCTGTTTTGGATAGAAGCCGAATACCGCTGGCGGCTTCGCGAGGCAGAACTTGCCTGGGTGCGCGCGCTCGCCGCCGAGATCACCGGCGGAACGCTGGAGGGAATCGCCGAATGGCGGCGCTGGCACGACGAAGGCACCCCGGTGGTGGTTCCGATCGCCGCCGCGGGCAAGCGGGGCGCCCGTTAGGGCGCATGCAGAATCGTCGCCGTCGGGATTGCTCGGCAGGGCCAATACGAGGAAACTCGGTGTCCCCAAAACCGCGCACGAGGCTCTCTCCATGGTCCGACTCGCATTGCCCGTCACGGCGCTGTTGCTCGGCATTGTCGCGTCGCCGGCGGTTTCCAACGCGCAGATCAATCCGTTCCGGAGCTCGCGCACCCTTCTGCACGGCGACGACTGGACGCTGATGACTGATTCGGCATCGCAGCTTTATCAGCAAGACACTGTTGCCGATGGTGCAGCGAGCCATTGGTCCAATCCGAAGACCGGCGACAGCGGTACCGTTACGGTGCTGCATAGCTTTGAGAAGGCCGGGATGGCGTGCCGGAGGGTGCGATACGTCATCCGGCTGCGTGGAGTCACAGGACAGAAGATCTACACCGTGAATTGGTGTAAAACGGCTTCCGGGGAATGGAAGATCGCGTGACCCGGGTCAGATGGGGCCGGTCCGGACCTGTGCCCTGCAAGCAACTTTGCCGCGGCCGTGGCTCTACGGATAAGAAAGTCTGCCGTTCACGTAATGGAGCAGTTTCAAATGCCCCTGATCGCAGCATAAAATTCAGACGATGGGATGACCGTTGCGAGGGCTGGGGACGGCACTTCTTCGACAACTGGCCGCCTCAAGTGGCAGTGGCCCCAGCCACTATGAGCGCTTCGCCGAGACCATCAATCGCCACCGGGAAGGCATCGCCGCCTGTTGCAAATCGCGGAACAAGGTTTCGCTCGGCCTTGAGGGGCTCGACAACAAGATCCGGGTCTTCCAGAGGCGCGTCTACGCACTGAAGGACGAGGAATACCTCCGCCTCAAGGTCCTCCTGCACGCTTCCGACACTGTGACCCTCAAAATCACCCACTCGATCTCATGAAGACCCATCATATTAGGCCCAACATGCACGAAGCAGCGAGGTGACCCCGGCGCTTTCCGTGCTGGTGGTCCGCTATCGCCCGAATTTAGCGAGCAGGTGATCGAGGACACATTGCGAGGCGCGGCCGACGCCAAACGAGCCTGGACCGAAAGCGGCATGACCGAGGATGTCAGTGTCGGACTTGATGCCGTGACAGTGCCGGTGACGGTCGTCATCGGCGATCGCGATCAGGTCGAGCACGAGGCAGCCTTGCGAGAAATCTTTGCGCCCTTTCTCCCGCACGCTACCTTCCGCGTGCTGAAAGGCATCGGCCACTTTTCCCCGCTGGAAGCACCCGATGCGATCGCCGACGCGATCACGAGCGGCAATCCTGACATTTAGCGTCTTCTGCGGTCTCCAGACGTAGGAGGCGTTGGGTGTGGGCGCGTCGCCTCATACGCTCAGGCCGGGAAATGATCACCGAACATTGGGAGACCGCTAACGGATTCTGCTTTGGTCGCCTCGTCCTGAAGAACGTCCCAATGCTCGGCCAGCTTGCCGTCTTCGAAGCGCACGATATCGGCCGCGATCCACGCCGCCGCACGACCGTGGCCCGAAAAGCGCCCATGGGCGATAACGTAGTCCCCTTCGGCTAGGATCACGTGATTTTCGTAGCGGAGCGTCTCCGGAAGGCCGCGAACAAGATTGAACAAGCCATCGCGCCCGGCAGGAATATGTGCGCTGTGCTGGATGTAGCGCTCCGACCAGAATCGTTCCGCGGCTATATAGTCGCGCTTGTTGAACAGCGTGTCGAAGGCCTCCAGCACGAGTGCCTTGTTCTGTTGGGGCGACATGGCAGTCATATCGTTCTCCATGAGGAAGGGACTCAGGCGCGGCGAGCCGTGAAGGTACGTATTATGCCAAAATCGCCTCACGGTGATGTTGGGACCAGCCATGACGTGTTTGAGGGTCGAGGGCGCCGAGTGTCAATCGTTCGGCCACCTAATATGATTGTCGCGAAACACAGCGCCCTATCGCCGACGTAGTGTGGCGGGCTGTTCGTCACGAAGCGACGGATGATGAACAAGGGGCGGCAGCGCCGCCGGCCAAGCCCAGCGCTTCGACGCGAACAGCGTCTGCATGCGGGGGATCGGGCAATCGAAGGGCGGGCCGCCCTCGGCGCCGGTCTGCATGAAGAGCACGAACAGCACACCGCCAGGCCGCAACCATTGTGCGAGACGCTGCTCGTAGTCTTGCAGGCGTGCCGGCGGCAACGCGCAAAGGCAGGTCTGGTCGTAGATGGCATCAAATGGGGCGGCCGGTTGCCAGGCGAACAAGTCGGCCTCCACCACGCACGCAGTGGCGCCGAGTTGCGCCCGCTGTGCCGCGGCGGCGCTGGGCGCTACGTCCAGCACGGTGACATCGAAGCCAGCGGCAGCGAGAATGGGCGGTTCGGCGCTTCGACCGGCGCCGGGGATCAAGATGCGGCATGGTGCAAGCTCACCCGACCGCCGCCAGGCGAGGAACGCCGGATTGAGCTCAGGGCGCTCCCAACGCGTCGTGCCAGCTTGATACCGGCTCTCCCAGTCGATCACCTGCGTCCCGTTCATCCGACCTCCTCAGGCAGGTGCATCCATCCGGGAATACGCGGGGTCAACCATGCGTCGCCACAAGCAAGCCGATCGTGCAATGCCTCCAGCCGCAGCACGGCGAGCCCACGCCCGTCGCGCCCGGAGCGCATGGTCCCGACTTCCGCACCGTTACGCAGCACCGGCGTTCCCGCGGCGGGAAGCGGACCCTCGACCTCGACCGGGACCAACCGCCGCTTCACCAGGCCACGGTACTTGGTCCGCGCCGTCAGCTCCTGGCCCATGTAGCAGCCCTTGGTCCACGAGATGCCGCCCAGCTCGTCGAACCCGGCCTCCAGCAGCACGGTCTTTTCCGCCTCCTGGTCGCGCGATCCGTCAGGCAGGCCGAGCGCCAGGCGGTGTCGGTCCCAATCATCCGCGCTCGCCGTGGCTTGCAACGGCTCCGCCGCCAGCACCCGCCAACCGGCGTCCGGCAGCCGCGGATCGGCCGCCGCGATCCCGCCAGAGGTCCACTCGCCTCCCCAACCAGCGTACACCGAAAGCTCATCGCGCAGGGCGATCACCACTTTAGAGCGCAGCCGAAAGCGCGACAGCCGCTGCACCAACGAGGAGACCTGCCCCCGTTCCGCGTCCAGCAACAACCGCTCCGACCCGGCCAGGATGAAGAAATCCGCCAGCCACTTGCCCTGCGGGGTCAGCAGCGCGGCCCAGACAGCACGGCCTGGCCGAGCCTCGGTCACGTCGTTGGACACCAGCCCCTGGAGGAACGCCTCGCGATCCTCTCCGGCGATCTCAATCACGGCCCGTTGAGGCAAACGCGCCAATTGTGTCATGACCGCAAGTTGGTCGCTGCCGCCGCACCTCTCAAGCCGTGGCACCCGCATGGCTCCGCGCGCCGCGCCGCCGGCCGCGCCACTCAGTGCCCAGCGCCATCACGACGGTCACCAGCATGAACACCACCGAGGCATAGAACACCCAGCGCGGCGCCCCTCGGTCCATGATCCAGCCGCCCAGCATGGGTCCGATCGTACCGCCAATGTTCAACCCCATCGTGACGATGCCAAATACCCGGCCGGCCGCGCCCGGCGGGGCGGCGGCGCGGACCATCATGTCGCGCGACGGCGCGATCATGCCGGACAGGAAGCCGGCGGATGCCATCGCGGCGATCAGCACCACCGTGTTCAGAGCCACCGTGCCGATAAGGAAGACGATTATCGCCGTCGCTCCGAATGCCGCCGCCGCGACCTCGCCGTGCCGGCGCGTCATATCGGCGATCACCCCGCCCGCCAGCACGCCAATCGCTGTTGCCGCCAGAAACGCGGACAGCGCGCCGTTGGCCACCACAAGTTGCACACCATACAGCGCCTTCAACGCGACAACGGAAAAGTTCGTCAGCGCCCCGGTCGAGAGGCTGAGCAGCGCAAAGAAAATCGTCAGCCCGATGATGGTGGGACTCAACAGCCGAGCGGCCGGCACGCGCGCTGCCGGCGCGGGGTCGCCGGCGACCGCGTGCGGCAGCGCCGTCGCGGCGTCCAGTCGGCCCGATAACGCCAGCGGCAGCGCCACGACTGGCCCCAGCAGAGCGGCGACGAAGAGTGCCGCGTTCAGCCCGCCATGGGTGCTGACCAGCAGCATCACCGGCGGCGCGACCGCTCCTCCAAGGTATCCGGCGAAAGTATGAAACGAAAAGGCTCGCCCCACGCGCGCCGGCTCAATCGCCGCCCCCAGGACGGCATAATCCGAAGGGTGGTACACCGCATTGGCCACGCCGAAGACGGTCGCCGCGGCCAGCAGACAGGCATAGTGCGGGTAAAGCCCGAAACAGCCGAACGCCGCGCCGGACACGCAGAGACCGCTGATCAGCATCCGCCGCGACCCGAGCCGATCCACCAGCCACCCGACCGGCGCCTGCGCCACCGCCGAGGCAACGTTGGCCAATGTGATGGCCAGCCCGAGACGAACAAAATCCACGCCCAGCCGCTGGTGAAGCAGCGGAAACAGCGGCACCAGCACCAGCCCGTGGAAGTGGCTGACCAGATGGGCAGAGCAGATCAGCCCGAGGGTCTTCGCCTCGGCAACCCGGCCGGATGCGGCTCGCGTCATGCCGCCTGGCAGCGGAAGCCGTCGCCCCAGTTCGTGAACCGCACCGCCGACGGCGACGGGAAATGTGCCGTGCAGCACAGCGTCCCGGACGCGCAGGCATCCGCCAGGAAACTGCGCCGTGTGACTGCCGCCTGTTTCGGATCGGTGTCGGCGCGCATGGATAGCTCCGGGTAGCGCGCCTGGATCGGCGAGTGGATCAGATCGCCGGTCAGAATCGCGTCCTTGCCGCCGCGGCCGAGCAGCACGGCGAAATGGTCCGGCGTATGGCCGGGTGTGGGTAACAGCCGCACGTGATCGTCGAGCGCATGGTCGCTGGTGACGAAATCGGCGCGTTTCGCTTCGACGATCGGGATCACGCTGTCGGCGATGCAGGCGATCGGCGTCCTGGCGTGCTGATCGGCCCAGTAGTCGTATTCGCGCTCCGAGAACAGGTAGCGCGCATTGGGAAAGGTCGGCACCCAGCGTCCATTCTCCAACCGCGTGTTCCAGCCGACGTGATCCACGTGCAGATGGGTACACATGACATGGTCGATGTCGTCCACCGTCAGCCCGATCGCAGCGAGCCCGCGCATCCAGGCATCGTCCGTCTTCATATGCCACGGCGGCCGCGTGGCGCGATCCTTGTCGTTGCCGATGCAGCTATCGACCAGGATGGTGTGATGCGGCGTGCGCACGACATACGACTGGAAGCACAGCACCAGCTTGCCGGTGGCCGGGTCGAGCGCGGCCGGCTCCATCCAGTCGCGGTTCTCATCCAGCACTTCGCGCGTCAGCCCCGGGATGAACTCAAACGGGTCGGTGAACGGGAACTCCTGCTCGATGATGCGGTGAATCGTCAGCTCGCCGACAGTGAGTGTCGTGATCATAGGCGCTGCTCCGTGAGACGTCCCCTTTATACCACCTCTCCCGCTCAGCGGGAGAGGTCGGTTCGCGGAGCGAACCGGGTGAGGGCGCCACCGCCGATGCTACCCCCACGCGCTGCGCCCAGTGCAGGGCCGGGGTGCGCCGCGCGCAATCGGATGTTGGGGACCCACGCCGGTCGAGAGGGCTTTTTCACTCCCTCTCGATCGGTGGCGGCGAGCAGCCGCTCGGTTGCCTCCAGTACGGCCGCCGCCAGCGCCCTGCCCTCCGCTCCCGCCCGGCCCTCAAGCCCCGGTGCACGCTGCTCTTCCGCCATTGCTGCCGCGGCATCGGCTCAGGGCCACCGGTCCGCGTTATGCGGCCGGGCGAGCAGTGCCGAAAGTTCCGCGATCGGATCGGGCTCTTGCGGCGTGCCCACCGCCCCCGGTTTCACCTCCCCGTCTTCCGCCACCCCGGCTTTCGGCCATTTGCGGATCAGGCGCACCACCCGCCAATCACCAACGCCGTGTTCCACAAAACGGATCAGACAATCGCGGCTGACCGTTACGCGTGCTTCCCTTGGCGGGAGCCACCATCGCGATTACCGCTACACCCAATCCGACAGGTCATCAGCGGATCAGCCTCTCGCCCGCTGGCCCACCTGCCAGCCATTCCCGAACCGCCCTCCAATCGTTCGCAACGTCGCCGAGCATGCCATCCTCCATCGCAGTCCGCTCGAGGGGCACATCGAGAAATTCTTGTACCGCCGACCCGAAGCAATCGGCAAGAATCGTTGAATTTGGGTCTAATCCGGTAACAAGTGTC
>Ga0335074_10012778_pt1 | contig 11788 bp, 11 predicted proteins | sample Lox_Sample_23_FD_206715 | JGI IMG/M metagenome (GOLD analysis project Ga0335074, IMG submission 206715) | Soil microbial communities from Loxahatchee National Wildlife Refuge, Florida, United States - Lox_Sample_2.3 | ecosystem: Environmental > Terrestrial > Soil > Wetlands | place: USA...
CTGGCACAAGGGCCAGGCGCTGAAGCTGGTCAAGAACACCTACTACTGGCAGAAGGGCCTGCCCTACCTCAACAGCGTGACCTGGACTGACGTCCCCAGCGACAACACCAGGGAGCTGCAGATCAAGGGCGGCCAGGCGCAGATCGACCAGTTCCCGTCCTGGTCCACCGTCAGCACGCTGAAGGCCACCTCCGGCGTCGACATGGACCTGTTCAACTCGACCGAGACGAACTACCTGGCCTTCAACGAGAACGTCAAGCCGTTCCAGGACGTGCACGTGCGCACCGCCATCTCGGAGGCCATCAACCGGTCCGCGCTGATCAAGGCGGTGCTGTTCGGCAATGGCAAGCCAGCGAACTCGCTGTTCCCGCCCGAGGTGCCGTACTACGACCCGAGCACGCCTGGCTATCAGTACAACCTGGCGGCAGCCAAGCAGCAGATGGCCGAGTCGAGCGTGCCGCACGGCTTCACGACCACGATCCTGATCCCGGCCGGCAACCAGGACTACGCCACCATCGCCACGATCCTGCAGGCCGAGCTCAAGCCGCTGAACATCACGGTCAACGTGCAGACCCTCGACCCGAACACGGCCAATGCCAACTTCCAGAGCGAGAAGTACGACATGAGCCTGACGCTCTGGACGATGGACATCCCTGACCCGGACGAGCTGGCGACCTTCGGGCTCAACCCGGACTCCGGCGCGAAGTCCTTCTTCACCAGCTACGACAACCCGACGGTCGTCAAGGACGTGCGGAAGGCCGAGGAAATCACCACACCGTCGGTCCGGCAGTCGCTGTACAACACGATCCAGACGGACGCGGCGAAGGATGCGTTCATGGCGTTCCTGTACTACTCCCCGTATCCCTACGTCACCACGTCGAACGTGCATGGCTTCTATGTCACGCCGCTCGGCAACTACCACATGCAGAACGTCTGGCTGAGCAAGTAGCCAGCGCGTATCCCAGCAGTCGCGCCGGGCGCCCGTATCGCGGGCGCCCGGTGGCCGCTCCGCCCGCTGAGAAACGAAACGAGGTAGTCATGGGCCGGATGACGTTCGTCTACCGCCGGCTGCTCCTGCTGATCCCGACCGTGCTCGGCGTGACGATCATTACGTTCTTCATGATCCACCTGATCCCCGGTGACCCGGCCAGGACCATCCTCGGTATCCATGCCACTCCCCGCGCGGTGGCGATCCTGCATCGCGAGTGGGGCCTGGACCGTCCGCTCGCCAGCCAGTACTGGCTGTTCATGGACCGCCTGGTGCACGGCAACCTCGGCACCAGCCTGTATTACGGCGTGTCGGTGTCGAGCCTCATCACCAGCCATCTGCCCGCCACGATCTGGCTCATCTGCTACGCGGCGGTGCTCGGCATCGTGATCAGCGTGCCGCTGGCCATGATCGCGGCCAGCCGCAAGGACGCGGTGCGAGACCACGTCGTCCGGGTCGTGCCGCTGCTCGGCCTCGGCATGCCGGCCTTCTGGCTGGCTCTGATCCTGCAGACCGAGTTCGCCGTCAGGTTCCGGCTGTTCCCGGTTACCGGCTACGGCACCGGCTTTCTCGGCCACCTGCACTCGATGTTCCTGCCGGCGCTGACTGTCGCCGTCGCACTCTGCCCGGTGGTCATCCGCAGCCTGCGGGCGAGCATGCTGAACGTGCTCGGCGCCGAGTTCGTCACCACGGCGCGGGCGAAAGGCGTGCCCGCCCCGCGGCTGTTCGTCCGGCACGTGCTGCGCAACGCGGTCATCCCCGCGGTGACGGTGCTCGGCATCAATATCGGCTTCCTCATCGGCGGCACGGTGATCGTGGAGTCGGTGTTCGCTGTCGACGGAGTCGGCTACCTGATGATCAACTCGATCTTCCAGCGTGACTTCCCGGTCGTGCAGGGCGTCGCCCTCGTGTTCGGAATCATGGTCGTGCTGGTGAACCTGCTGACCGATGTGGCGTACGCGACGCTCGACCCGAGAGTGCGGTTCGACCGGTGAGCGCCGTCTCCCTGACTCCCGCACCCGCCGCAGCGGTAGCAGAGCGAGCGCAGCCGCGCCAGGCGCGCTGGTACCGGCAGCCAGCGCTGATGGCCGGCCTGGTAATCATCGGCATCATCCTGTTCATGCTCATCGCTGCGCCACTCATCACCTCGTACAACCCGGACACCCAGAACCTCAACGCGATCCTGCTGAGCCCCAGCGCGCATCACTGGCTCGGCACCGACCAGGAGGGGCGGGACACGTTCTCCCGGCTGCTCTACGGCGGCCGGACAGACCTGCGGATCGCCTTCATCGCAGTGCTGTTCCCGTTCGCTCTTGGCACCGTGCTCGGCAGCGTGGCCGGCTACTTCGGCGGCTGGGTCGACATGCTGATCATGCGCCTCGTCGATATCGTCGTCGCGTTTCCGTTCTTCGTGCTGATCATCGCGCTCGTGTTCGTGCTAGGCCCTGGCGAGCGCAGCATCTACATCGCGATCACGCTGGTTGGCTGGGTGTCCTATGCGCGTATCGTGCGCGGCGAGATCCTGGTCGCCAAACGCCAGGAGTATGTCCTGGCGGCGCAGTCGGGCGGTCTGTCCAGCATGCGGATCATGGCCAGGCACCTGCTGCCGAACGTCATCACGCAGGCGATTATCTACGCGATGTCCGATATCGTCCAGGATATCCTGGCAATCGTCACGCTGAGCTATCTTGGCCTCGGCATCCAGCCGCCGGCACCGGACTGGGGGACCATGATCTCCGACGGGCAGAACTTCCTGACCACGCACTGGCAGCTCACCACGATCCCCGGCCTTGCGGTCGTCGTCACCGGGCTCGGGCTCTCCCTGATCGGTGACGGGCTCGCCGACCTGATGCGGCCAGGTCAGTCATGACCGAGCCAGCGACGACTGGGCCGGGCGGGCCACTCCTGATCGAGCCGGGCATGGGCATGCCGTTGCTTCAGGTCAACGAGCTGCACGTGCGGATCGGCACGCGCCGCGGCGTCGTCCGCGCGGTCGACGGCGTGTCCCTGGCTGTCGGTGCGGGCGAGGCTGTCGGCGTGGTGGGCGAGTCCGGCTCCGGCAAGAGCATGATGCTGCGCGCGATCATGGGCCTGCTGCCGCCAGAGGCGGAGATCACCGATGGCCAGGTCCTGCTGGACGGCGTCGACCTAACCCAGCTGGACAACAGCCAGCTCAACAAGCTCCGCGGCCCGAGGATGGCGATGATCTTCCAGGAGCCGATGAGCGCGCTCAACCCGGTCATGCGGGTCGGCCCCCAGATCGCCGAGGGTCCGCTTGTGCACCTCGGCCTCGGCCGGGCCGCCGCCGCGCAGCGTGCGCTGGAGCTGATGCGACGGGTCGGCATCCCCGATCCGGAGCGGCGCTTCCGCTCGTTCCCGCACGAGTTCTCCGGTGGCATGCGGCAGCGGGTGATGATCGCGATCGCACTGTCCTGCGAGCCGCAGCTCATCCTGTGCGACGAGCCGACCACGGCGCTGGACGTGACGATCCAGGATCAGATCCTGCGGCTGCTGACCCGGCTGTGCCGCGAGTCCGGCACCAGCCTGATCTTCGTCACGCACGACCTGCCCGTGGTTGCGCAGGTCTGCCAGCGGCTGGCGGTCATGTACGCGGGACGGATCGTCGAGCGCGGTACGGTCCAGGAAGTGCTGACCCAGCCGTGTCACCCGTACACGCTTGGCCTCGTCCGGTCCGCCCCCGACGTCGACCACCCGCGCGCGTCGCTGGCCGCCATTCCCGGCTCCCCGCCCAGCCTCATCACTCCCCCGTCCGGCTGCCGCTTCCATCCGCGGTGCAAGTTCGCCGAAGAAGACTGCACAACCGACGAGCCGCCACTGCGGGTACTGAGAAGCGGACGCGCGACCGCGTGCCTGCACTACGAGCGCACCCAGGACGTGCAGCCGCTCGGAGCAGAGCGATGAGCGCCGCGCCGCCGGTAGCGTCGGCTCCGGTCGGCCAGCCGCCACCCGACTCGGACGCGGCGCCGCTGCTAGCAGCGACCGGCCTGAAGGTGAGCTTCCCGCTTGCCGCCGGCCTTATCGCCCGGCTGCGCCACGACGTGCAGGTGCTGCACGCCGTCGACGGCGTTGACATGACTATCGGACGTGGCCAGGCCCTCGCTCTCGTCGGCGAGTCGGGGTCCGGCAAGTCCACGCTCGCTCGCGCTCTGGCCGGTCTGCAGCGGACTGACGCAGGTGAGATCCGGCTTGCGGGCAGGGTGCTGCCGGCCCGCAGGAATAGCGCCGACCAGCGCAAGATCCAGATGGTGTTCCAGGACCCGTACTCCTCGCTCAACCCGCGGCTGACCGTCGGCGGCATGCTCCACGAGCTGCTGCGCGTCCATCATGTGGTGCCGCGCGGAGAGGTCGAGTCGCATACCAGGGAGCTGCTGGGCCTGGTCGGGCTGTCCGAGGATGCCGTGCATGCCTACCCGCGGCAGTTCTCCGGCGGCCAGCGCCAGCGGGTCGCCATCGCCCGTGCCCTGGCCCTGCAGCCGGAGCTACTGCTCGCTGACGAGCCAGTGTCCGCGCTGGACGTCAGTGTGCAGGCGACCATCCTCAACCTGATTCAGGACCTGCGCGCCGAACTCGGCCTCACACTGCTGCTGATCTCGCACAACCTCGCGGTGGTGCGGCATATGTGCGACACGGTCGCGGTGATGTACCTGGGCCGGATCATCGAGGTAGCGCCGACCGAGAAGCTGTTCGCGGCGCCCGGCCACCCGTACACGGCCGGCCTGATTGCCGCCATCCCGCGGCTGACGTTCAGCGAGGAAGGTGACGCTCCGGCGGTGCGGGGCGATCCGCCGAGCCCGCTCCGGATCCCGACCGGCTGCCGGTTCCGCACTCGCTGCCCCATCGCCCAGGCGATCTGCGAGCGCGAGGATCCCGCGCTGGCTGTCTCGCCCGGCGATCCCGCGCACAGCGCCGCCTGCCACTTCGCCTTCGCTCCGGTCCCCCCGCCGCGCTCCCCCGCCGACGAGAAGGCGACCGCTTGAGCGCGCCATCCTCGAAGGGCGGGGTCTCGTCCGAGCGCGAGCCGCCGTCTTCCAGGCGCAGCTCGGGGTCGCGGCGGGCATCCCGGCTGGTCGACATCGCGGCCGAAGTCGGCGTCCACACGTCGACCGTGTCCCGTGTGCTCAACGGCGATGCGAGCCTGTCCATCCGGCCGGAAACAATCGAGCGGATCCTGGCCGCGGCGCGACGGCAAGGGTACCGGCCGAACGCCCTGGCCCGTGCGCTCAAGCAGGACCGCACCAGCGCGCTGGCGTTCGTCGTCCCGCTGCTGCGCAACCCGATCTGGGTCCGGCTGCAGCGCGGCGCGCTTCAGCGGGCCGCCGAGCGCGGCTACGTGGTCATGATGATGGAGGAGCCGATCGAGACCCCGAAGCCGCCTGGCGACTACCGCTACCTGGTCGAGGAAAGCCGGGTGGACGGCCTGCTCCTGGCTACCTCCCTCCGCCAGACAGGCACGGGTCACACCGACGCCGACGTCGGCAAGGTGCCGCATGTCTACGTCAACCGGCGCGGCCCCGACCGCGGCAACGACGTCGTGATGGACGAGACGGGTGCCGTGGTGCTGTTCGCGGATCACGTCGCCGGGCTCGGGCACCGCAGCGTCGCGCTCATCGACGGCCCGGCGGACGTCGACACCGTGCACCGGCGGGTGGCGGCCATCCGGCGGCGCGGCGCGGCAGCTGGCCTGGAGGTCACCGTCCGGCACGCGCCGCCGACCGAGGAAGGCGGCTACGACAGCGCCCGGCGCATGCTGCGCACTGGCCCGATGCCGACGGCGTGCGGGGTCGGCAGTATCAACCAGCTGTTCGGCGTGCTGGCCGCCTTCCGCGAAGCGGGTGTCGCCGTGCCGGACGACATGTCGGTCGTCAGCTTCGACGAGGACGAATGCCTCGCCTTCCTGGAAGTGCCAGTCACGAGCGTCTGCATGCCGCTGGCCGAACTCGGCTTCGCGGCGGTCGACGCCCTCATCGCCAGGATCGAGGGCGGGTCAGCGGCCGACATCCTGGTGCGCGACCCGATGTTCCTGGTGACCAGGGCTTCGGTGGCTCCGCCGCCTGCCATCGCTACGAGGGCCGGTATTCCGAGCCCCAGGAAGGCAAGTCCATGACAAGCCAGCTGGCGGGCCGGGTGGCGGTCGTCACCGGCACCGCGCACGGTATCGGATCCGCGATCGCCGCGGCGCTGCTAGACGACGGCGCGACAGTGCACGCCGTCGACAAAGAGCCAGGAAGCGACCATACGGCTGACCTCACCGACGGCGCCGCTGTGCGCGACCTCTTCGCCGCGATCGGGCCCGTCGACATCCTGGTCAACAACGCCGGCGGGGTCTGCGGCCAGGTCGGTCACCCGCTCGAGGACGTAGCGGACGACGACTGGCAGGCCGTCGTCGCGGCGAATCTGACCAGCGCCTTCCACTGCACCCGGGCAGTCGTCGCGTCGATGAAGCAGCGCCGCTTCGGCCGCATCATCAACATCGCCTCGGCCGCCGGGCTCACGGTGAGCAAGACCGGCATCCAGGCCTACGCCAGCGCGAAGGCCGGCCTCATCGGATTCACCCGGCAGATGGCGCACGAACTCGGCCCTGCTGGCATCACGGTCAACTGCATCGCGCCGGGCTTCATCCTGTCGAACCCGACGACCGAGCAGCAGTGGCAGCGGTACGGTCCGGACGGCCAGCGAGACCTCATCGGCGGCATCGCCACCCGTCGCCTCGGTGACCCGGCCGACATCGCCAACGGAGTGCAGTTCTTCGCCTCGGAGCGGTCTGGCTGGGTGACCGGTCAGGTCATCGCGATCGACGGCGGCAGCGCTTTCCAATGACGAGCCACCTGCGGTTTGATCCCGACGACGACGGTTACGTGCGCGAGCTGAGCGAGTTCGTCGCCGTCCCCACCGTCAGCCGTGACGCCGACGCCGCCACGATGCTGGCCGGGGCGCAGTGGCTGGCAGGCCGCCTGTCGTTCGCAGCGGGCCGGGTCGAGCGAACCGGCGGGCACCCGGTCGTGCGCGGCGAGTGGCTCGGCGCGCCCGGCGCCCCGACGGTCCTGGTCTACGGCCACTACGACGTTCAGCCCACCGGTGATCCGGCCGAGTGGCACACTCCGCCATTCCAGCCGACTGCCGAACGGGAAACCGAGGCCGGAGACATCATCAGGGGCCGTGGCGTCAGCGACGACAAAGGTCCGGTTTATATCGCGGTCAAGACCGCTCAGGCATTCCTCGCCCAGGAAGCCCGGCTGCCGCTGAACGTGAAGTTCCTCATCGAGGGCGAGGAGGAGATCGGCAGCCCGCATCTGGCCGGCTACCTCGCGGCGAAGGCCGCCGAACTCTCGGCCGACCTCGTCATCTCCGCGGACGGCGCGATGTGGCGGCCCGGCGAGCCGTCGCTGTCGTTGCAGTCCAGAGGACTGGTCACGGTCACGATCACGGTGCGCGGCGCGCGCGGGGACCTGCACTCAGGCCGCTACGGCGGCAGCGTCGCGAACCCGGTGCACGCGCTCTCGCAGATCCTGGCCAGCCTGCACGACGCCGACGGGCGGGTCGCGGTGCCGGGCTTCTACGACGGCATCCCCGAGCTGACTGCAGAGCGCCGCCGTGAGATCGCGAGCATCCCGTTTGACGAAACGGCGGACCTGCGCGATCTCGGTCTGGACCACGGACACGGCGAGCCTGGCTACACCATGCTGGAACGGCTGTGGGAGCGGCCGACACTGGAAGTCAACGGCATCAGCGGCGGCGGTAAGTACACCGTCATACCGCATGTAGCGACCGGCTGGGTATCGTGCCGACTCGTTCCCGGCCAGAGCCCGGAGGCGGTCGCCCGGGCCATTTCCGACCACGTCAGCCGGCAGGATGTCAGGGGTGTTGCCGTTGACGTCAGCGCCGACGCGCACGGCGTGCCGGCCTACACGATTCCGGCCAGCCATCCGGCGATCAGGGCGGCCGCCGGCGCGCTCGCGACCGTCTACCCGGGTCGGCATGTCGTGCTCGGCTGCATCGGCGGCACGGTGCCGGCCACCAGCCTGTTCGAGCGCGGGCTCGGCGTGAAGACGCTGTTCTTCTCGTTCTCCACAGCCGACGAGAACCTGCACGCCCCGAACGAGTTCCTGCGCGTGCGCCGGCTCCGCGAGGGGATGCGCGCCTGGGAGGCGCTGTGGCGCCTGCTCGCTGAAGAACCGCTCGCTGCCGACCGGAGGCTCGATGCCTGACCAGCAGGGCTACGCCGCCTACTCCTACCTGCCGGCCGGGACGCTGCCGGAGTTCACGCTTACGCCGGAGTTCGGGCGCGTGCCGCCCTATGCCGGAGCGCCGCTGTCCGGCGAGCAAGCCTCCCGCGCGGCCGCGCTGCTGAGCGACAGCCTGGTCATCAGCCTGCACGACCACCCTGTCAGGTTCCCCGCCGACATGGCCGAGACGCCCGCCTACAACCGCACGGGCAGGCAGCACGCGGCATACGCCGGCCTGCTGGCCTCCGGGCTGACAGTCGTGTTCGACAACCTGATGGACGGCACTGCCTGCGTCACCGGCAACGCGCCCTGGCGCTGGAACGACATCATCACCGACCTCGGCATGCGGCTGGCTGACCTGGCGCACGCCGGCCCGGCGTTCCTGGTGGTGCGGACAGTCGGTGATATTGACGAGGCGCTGCGAAGCGGGCGGGTCGGCCTGGTGTTCGGACTCGAGTCGGCGACACCGATCGAGAACGAGCTCGACCGGCTCGACGTGCTGTACGGCCTCGGCATCCGGCAGATCGGCATCGCCTACTCTGACGCGAACGCGCTCGGCAGCGGCCTGTCGGAGGACAGCGACGGCGGGCTGACCAGGTTCGGTCGCCGGGCAGTCGCCCGGATGAACCAGCTCGGCCTGGCGATCGACCTGTCGCATGCGTCTGACCGGACTGCCCTCGATACCTGCGCGGCGAGCAGCAGGCCGGTCTTCATCACGCACGCGGGCGCGCGCGGCGTGTGGGACACCGCGCGGATGAAGCCGGATAAGGTGCTGCGCGCGGTCGCGGCAACTGGCGGCGTCATCGGCATGTCCGCGGCGCCGCACACCACGCTGTCGGCTGCGCACCCGCGGCACAGCATCGAGTCGGTGATGGACCACTTCCGCTACTGCGCCGACCTGGTCGGGCTTGAGCATGTCGCGTTCGGCCCGGACACCCTCTACGGCGACCACGTCGCGCTGCATCGCACGTTCGCGCATCTGCTCAGCCTGGCGGCGATGCGAGGCCCGGCATTTGAGCCGGTCGCGTACGTGGACGGGCTGGAGAACCCGACGGAGAACTTCACGAACGTCTGCGGCTGGCTCGTCGCCAACGGCTACTCAGACGACGAGATCCGCGCCGTGCTCGGCGGCAACATTTACCGGGCACTGACCGAGATCTGGCTTCCATGATCCGGTCAGTAGTGACTCCCGAATGGCGGCTGATCCCACGGCCCCTCGCGCACCAGTCCAGGTGTCACCTGGCCGCCGTGCGGGCAGGAGAACTTCATGACTACCCGCAGCGATTCAGGCCGCCCGGCCGTGGCGGTCCTTGGCATCGGCATCATGGGCTCGGCAATGGCGCGCAACCTGGTCAGGGCGCGCCTGACCACGACAGTATGGGACCGATCAGCGGAGGCGACGTCGGCGCTCGCGGCAGCTGGCGCGATTGTCGCGCCGACAGCCGCCGACGCGGTTCGCGACGCCCGCGTCGTCATCACCATGCTGCCGACTGCCGACGTCGTCAGCTCGGTTGTCCTGGACGACGCCAGCGTCCTCCGCGGCCTGGGCGCCGGCGCGGTGTGGGCGCAGATGGGCACGATCGGCATCGACGCGACCGCCGAGATAAACGGGCGGCTCGGCCGGGAGCGGCCGGACGTCATGTTCGTGGACGCGCCCGTCTCGGGCAGCAAGGGACCGGCTGAGTCCGGTCAGCTGCTGATCCTGGCTTCTGGCCCGGACGCCGCCCGGCCAGCGCTCGACCCGGTCTTCGGCGCGATCGGCAGGTCCACGGTGTGGCTCGGCGAGGCGGGCCAGGGCAGCAAGATGAAACTGGTCATCAACGCCTACCTGGCTACCCTGATCGAAGGCGTAGCCGAGGCCGTGCAGCTCGCCACTCAGCTCGGCATTGACCCGGCCCGGCTGGACGACGCGATCAAGGGCGGCCCGCTCGACGCGCCGCTGGCCGATGCCAAGCTGCACAAGATGGAGCAGCAGGATTACGCGCCGGAGTTCCCGCTGGAGTGGGCCCTGAAAGACGTGGACCTTGCGCTAGCGGCCGCCGACGGTGCGTCGCTGCCCGCGCTGGCCGCCCTGTCGCGGCAGTGGCATAAGGCGGTCGACGCGGGCCACGGTCGCCAGGACATCAGCGCGGCGCTGCTGTCCCTGGCCCCGAAGAGCTAGGCAGCCGGAGCTAGGCAGGAAGCGCGGCGACGGCGCTGTCGACCATCTGCTCCAGGTGCTCCAGCGGCACCTTGCCGTCCACCCGCTGACCGTTGACGTAAAACTTGGGTGTGGCATTCACGCCGTTGCGCAGGCCCTCGTCGATGTCGCGCTGAATCTTCGGCGCGTAAACCGCATCGGTGACCTCCCGCCGGAACCTTGGGATGTCCAGGCCGATGACTTCGGCATAGGTCACCAGTTCGTCGATGTCCAGGTGCGCGTACGGCTGCAGCAGCAGGTCGTGCATCTCCCAGAACCGGCCCTGAGCACCGGCGGCTTCGGCTGCCTCGGCCGCCTGCTCCGCGTGCGGGTGCAGTTGCGGTATCGGGAAGTTACGGAAGACGAACCTGATGACGGACGGGTGCTGGTCAACCATGCGGCGCACGTCACGGAAGGCCCCGCGGCAGTACGGGCACTCGAAGTCGCCGTACTCCAGGATCGTGATGGGCGCGTCCGCCGGACCGCGAGTGTGGTCGTCGGCGGTCACCACGGGTGCGGTAAAAGGCTCCACCTTCGCTCCCTCTTCCTGGGTCAGTGGTGTCAGGCTTCCCGGGTCAGCGGTCAGGCCCGGCTGGCGGTCAGCGCGGCGAGGACAGAGAGGACGATCGAGAGCCCGGCAACGACACCGTGCAGCAGGATCAGCCGTGGCGGGAATGACCTGGCTGCCTCGCGATGCTGCCGCGCGGCCTGGCGGCTGCGCACCAGCCAGCTCAGCCCGAGCAGGATAGTCGCGAGCAGAATGGCCACGGCGATCCAGGCCAGCGGCTGGTAGTGGACGTAGGCGAACATCATCCAGCAGGCAATGCCGGTCACAGCCAGAGCCGGGTGACTGAACTCCAGCAGCGGGTGCTCGCCCGCCGGCGTCGCCACCCGTACGTGCGGGCCTGGCGGCGGCTTTCCCTCCGGCGTCATCGGCACCGCCGCGGTTCTGATGGCCTCACCCGCGAGCGCGGGCTCGGCCGCGCCCGACTCGACCGCGCCCGACTCGACCAGAGCAGGCTCGACCAGAACGGGCTGAGCCAGGACCGGCTGGACCGCGGCCTGCCTGGCCCTGCCGCTCGCCCACAGCATGCTCACCCCCGCCGACGCGGTAACCACCCACAGGATCAGCACGAAGATCGCCACTGCTGCTCCTTTCAGGGGCCATGTCGGTCATGGGCTGTCTCCGGCTGGAGCACTGCCCAGGGCATCCTGCGGCGGGCAGTCTCCGGAAGCCGCCGCGGGCGCTGTCCAGAGAATCCCGCCGCTCAGGCTAGCCGACTCCGGCCGCAGCTCCGGCGGGCGGTCGCAGTAGCGGGACCGCCCGGGTGGGCGCGTCAGTGATCGGCCCGCCATTAGCCCGCAGCTGCCCTGGCC
>Ga0335074_10012780_pt1 | contig 11787 bp, 10 predicted proteins | sample Lox_Sample_23_FD_206715 | JGI IMG/M metagenome (GOLD analysis project Ga0335074, IMG submission 206715) | Soil microbial communities from Loxahatchee National Wildlife Refuge, Florida, United States - Lox_Sample_2.3 | ecosystem: Environmental > Terrestrial > Soil > Wetlands | place: USA...
CGGCCCGCGGCCGCCCCAAGCCGGCCCGCGGCCGCCCCAAGCCGGCCCCGGGCCCACCCTCCGCCCTCACGCGGTCCGGTCGAGCGGTGTGCCCTGGGCGGCGCTGGCTTCCTGGGCCCGGGCCGGCCCGCGCAGCACGTGCGCGACCGCCACGGCGATGACCGCGCCGGCCACGGGCCCGATCAGGTAGACCCACCAGGTGGACAGGTCGCCGATGGCCACATCAGGTCCGAAGCTGCGGGCCGGGTTCATGGACGCGCCCTCGTAGGGTCCGCCCATGGTGCCCCAGGCCAGGATGTAGGCCCCGACGGCCAGCGGGATGAACGGCCCGTTGAGCTTAGGACCGTTGGCCAGGTTCAGCACCATCAGCACCAGGCCGAAGGTCAGGATGGCCTCGAACCCGGCCGCCTGCCAGGACTGGCCGGGCTTGGGCATGGTGGCGGCCAGGTGCCCGGCCGGGCCGAAGAAGGCGCGGGCCAGCAGCGACCCGCAGACCGCCGCCGCGAACTGGACCACCCAGTACGCCCCGGCCATCATCCAGTCCATGTCGCGCCGCAGCGCGAAGGCCAGCGTGGTGGCCGGGTTGAAGTGGGCCGAGATGTCGCCCAGGAAGTAGACCGCCACCACCAGCCACAGCGCCGAGACCAGCGACAGGACCAGCACGGTCTGCCAGGGCTGCAGCGCGCGTCCGCCGTACCGGACCAAGACGGCCGCGCCGCCGGACAAGATGAAGGTGAGCCCGGCCATGCCGATGAACTCGGCCAGCAGCCGCCGCAGCCGGTGGTCCGGGTTTTTCCAGTCGGCATACCCTCGGGCCCCGCCGACCGAGGCGATCAGCGCGGCCTTCCCCACCGGCTCCATCAGGATGTGGCCGGCCCGTCCGCGGTGCCGGGCCGGGTCAGGTTGAGGGGAATGACGACCCGGTCGTACAACTCCTCGGACACGCCCTTGGCCAGCGCCGCTTCCTTCAGGGTCAGGTCGTGGCCGATGGCGTAGTAGGAGATCTCGGCCGCCTTGTCGTACCCGATGATCGGGGACAGCGCGGTGACCATCATCACCGACCGGTCGATGTTGTCTTTGAGCTTGGCCTGGTTCAGCTTGGTCCCGGTAACCATGAACTCGCGGAAGTGGTCGCACATGTCGGCCATGATCAGCGCCGAATGCAGGTAGTTGGCGATCAGGATCGGCCGGAACGCGTTCAGCTCGAAGTTCCCCTCCGCGCCGCCCATGCCCACCGCCACATCGGAGGCGATGACCTGGATCGCCACCATCAGCATGGCCTCGGCCTGGGTCGGGTTCACCTTCCCCGGCATGATCGACGACCCCGGTTCGTTCTCGGGGAACATCAGCTCACCCAGCCCCGTCCGCGGCCCGGACCCCAGCCACCGCAGGTCGTTGGCGATCTTGAACAGTGACACCGCCGCCGTTTTCAGCCCGGCGTGCGCGCGGACCATCCGGTCCAGCGTGCCCTGCGCGGTGAACTTGTTGGCCGCCGTGACAAACGAGAACCCCGTCATCGACGCGATCTGGGCGGCCACCGCCTCCCCGAACCCGGCCGGCGCGTTCAGGCCGGTCCCCACCGCCGTGCCGCCCATGGCCAGCTCCAGCAGCCCGTCGGTCACCCGGGCGACCTCGGCGATCGCGTCATCCAGCGCCCCCGCGTACCCCGACCATTCCTGCCCCACGGTCAGCGGCACCGCGTCCTCCAGGTGCGTCCGCCCGATCTTGACCACATCCGCCCACTCTCGCGACTTGGCTTCGATCACGTCGCGGAGTCGGCGCAGCGCCGGGATCGTCCGTTGCGTCGCCATCGTGTACGCCGCGATGTGCATCGCCGTCGGGAACGTGTCGTTGGACGACTGGCCCATGTTCACGTGATCGTTCGGGTGCACCGGCACCTGCGACCCGAGCGTCCCGCCGACCAGCTGGATGCACCGGTTGGAGACGACTTCGTTCACGTTCATGTTCGACTGCGTCCCCGAGCCGGTCTGGAACACGTACAGCGGGAACTCGCCGTCCAGCGCCCCAGAGATCACCTCATCACACACCCGCTCGATCAAGCTGGCCTTCCAGGCCGGCAGCCGCCCGGCCTGGCCATTGACGATCGCGGCGGCCTTCTTCACGTACCCGTAGGCGTGGTACACCTCCACCGGCATCCGGTCGTGGCCGATGTTGAAGTGCTGCAGGCTGCGCTGGGTCTGCGCACCCCAGTAATGGTTCGCGGGCACCTCGACATCGCCCAGGCTGTCGAACTCCTTCCGCATCCCGGTGGCGTCAAGCCCGATCGGCAGGTCGAGGATCTTAGGTGCTTCATCAGATGCCATGACTGAGCAGCCTCCTTAGCGGCTCACAGGTGAATGGCCAGGCCGATCGCGAACGCCACGCCGAACGCCAGCTGCAGCCGCCCGGTCTGCCCCAGGGCCTTGATCAGCGCCGGGCCCGCCGCGCCCGCACGGACCGCCCGGACGGGCACCAGCGCCAGCGGCAACGTCAGCGCCACCAGCAGCGCGAACGGCCGGTAGATGGCGATCAGCGCCGCGCAGCCGAACGGCACGAGCACGGTCAGCACGTACGCCGTCCGGCTGCGTGCGTCACCGAGCCGGACCGCGAGCGTCCGCTTGCTCGCCAGCGTGTCACCCTGGATGTCCCGCAGGTTGTTGACGATCAGCAGGGCGCAGGCCAGCAGCCCGGCCGGCACCGCGGCGGCCAGGCCCAGCCAGCTGAACCGGTCCATCTGGACATACGCCGTGCCCGCCACCGCGACCACGCCGAAGAACGCGAACACGAACACCTCGCCGAGCCCGTGGTACCCGTACGGGCGCGGCCCGCCGGTGTAGAACCAGGCGGCGCCCACGCACGCGGCGCCGACCGCCACCAGCCACCACGCGGTCACCGCGGCCAGGACCAGCCCCGCGACGCCGGCCAAGAAGAAACACGAAAACGCCGCGTAGACCACCTGCCGCGGCGGGGCGAGCCCCGCGGCAACCAGCCGGACCGGCCCGACCCGCGTGGCGTCCGACCCGCGCACTCCGTCGCTGTAGTCGTTGGCGAAGTTAACCCCGACCTGGAGGGCGAGGGCGACCACGAGCGCGAGCAGCGCCCGCCACCAGGAAAACCGGTCGTAGCCGAGCGCCACGCCCGAGCCGATCAGCACCGGGACGACGGCCGCCGGGAGGGTTCTGGGCCGCGTTCCCGCCAGCCACTGCCGAGCATCAGCCACCAGCAGATCCTAAGCGACCTACTCACTCAGCCTGGTGTGCAGGCGTGCCACCGGCACACCGGCTCCCACGTCGAGTTCGCCCCGGGCGCCGTCGGCGGCCCACCCGGCCGACTCCAGGAACCCGCGCAGCGCCGCATCCGCCTCGAGCACCCACACGGACACGGTGCGGAACCCGTCGCCAGCCAGCGTGTCCGCGGCCGCCTGCAGCAGCCGGCTGCCGTGCCCCTTCCCGGTCCGTTGCGGCGACACCCGGAACTCGTAGATCTCCGCGTCCGTGCCGGGCCAGCGGTCGGCATCGGTAGCGGGCCCGGCCGAGACGAACCCGACTACCTCACGAGGCAGCGAGCCGGTGACCGCCGTCAGCACCCGGTGCCTGCTCGTCGGCGGGCTGGTCACCGCCTCCCGCCACCGGTCCCGCCACACGGCCAGCGCCGAGTCGCTGGTCAGCTCGGTCAGCAACTCCGCCGGCACGACCGAAGCCAGGCTGGCCCGCCACGAGGCGACCTGCACCCGGGCCAGGTCATCGGCGTCTCCCTCCCGGGCCGGGCGGACGAACCCGGCGGCAGCAGATGACGAGGCCAGGCTCACTTGTCCGGGTGGGCGATGAGCGAGATGTCCCGGGCCGCGCCGGTCGCGGCCGACGTGGCCATCGCCGCGTAGACCTGAAGCGCCGCGCTGATCGGCCGCTGCCGCTCGGCGGGCCGGTAGGACCCCAGCGAGGCCAGCACGCGATTACGGCGAAGGGCCAGCTCCGTATCGGGCACGTCCACCCGCAGTTCGCGCCGCGGGATGTCGATCACCACCGTGTCGCCGTTCTCCACCACCGCGATGAGACCGCCTCCGGCCGCCTCCGGCGCGACGTGGCAGATCGACAGGCCAGAAGTCCCGCCGGAGAAACGTCCGTCGGTGATCAGCGCGCACGCCCGGCCGAGGCCCTTGCCCTTCAGGAAGCTGGTCGGGTACAGCATCTCCTGCATGCCGGGCCCGCCGCGCGGGCCCTCGTACCGGATGACCACGACGTCGCCGGCCTGCACCGCGCCGCCCAGGATGCCCGCCACCGCGTCCTCCTGGCTCTCGAACACCACGGCCGGGCCGGAGAACGTGAACAGCTCCTCCGGGACCCCCGCGGTCTTGACGATCGCACCGTCCGGAGCCAGGTTCCCGTTCAGCACGGCCAGCCCGCCGTCCGCGCTGTAGGCGTGCTCGGCGTCCCGGATGCAGCCAGCGACCCGGTCGGTATCCAGCGTCTCCCAGCGCGACGACTGCGAGTACGGCCTGATGGTCCGGACCCCGCCCGGCGCGGCGTGCCACAACTCGACCGCCGACGAAGAAACCGAAGCCGATCCCAGGTCCCAGGCGTCCAGGAACTCCGCCAGCGACGCGCTGTGCACGGTGCGCACGCCGCGGTTGAGCCGCCCGGCCCGGTCGAGTTCGCCGAGGATCGACGGGATGCCGCCCGCCCGGTGCACGTCTTCCAGGTGATACGAGCTGCTCGGCGCCACCTTGCACAGGCACGGCACCCGGCGGGACAGCTCGTCGATCTCCTTCAGCCCGAAGTCGACTCCGGCCTCGTGCGCCGCCGCGAGCAGGTGCAGGATCGTGTTGGTCGACCCGCCCATGGCCACATCCAGCGCCATCGCGTTCTCGAACGCGTCCCGGCTGGCGATCGAGCGCGGCAGCACCGATGCGTCCCCGTCAACGTAGTAATCCCGGGTGATCGAGGCGATCAAAGCGCCCGCCCGCTCGAACAGCCCGCGCCGCGCCGCGTGCGTGGCCAGCGTGCTCCCGTTGCCCGGCAGAGCCAGCCCGATCGCCTCGGTCAGGCAGTTCATCGAGTTGGCCGTGAACATGCCCGAGCACGAACCGCACGTCGGGCAGGCCGATTCCTCCATGGCCAGCAGTTGCTCGTCGGACACCGAGGGATCCGCCGAGGCCACCATCGAGTCAATGAGGTCGAGCTTGCGGCCAGCAGAGCCGGAAGCCAGCCCCGCAGGCGCGCCGGCCTCCATCGGCCCGCCGGACACGAACACGGTCGGGATGTTCAGCCGCATGGTGGCGATCAGCATGCCCGGCGTGATCTTGTCGCAGTTCGAGATGCAGATCATGGCGTCCGCGCAGTGCGCGTTCACCATGTACTCCACCGAGTCGGCGATCAGCTCCCGGCTCGGCAGCGAGTACAGCATGCCGCCGTGGCCCATGGCGATGCCGTCATCGACCGCGATCGTGTTGAACTCGCGCGGGATCGCCCCCGCCGCCCGCACCGCATCCGCGACCACCTGGCCGACCTCGCGCAGGTGCACATGCCCGGGCACGAACTCGGTGAAGCTGTTGGCCACGGCGATGATCGGCTTGCCGATGTCTTCCCGGGCCACCCCGGTGGCGCGCAGCAGGGCGCGCGCGCCCGCCATGTTCCTGCCGTGCGTGACCGTACGGGACCGAAGCGGAGGCATAGTGATCTCCTCAGCGCAAAAGCGCAAGAACGCGAGAGCGAAAGCCAGAACAGAGGTACAACAGCCTACCGGGACCGCGGGTCAGCCGACGGCCGGCTGCCCGAACGCCGCGTGGGCCGCCTTGTCGATCCGCTCGACGTCGCTGGCGTGCAGCGGTTGCGTGTCGCGCTTCTTGGCCCGGCGGCGCAGGTACTTGCGCAGCCGCGGGCCGCTGAACACGTCGACGTCCCTGATCTCGGCCACGTCCCACGGGACCTTCGGCCCGTAGACGGCCATCGCCGCGTGGACCGTGACCGGGCTGCCGGTCGCCGCGGACAGCAGGGATGAGGCTTGGTCGGCCTCCCAGTGCGCGTGCTCGAGCCGGTCCTTCATGTTGTGCGGCCCGTGCCACAGCTGCCGGTGACTACGGGTCCGCACCGCCATCCCCTTGTCCCAGTCCTCGGAGTCGATGGAGAACACCCCCGCCGGGCCGATCACCAGGTGGTCGATCTGCTCCTCGCTGCCCGGGATGGGCACGATGTGCATGGCCCGGTAGCCCCGGCGCTCCAGGCTGTTCAGCTGCCGCAGGGTGTTCTTCTGGGCCCGGGTCAGCCGGACGCCCGGCGGGCCCTTGTAGGTCACCCGGGACCGGATGATCGTGTCGGCGATCGCGGCCAGCACCGCGAAGGTCAAGCCCCACTTCCAGTTGTGGAACAAGATGCCGAAGGCCACCCCGGCGATGACCGCGATGATGACCCGCCACTGCCACGCCCGCATCCGCGGGCTCTCGGACAGGTGGGCCAGGCTGCCCAGGTGCTGGCCGATGCCTTCGGCCTGCGGCTGCTCGCGGGGGTCGCCGGCCACGACGGCCACGGTCTCCCACGAGCGCTTGGGCCGGGGGTCGACGTCGGCGACGGCGTCGTCCGCGGGTGCCTCCTCCGGGAGGCCGTCGCCGGGATCGTCCAGTTCGGGCGACTCGTCGACCGGCGCCCAGCTCGCCCAGAACGGCGCGTCGAGCGGATCCGCCGGATCGGCCTCACCAGGCGAAACGCCAGGCGAAACGCCAGGCGAAGCATCAGGCACTGGCCTCGGCGGCACCGTCGGGTTGCTGTTGGGCCAGCCCTGATGAGCCCGCCAGGTCGGCCGTGCGGTGCCGTCCGCCGCCGCGGCGTGCGGCTGTGCCGTGGGGTGCGGCTGCGTCCCGTCCGGTGCGGTCCCGCTGTCAGTGCTGAGGGTCGCCGAAGGCCCTGATGACTTACGGTTTCTCAGCTTCGGCCACGCCATCGGGTCTCACCTGCCACCTGAGCGTAACTGCGTTGGGACTCAGCGCACAGCACCGTACTACACCGATTGTGCCCGCTCCCGGTCGGTTCAAGCAGGCCATTCGTCCTGATAACACGCCGAACGTCCCCGCCTGCCTGTGGTCTAGCATCTCCTACCATGACCCAGATTCACGAGCTCACCGCGATCGATCTGGCCGCGGCGATCCGCGCGAAAGAGCTGTCGCCGGTCGCTGTCACCGACCATTATCTCCGCCGCACGCACGAGCTCAACGAGCGGGTCGGCGCGTTCTATACCGTCACCGCCGAACTCGCCGCCGAGCAAGCCCGCGCCGCCGAGAAGGCCGTCGCCCAGGCCGCCGACCCCGCCGACCTGCCGCCGCTGACCGGCGTGCCGATCCCGATCAAGGACCTCAACATGGTCGCGGGCGTCCGGCAGACGTTCGGCTCGCTGTCCTATGAGAACAACGTCCCCGACACCGACGACTACGTGGTGACCAGGCTCAAGGACGCCGGCGTGGTCATCACCGGCAAGACCTCCACGCCGGAGTTCGGGCTGCCGTGCTACACCGAGACCAAGATCGGCCCGCCGGCCCGGACGCCGTGGGACCTGTCCCGGTCCGCGGGCGGGTCCAGCGGCGGCGCGGCCGCCGCGGTGGCGGCGGGCCTGGCCCCGGCCGCCCAGGGCAGCGACGGGGCCGGCTCGATCCGCATCCCCTCCAGCGTCTGCGGCCTGTTCGGGATCAAGCCGTCCCGCGGCCGGGTCTCCAACGGCCCGCTGGTGCCCGACCTGCTCGGCTTCGGGGTCGACGGCCCCATCACCCGCACCGTGGCCGACGCCGCGCTGCTGCTGGACGTGATGACGGGCAACTACCACGGCGACATGTACACCCAGCCGCCGCTGCCGCCCGGCGAGTCGTTCCTCGGCTACGCCAGCCGCGCGCCGGGACGGCTCAGGATCGGCCGCACCCTGCAGAACCCGGTGCCCGGCGCCGACGTCCACCCGGACTGCGTGAACGCCTACGAGGACGCGAGCAGCCTGCTGGCCAGCCTGGGCCACGAGATCGAGGACATCGCCATGCCGCTGGGCGAGGATGTGGTCCCGTTCTTCGAGACCATCTATTACGCCTACGCCACGCTGACCCCGGTCGACCCGGCCCAGGAGCACATCCTGCTGCCGCTGACCCGCTACCTGCGCGAGCGCGGCCGGGCCACCGGCGCGCCCGACTTCATCTTCGCCCAGGCCTACATGCAGTTCGTCACCCGCCTGGCAACCGCCACGCTGAGCGCCTACGACGCGATCCTCACCCCGACGGTGGCCCGCCCCCCCGTGCCGGTCGGCTATTTCGACGAGGTGGACCCGGCCGAGAACTTCGAGCGGCAGAAGCGGTTCACCCCGTGGACCGCGATCTACAACACCTCCGGCCTGCCCGCGGTCAGCGTCCCGCTGCACTGGAACGAGGACGGCCTGCCGATCGGCGTGATGCTGGCCGGCCGGATGGGCGACGAGGGCACCCTGATCTCGCTGTCCGCCCAGCTGGAGGAGGCCCGCCCATGGAAGGACAGGCACCCGCCGCTGTGGGGTCCGCCCGGAGCGTAGCCGCCCGCACCGCGTCCGTCTTTTTCATTTTTCCGAACGGAACGGCGTTCGTGCCGCCGCCACCGCTTGCCTGCGCGCGGGTCAGCCGGTTACCACGCCCGCCCATCGACCGCGCCCCGCCGGGCCCGGTTGACATACTTGTTTCATTTGTTCTATAAAAACTAGAACAATACCCTTCCGCACGGGGGAGAGGGAGCAATGTCTGGACCATCCTCGAGCCCGACCCGGCCGCCCCAGGCGGCCCCGGCCGAGACCGCAGCCGCGGCGATCGAGGTCAGCCACCTGACCAAGGTCTTCGGTTCGCGGACCGCCGTGGCCGACGTGTCGTTCAGCGTCGCGCGCGGCGAGGTGTTCGGCTTCCTGGGCCCCAACGGGGCGGGCAAGACCACCACGGTGCGGATCCTCGGCACGCTGATCGCGCCGACCTCCGGCACCGCCGTGGTCGCGGGCCTGCCGCTGGGGCCGGCCAGCGCGGCCGAGATCCGCCAGCACATCTCGATCATGCCCGAAGCCCCGGGCCTGTACCGGCGGCTGACCGTCAACGAGAACCTGGACTACTTCGCCCGGCTGTACGGCCTGCCCCGCCGCCAGCAGCGGATCAGCGAGGCCCTGGCCGCCGTCGGCCTGGCTGACCGGGCCCACGATCTCACCGGCAGTTTGTCCAAGGGCCTGCGCCAGCGGGCGGCGCTGGCCCGTACCCTGCTCAACGACCCGTCGGTCATGTTCCTGGACGAGCCCACCTCCGGGCTGGACCCGGTGGCCTCGCACGAGGTGCAAGTCCTGATCACCTCGCTCCGGGATCGCGGCGTCACCGTCTTCCTCACCACCCACCGGCTGGATGAGGCCGAGCGGCTGTGCGACCGGGTGGCCATCATGAGCACCAGCCTGCGCACCATCGGCCGGCCCGCTGAGCTGCGCGAGGCCCTGTTCAGCCGGTCCCTGGCCATCGCCACCGCGGCCCCGCTGGCCCAGCCCGACCAGGTCTTCACCGGCCTGCCGTCCGTCCGGGGCTGGCACGCCACCAGCCCGGCCGCCACCAGCCCGGCGAACTACGTCCTGGCCGTGACCGATCCGGCCCGGGCCGCGCCCCCGGTCACCCGGGCGCTGGTGGCCGCCGGGGCCGACGTGCTGTCGATCGCCGAACCGCAGCACACGCTCGAGGACGTCTACCTGGAACTGGTCGAGGATACGGAAGGCCGGACACGATGAGCATGAGCGCGACCCGCATCGGTGCCGTCATCCGCAAGGAACTCGCGGAGTTCCGGCGCAACCGGTTCATCCTGACCACGACGGCCATCTTCCCGATCGTCTTCCTGGTCAGTCCCACCGCGCAGATCCTCGCCATAAAGACCACGGCGCTGAGCACGGTGCTGGAGAGGCGGGTTCAGACCGGCCTGTTCCTGCCGCTGCTGATCCCGGTCTTCGTGCCCGCGATCCTGGCCGCGTACGCGGTAGTGGGGGAACGCGAGCAGGGCACCCTCGAGCCGGTGCTGACCACGCCGGTCAGCCGGCTGGAATTCCTGCTCGGCAAGGCGGCCGCGATATTCCTGCCCGCGATCGCCATCTCGTACCTGATGTTCGGCGTTTTCGTGGCGATCACGCAGTTCGCGGCCACGCCGGCGGTGGCCACGGCCGTCCTGCACGCTCCCCAGCTGCCCGCCGCGCTGGTCTTCGTCCCGCTGCTGGCCGCCTGGGCGATCTGGGTCGGCCTGGCCATCTCCGCGCGGGCCACCGACACCCGCGTCGCCCAGCAGCTCAGCATCCTGGGCAGCCTGCCCCCGGTCGCGGTGACCGCGCTCATGTCGTTCGACGTGATAAGCCCGACGTTCACCGTGGCCGCCGCGCTGGCGGGCGGTCTCCTGGTCATCGACGTCCTGGCCTGCTTCGCCGTGGCCCGGGTGTTCGACCGCGAGCGCCTGATCACCGGCACCAAGCCCACCGCCGAGCAGCGGTACCGGGTCCGGGGGGCATGATGACCGCGGCCCGCTGACCACGAGAACGATCCCGGGAGCCGTCATGCTGCTCAGCATCGAACCCGACGGCCCGGTGCCCATCTACCAGCAGATCAGGGACCGGATCGTGGAGGCCATCGCCGGCGGCCGCCAGCCGGCGGGCTCCGGCCTGCCCTCCACCCGCCAGCTGGCCGTCGACCTGGGCGTCAACTTCCACACCGTGAACAAGAGCTACGACCTGCTCCGCCAGGAAGGCCTGCTGCGGCTCAGCCGCAAGTCCGGCGCGGTGGTGCAGCGTGATCCCGGCAGCGGGCCGCCGCACCCGGACTGGTCGCGGGACTGGGCGGCCCGGCTGCAGACGCTGCTGGCCGAGGCCGCCGCCCAGGGCCTGCCCGCGCCGGACATCCTGCGCGCCTGCCAGGCCGCCATCGCCGGTTTCGCCTTCCCCGCTGATAACCAGGCAGAAGGCCAGCCATGAGCACGGGCAGCCTGGCCGCCGTGGTCATGGTGGCGTTCTTCGGGGCGATGATGTGCCTGGCGCCCGCCGTCACCCGGCCGACCGTGCCGTTCGGCGTCCGCGTTCCCCCCGAACACGCCCGCGCGACCGTCATCCGGCGCGAGCGGCACACCTATCAGTACCGGACCGCGGCCATCTGCGCCTGCTGCACCGTCATCGCCGTGCTGGTCCACGGCCACGGGTCGTGGTGGCTGGCCCGGCTTGTCCTGCTGGCCGAGCTGGCCGCCGACTTCGGCTGCTACCAGATCGCGCGGCGGAACATCACCGCAGTCAAGCACGCGGAACGCTGGTACGCCGGGCACCGGCAGGTGATGGCCACCGACACCAGCTGGCGGACCGATCCGCCGCGCTTCCCCGTGCGCTGGCTGATGCCCGCCCTGGCCGTGATCGCGGCCACCGTCATCGTCGGCGTGATCCGCTACCCCGACCTGCCCGCCCGCCTGGCCGCCGGGTTCGGCCACCGCTCGGCGCCCAAGTCCGTCGTCTCCGCGTTCGCCATCGTGATCGGCCAGGTGTACGTCACGCTCCTGTGGACCGGGCTGATGCTGATCGTCTACCGCTCCCGCCCGGATATCGAGGCCGCTGATCCCGCGGCCTCGACCCGCCGCTACCGCCGGTTCCTGGCCGCCTGCACCCGGGCCATCCTGATCCTGCTCGCGCTGGTGGACCTCAGCCTGCTGCTGGCCGCCCTGGGCGAATGGCAGGTCTACCGGGCCTCCGGGCCCGGCTCCGCCCTGCCCGTCCTGCCCCTCGCGGTCGGCCTGCTCCTCCTTGCCGTCGTCACCTTCC
>Ga0335074_10012781_pt1 | contig 11787 bp, 7 predicted proteins | sample Lox_Sample_23_FD_206715 | JGI IMG/M metagenome (GOLD analysis project Ga0335074, IMG submission 206715) | Soil microbial communities from Loxahatchee National Wildlife Refuge, Florida, United States - Lox_Sample_2.3 | ecosystem: Environmental > Terrestrial > Soil > Wetlands | place: USA: Florida...
GCGACGCCACAGCCGCAGCCGGGTTCGCGTGCGCGATGGGAGTGTCGACCACCTCGCCGCTCGCCACGTCATAGACGAAGATGGTGCCGTCCTCGCTGCCGTGCTCCGACAGCGACAGCGCCACCCGTGCGCCGTCGGACGACGGGACACAGAAATCGATCGCCGTCTCGCCAGAAGGGTCGATCGCGTTGGGATCAACCAGGACGCGTTCCGTGGCGGTATCTACGAGGTCGGACAGCGCGACGAGAAACGGCTGCTGCCTGGGAGGCTGGCGCTTGAGCGCAAAATACACCAACCCACCACGGCCCAACCAGCGGTAAGAGGTGGAGCCGGTCTCGAGCAACTGCCTGACCCGCGTGTGCACGGCCGCCCGGCACGGCATCGCGTCGAGGAAAACCCGGGCTTGCCGGCTTTGCTCAGCCGTCCACTCCCGGGTCCGTTCAGCCGTCGATTCCTCCAGCCAGCGATAGTCCTCCGTGACCGTAAGACCGTGATAGCTGGTGGTCACCGGGATGCGCTGAGCGACAGCACGCGGGACGGGAGTCACAGATCGAGTCAACCACGGCCGACAGTTCAATGCCCCTCATCCGGCCAGTGCGGACAATCGCCGGACGACCGGACAAGCGAAGTCGTTTGCCATGGGCGAGCGCGCCGAACAACGCATCTGAGCGCCCGTCTGCGGAGCCGACGCCCGCCGCATGCAGCTCACATCGGCGGATCTCGCGCAGTTGAGTGACGCGCCTTCACGTGATGTGCGTGGCTGGCTCACTGGTGTAGGTCCGGCCGCTCGGTGCGGTCCATTCGAACCAGCCCGGTTTGACCTGGCGGAGTTTCCAGCGGGGATGCTGTTTGAGCTGGTGGTCCCGGCGGCATGCGCCGCCGAAGTTGCAGGCGCAGGTGAGTCCGCCGTCTTCCCATGGGATCGTGTGGTCCAGGTCGGCTCGCCAAGCAGGCTGGCGGCAGACCGGGCTGCGGCAGGTGAGGTCGCGGGCGATCACGTACTCGCGCAGCCGGGGCGGTGGCCGGTAGGCGCTGGACGCGGTGGTGTGCGCGCATCCGCCGGCGACGGCGTCGGCGTCCGCCTGAACCAGGGCGCGTTCGAGGGCCCGGGCGGCGCTGCGCAGCGCGGCGGCGATGATGCGGTCCGCCCGCCCGGCACCTGGGTCCGGCCCGATCTTTCCGGCCGGCCCGGTACTTCGCGGCGGCCCGGTACTTCCGGGCGGCCCTGTGCCTCGGTTCGCCAGGGCGGTGATGGTGTCCTGGCTGATCGTGAGAGAGACCCGGCCGGCGGGCCCGCGCGCGGGTGGCGGCCCGCCGCGGGGTGAGCCTCTTGCGGTCGCCGGGCGGGCGCGGCGACGGATCCGGGTGACCGCGATGGCGTGGCCGTCGGGGCTGGTGACGATCACCCGCCACTGGGCTGCCGGATCGCTGGCCGCGGCCAGCGCGAGCTGGCGGGCCTGGGCTGGGGTGATCGCGCCGATCCTGCCGAGCGTGCCCGGCCGATCGGCGAACCCCGCGAGCGTGGTCCAAGGCAGCGTCACATCCAGCAGTCCTGCGGTGGGTGGAGCTCCGTCGACCGGGGCGGGCCGGACCAGCCCGGGCGGCAACGAGCCGAGCGCTGGCCACGCCGGTGCCGGGCCGGTGCCGTACGGGTCGTCGTCGGTCTCCCACGGGTCAACACCCCCGTCAAGACCTGCGGTCTCTACCGCGGGGTCCTGACCAGAACGGGTACGGTCGCGGCCGTCACCAGCACCGGCGAGGTCGTCGTCGGCCAGGCCCAGGTCGCCGCCGGGCAAAGGCTGGTCCGGCGGAGGAGGCAGTTCGTCCGGTGGCACGGGCGGCTTCTCCGGCGGCACGGGCGGCTCGTCCGGCGGCACGGGCGGCTCGTCCGGCGGCACGGGCGGCTCGTCCGGCGGTGTCGGCGGCTGGGGGCCGTGTGCGGGGGCGGGGCGGCCGTGGGAGTCGGGCCGGGGTCCGCGGTCGGGCCGGGGTCCGCCGCCAGGGCTCGGTCCGTTGCCAGGGCTCGGTCCGTTGCGGGGGCCGGGGTCGCTGGCCGGTGGTGGAGGCTGGCCGGGCGGTGCGTCTTCGGCGGGGGGTGCGGGCGGGTCGGTGCCCAGGATCAGGCCGAGGAGGACCTGGGCGCGGTGCAAACCGAGGCTGCCCGGCAGGCCGGCTGCCTTGCGCGCCCGGGCCAAAGCGTTGATCCGGGCGAACCCTGAGGCGCTCTCGATCTGCGGCAGCTTGTCCGCCACCAGCGTCGCGGTGTGGTCTTCATCGGCATACAGCCGAACGTCCGCGTTGCGTTCCGCCTTCTGACGGCGCTCCTCAGCCCCATCCGGGTCGGCGGCGATCACCAGGTGATACAGCCAGTCACGCAACTGGGCGTACGTCTTGCGCCGTGCCTCGGGCAAGACCTTCGCCTCAACGGCCCGGGCAGCCTGCTCGGTCAGCACTGACGTGGCCCGCGCGATGATCTGCGCACGCTCGAGGTCGATCCATCCCACGGCCAGGGCGGCCCGGGTACGCGGCAGCCGCCACGTCAACGTCACCGCCAGATCCGCCCACGCCTGCGCACCGTCATGCGACAGCCGCAGTGCCATCCCAACCTGGCTCGCCGCGTCACGGCACACCCGTGCCGGGCGGCCCTCAACGCTCACGCCCACTCGCCGGTCAGCGGCAGCGGCGCGCGACGTGATCTGGGCGACGGCGGCCAGTTCGACGCCGTTCGCGTGGGCGGCCTGCCTACGTGCGGCAACCGCGAGCCCGGTCAGGTCGTACTCATCCAGCGAGGCCGCCGCGCCCGCGGCCACCTCCAGCCACCCGGCCAGCCCCGGACCGGGCTCCATGTGCTCGACCGCTAAGGCCGCCAGCCGGGCCGGGTCCAGGGGCGGGCCCATCCGCCCGTCCCCCTCGGCTTCCAGCTCCTCGGCAAGCTCGGCATCCTGGCTCTGCGGGTCGCCGTCCAGCAGGCCGCTGGCAGCCAGCGCATCCAGCAGCACCTGCCAATCCAGGCCCACCGGGCCAGCACCCGCCTGCTTGCCGCCGGGCAGCGCCTCGGGCGGCACCGGGCCGGACAGCTCATGACCGTCCTGCTCACTGCCGGGTACCCAGGTGAACCGGGGGTCACTGGGACCGCTCTGTGCCCGCGGCAGATCCGCCCCCGGCTGGGCTTGCCGGCCCTGCACTTGGGGATCCAGTGCTTCGGGGCCCTGTGCTTCGGGGCCCTGTGCTTCGGGGCCCTGTGCTTCCGGACGGGGTTCTGGCGTGGTGGCGGGCATCGGGTTCACCTCCTCCCCGGCTACGCAGACGAGCTTGTTTCAATGACCACGCTATCGGCCGGTACCGACAAAATGGCCGACCACAGAGCTAGCTGCGAAAAATAATCGAAATAAATTTCCACTTCGTGGCTTCGCGCGGGCCGAGATCATGCCGTTGCGGGTGATCCGTGCGGGCGCGCTCACTGAAGCCGTCCAGCAGCCGCATGGCGAGGCCGAACTTGACCTGGGCGACCCCGCCTAGGGACCCCGCCTGGACGTCCCGGTCCGGGCGACCCGGCCTATCCGACCCGGCCTATCCGACCCGGCCTATCCGACCCGGCCTATCCGACCCGGCCTATCCGACCCGGCCTATCCGACCCGGCCTATCCGGGCGCGCAGGCTGCCGGGAGACCGAAGTCCCCCGGCAGCCTGCGTCGCCGCGCGAGCGCTACGCCTTGACGAACGCTATCCCGAGTGGTGCGCCGTCCAGCGTCGAGGTGTTGCCCTCCGATTCCGGCGGCACGCCGGGCGCGCCGCTGATCGTGCCGACCACCGTGCTGGTCGCCGCGTTGATGACGGTGATGTCGCCGTTCAGGATGTTGCCGACCCAGACCTGCGAGCCATCCGGCGTCACGGCGATGGAGCCGGGCAGCTCACCAACAGTTACGGACGCGGTCGTGTGACCAGTTGCCGTATTGATCGCCGCCACCGAGTCGGAATTCATGTCGGTCACGTACGCGGTGCCGCCGTCGGGTGTGACGGCTACCGCGTACGGCTCGGCACCGGCCGGGAAGTCGGCGACGACGCGATCACTCGCGGCGCTGATCACGACGAGCTGGTCGGTCGAAGGGCTGGTCGCGTACACCGTGGCGCCGTTCGGGCTGACCGCAAGGCCCTGCGCGCCCGTGGGGATGCTGACCGAGGCGATGACCCGGGACGTGGCCGTGTCGATCACGTCGACGCCGTTCTCGGTGGTGACGTACGCCCGGGTCCCGTCCGGGCTGAACGCGACCTGGCGGGGCCCGGTGCCGACGCTGATGTCGCCGGTCACGGCGTCGGTCGCGGCGTTGATGACCGCGACCTGGTCCGAGCCGCCCGGCCCGGTGTCGCCACCGGTCAGGGTGGCGTAGACCGTAGCGCCGTCGGGTGAGACCGCCACGTCCTGCGGATACGCGCCTACCACGATCGGGGTTCCTTCCTTGCCCGTCGCGACGTCGACCGGGATCACGTCGTACTGGCCGGTCTCGGCGATGAAGACCTGCGAGTTGTCCGGCGTGACCGCCACGCCCTCGGGCGAGTCGGCGCTGTAGGTGTTCAGGATCGCGCCGGTGGAGGCGTCGATCTGAAGGACCTCGTAGCCGCCGGCGGCCGCCACGTAGGCGTCGTAGTCGCCGGTCGTGGCCGGGAGGCTCTTACCGGCCGCCGCATGGAAGCGGAAGGCGGAAGAGCCGCTGGCCCGATACGTGATGCTGCTCTGCGGCGCGTTGGGGACCTGCGTCCCGTGGGTCGTGCCGAAGCTCCCTGCGATGCCGAAGGCGGCGGTCGGTGCGCCGAGGACGACCACCGCGATGCCGCCCGCCCAGAGGAGCCTGACGAGCCGCCGCCGGGACCTGCGCCCGGTAAGCGCCGGCGTCGCCACGTCCGCCTGGTCGCTGCTGGCCGGGATCGGGCTGGCTGATTCTGCAGACATGTACGTTCTCCTTTCGCCCGAAGGGTCAGCTCTCACGGGTGGTGTTGCGCGGGCGGGGACGTGGGCCGGTCTCCTGCACGGGCAAGGTCTGGCTGGCGCCCGGGAACGTCGGCTCCGGCAGGGTGTTCACGTTCTGCACGGCCTGCGCCAGCGTGGCCTTGGTCCCGGGCAGGCTCCGCACCGCGCTGGGGAACTCCGGGAACCCGAACGCCGAGGTCAGGTTCCCGAACGTGGCCCGGCGCCACGGCGTGATGTTGGGGATCGTCACGCCGGTGAGCAGCTCGAGGAACTGCAGCGACGACGTGTGGTCGAAGGTCTCGCTGGCGATCCAGCCGCCCTGGGTCCACGGCGAGATGATCAGGCACGGCACCCGGAATCCCCCGCCGATTGGCCAGCTGGGGTTGCCGGGAACGGTGATGAACTCGTTCGGCGTGCCGGCCGGCGGGGTCGGCGGCACGACGTGATCGAACAGCCCGTCGTTCTCGTCGTAGTTGAGGATGAACACCGTCTTCGCCCACACGTCTGGGTTGGCGGCGATCGCATCGATCTTGCTGGCCACGAAGTCGGCGCCGGCGGCCGGCGTGTAGTCCGGATGCTCGGACTGATAGCTGGTCGGTATCAGCCAGGACACGGTGGGCAGCCGGTCATGCATGGCATCCCACTCGAACTGGCCGGGCGAGAACGTCCGCATCCCGCTCTGGAAAAGAGTGGAGTTCACCGGCGCGCTCTGGAAGCTCTTGAACATCTCCAGCAGGTTGGTCTCGTAGTTGTCGACCTCCTGGTAGATCTGCCAGCTCACGCCGGCGTTGGTCAGCGCCTCCGGATAGGTCTGCCACTCGTACGGGGTGGGGTCCACGTTGCTGGTGATCGGGCCGCCGGCCACGCCCTGCGGGTCGATCCAGGCGCTCCAGTGGTACAGCCGGTTCGGCCAGGTCGGGCCCAGCACCGAGCAGTGGTAGTTGTCGCAGATGGTGAAGTTCTCGGCCAGCGCCCACTGGAACGGGATGTCGTCCTGCGTGTAGTAGCCCATGGTGTACGGGCCGTTGTTGCCGTTCGCCGCCAGGTGCGCCGTGACAAAGCCGTCCATCGCCCCGTTGTCCCAGGACAGGTGCTGATAGTTCCAGGCGTGACTGGTGGACGGGATGGACTGCGCGCTGGTGGTCAGCGTGTTGAGCCGGAACGGCAGCAGGTAGCCGTCCGGGTTCGTGTACTCGGTCGGATCGGTGGTCGGCGGCGTGGTCGGCGCGGGCTGGTACCACACCGGCTTGCCGTCGGGCAGCGTCATCGCCGACGGGTCGGAGAAGCCCCGCACGCCGGGAAGCATGCCGAAGTAGTGGTCGAATGACCGGTTCTCCTGCATCAGGATCACCACGTGCTTGATGTCGCTGAGCCGCCCCGAGCCGTGCGGCGGCCCCGACGCGAGTGCCCTGCGGACGTTCCGCGGCAGGAATTCGGCGGCGAAGGCCGCGGCTGCCGCCGCGCCCGCGCTGGTCAGGAGGCGGCGTCTGGTGAGTTCGGGCATAGGCCTGCTCCATCCGGGAGTGCCGGTAACTGCAACCAGCACGATCCAGTCGGACCAGGGCCGCGGTAAGCCCACTATTTCGTTAATGACAGGGAATGGGTTGATGAATATTTACATTCGCGACTAATAAGCAAATATCAGTACCAAGTGGCTATTGACCCCGCAGCCATTTCGTGCTGCAACCTGGCGGCCGGCCGCGGCCGTGACGGGTCAGGCCGTGCGGCGCAGCAGCGCGATGAAGATCGCGTCGGTGCCGTGGCGATGCGGCCAGAACTGCGCGAACTCGGGGTGAGGGTCCGGGCAGCGCAGGCCGGGCACCTCGGGCAGCACGGCGGGCGCGTCGAGCACCTCCGTGTCGTCGCGCCCCGCGAGCACGGCCGTCACGACATCCCGGGTCTCCGCCAGGTGCGGTGAGCACGTGACGTACGCCACCACGCCGCCGGGCGCGGCCGAGTCGAGCGCCGCGGCGAGCAGGGCGCGCTGCACCGGGCCCAGCGCCGCGACATCCGCTGGCGAGCGGCGCCAGCGGGCCTCGGCCCGGCGGCGCAGCGCACCGAGCCCCGAGCACGGGACGTCGGCGAGCACCCGGTCGAAGGCTGCGGGCCGCCAGGCGGGGGCGGTCCCGTCCGCAGCAACGACGGCGGCGCCGCTAGCTCCGGCCAGGGCGCCCCGCAGCAGCCCGGCGCGGTGCAGGCGCAGGTCGGCGGCGAGCAGGCGCGCGCCGTCGGCCGAGGCCAGCCCGGCGAGCACCCGTGCCTTGCCGCCCGGCCCCGCGCACGTGTCGAGCCACCGCGCCGTGGCGCCAGTAGCCACGGCCACGTCAACCCGGGCCAGCGCGAGCGCCGCGAGCTGGCTCGCCTCGTCCTGCACGGCAGCGCGCCCCTGCGCCACCGCCGCGATCTGCGCTGGGTCTCCCTCGGCGAGCACCGCGGCGAACGGCGACCACCGGCCGGGAGTGGCCCCGGCCGCGACGAGCTCGGCGGGGTCGGCGAGCCCGGGCACGGCGCACAGCGTGACCCGCGGCCGCTCGCCGTCCGCGGCCAGGACGGCCTCGGTTTCGGCGAGGCCGCCGGCCGGGTCCTCGCCCAGCGCCTCGCTGATCGCGCCGACGATCCAGCGCGGATGGCTGTACGCGACCGACAGGTGCCCGGTGAGATCCTCGTCCCGGCTCGGCGCCGCGATCTCCAGCCAGGCACCGAAGTCCCGGGTGGCAACCTTGCGCAGCACCGCGTTCACGAACCCGGCCGGACGCTGGCCGGCGACGTCCTTCGCCAGGTCCACCGACGTGGCGACCGCGGCGTGCGCGCCGATCCTGGTGGCCAGCAGCTGATGCGCGCCCAGCCGGAGCACCTGGCGCAGCGGCGGATCGATCCGGTCCAGGTCCCGGTCGCTGCAGATGGCGAGGATGGCGTCGTAGCTGCCCTGACCGCGCAGCGTGCCGTAGGCCAGCTCGGTAGCCAGCGCGGCGTCCCGTCCGGTCAGCCCGGTGTCCCGCAGCAGCGCGGGCAGCAGCAGGTTGACATAGGCGTCCCGATCGGAAACTGCACAGAGAGCCTGGAACGCGACGTACCGCGGCGGGTCTGCCCGGCGTCGCGCCGGCCTGGCGGGATGGGTAGGGGCACGCGGCGGCATTTCAGCCCAGCACCGCGCCGGACGCGCCCAGGCGCAGGCCACGCAGCCAGTCGGCGGCCGGCATCCGGCGTTTGCCATGTGCCTGCACGTCGCCGAGCGCAAGCGGCTGGGTGCCGGTACCGACCAGCACGATCGATCCCCTGACGCGCAGCTGCCCGGGAGCCAGGTCATGGTCGCGGTCGCCAATGCCGATGTCGGCGAACGGCCACAGCTTGACCCTGCTGCCATCGAGCTCCGTCCACGCGCCCGGTGCCGGGGTGCACGCCCGGACCAGGCGGCCGATCGCGACGGCAGGGTCCCCCCACCGCACCCGCGCGTCCTCGGCGGTGATCTTGGGCGCCAGGCTCACCCCGTCGGCGGGCTGCTCGCGCGCCACCAGCTGGCCAGACTCGATGCCGTCGATGGTCGCGACGAGCAACTCCGCTCCGGACACGGCCAGCCGGTCCAGCAGGTCCCCGGCCGTGTCGTCCGGCCGGATCGCCTCGGTGACCACGCCGAACACCGGGCCCGCGTCCAGCGCCGCGACGATACGGAACGTGGTGGCGCCGGTGATGTCGTCGCCGTGCAGGATCGCGTGCTGCACCGGCGCCGCACCGCGCCACGCGGGCAGAAGAGAGAAGTGCAGGTTGACCCAGCCGTGCACCGGGACGTCGAGCGCCCGCTGCGGGAGCAGCGCGCCGTACGCCGTGACCGGGCAGCAGTCGGGCGCTAGGCGGCGCAGATGATCGAGGAAGGCCGGGTCACCAGGCTTGGCTGGCTTGAGCACCTCCAGACCCGCCGCCTCGGCTCGCTGCGCCACCGGGCTCGGCGCGAGCCGCAGCCCGCGGCCGGCCGGGGCGTCCGGCCTGGTGACCACCGCAGCGACGTCGTGCCCCGACTTGAGCAGCGCATCCAGCGAGGGCACCGCCGTGGCTGGGGTACCCGCGAAGACGAGTCGCATCCTTTAGTAGGCCTCTCCCCGGGTCGGGTGCGGTGAGGCCCGCACGACCGGGACCGGCTCGCCGAACCACTCCGCGGCCCGGATTTCCTTCATCGCCAGCTTGCGCTGCGCTGGGTCGAGCCGGTCGATGAACAAGATGCCGTCCAGGTGGTCGGTCTCGTGCTGCACACAGCGGGCGAGCTGCCCGGCTCCCTGCACCGTGACCGGCTCGCCGTGCATGTCGAAGCCCGTGGCCACCACGCCGTGAGCGCGTGCCGTCGGGTACTGCAGGCCGGGGAAGGACAGGCACCCCTCCTCGTCGATCTCCTCATCGTCGGACAGCTCGAGCACCGGGTTGATCAGGTGACCGATGACGTCGTCGACGTTGTAGGTGAAGACCCGCAGGCCGACGCCGATCTGCGGCGCGGCCAGGCCGAGACCTGGCGCCTCCATCATCGTGTCGGTCAGGTCCTTGACCAAGCGGCGCAGCTCGGCATCGAAGTCACGGACTGGCTCGGCCGCCGTACGCAGCACCGGATCGCCGAACAGACGTATCGGCTTGACGCTCACCTGGTTCCTCCCGCTCGTTCGGCTCCGTGCCGCACGCTAGTTCGCCGCATCGCCCCGGCTCACAGCGGCACGCTCAGTCTATGGAGGATGAACGGGCCTTGAACGCTGCCTTGCGAGCTGCCCGCGCCACCTCGGCGTCGGGATGATGCTCACTGAGCGCAGTCAGCAGGTCCGTCACGCCCGGGTGGTCGACGCGCCAGAGGCCCGCGACGATCTCGGCCTGGCCCGCGCCGGGCACGTCGGGCAGCAGCTCGGCGACCACGTCCGCGGGATCGGCCTCCTCGAGCAGGCCGGCGCCGAGATCGACCAGCAGCCATGCCCGGTCCTCCGGGCGCAACTCGGCCTGCTCGCCGTGTTCGTGCAGCCAGACCGAGGCGTGCGCGCGGAGCACCGGGTCGGCCAGCGCCGCCCGGACCTCGCCGATGGCGGGCTCGCCGATCCGGTCGAGCACGGCGAACGCGGCGCCACGCAGGCCCGGCGACCCGCTTCCGGCCGCCCGGACGAGCTCGGCGGCGGCCTGGGCCGCCGGCCGCCGAGCCAGCCAAGAGGTGATCTCCGCCTCGCCGTCCTCGGCGTCACAGCTCGCCAGCGTCGCCAGGAGGCCGGCCGCGCCGGATCGGCCCGCGGCGCCCAGAACGGGAACGTGCCAGCCCTGGGAACGCAGCCGGCGGTGCACTCCCCACACCCCGAGCGGTGACAGGGCAACGGTGAGGCCTCCGCCGGCCTCCTCCGTGCCAAGCTCGACGACGCCGAGGTCGGCCAGGATCTCCAGCGCCGTGGACAGCGCCGCCGCGTGGTCCGGCGGCGCGGACCCGGCCTGTCCTCGCACGGTCCCGGCCGCGGCGGCGTACGCGTCGAACAGGCCCTCCATCCGGACCGGGCCGCCGACAGTGTACAGCGCGGTCGCAAGTCCGTCCAGGTCCTCGGCGGCGAGCACCGCCTCGAGGGCGGCTGCCCAGGCGTTCAGCAGCTGCCCAGTATCACCCGAAGACAGGATGTCACCCGAAGACAGGACGCCGGTCTCTGCCTCGCCACCGCGCGGCCTCCCGCTGCGCAGCATCTTTGTGGCGGTCGCGACGCGCAGAGCGGTGTCCACCTCGGCCTGCGTCACCTCGAGGTCGGCCGCGGCCGCGGCGCGGTCCGCCGGCCCGAACGCAACGCCGTTCGGCTGCCCGGCCCCGGCGGCTCTTCGCCGGTCCGCCCAGCGCGATAGGTTGCGCGCGGCGCGGAGCAGCGGGGCCACACGCGCGGCGGCCGCCAGTTCCTCCCGGGGAGCCAGCCGGACCGGAGGCAGCCGCGGCGTGCCGCCGCCATCGCTCCCGCCGTCGCGGTGCGCGGAGGTCAGCTCGTGGGCCGCAGCCCGCCCACCTGCGCGTTGTTGCTCCTTGGCGGGGCCGCTCCAGGACGCATGCGCCGTCTCGGTATCCTCGGCCGACCGCCGTGGGCTTGACCTCGCACTCGGATTCCTTCGTGTGGTGGCCACCCAAGCACCTTATGGCCTCCGGAGGCGTAGTCAGAGCAGCTCGGCCGGGTCAAGCTGGAGTCTTACCACGCCAGCGTCCTTGCGCGCGGTGCGAGTTGCCTGCGCCGCGCGCAGTGCGCACGCGAGCGCGGTGCCGCTGCGGCGGTCGACCCTGACCAGCACACGGACCGCCGCCGCTTCGTCCTGCTGCTGGTCTGAGCGGCCGTCGGGAAGCGGAACCGGCCCGAGTACCTCCGCCCCGGGCGGCAGCTCGACCGCGGCGATGACCTCCTGCACGGCGCGATCTGGCCCGGTGAGCGCGGCCACCCGGACCGCCGGGGGGAACCGCAGTTCACGCCGCTCGGCCAGCTCGCGTTCGGCCTGTGTCACCGGGTCCCAGCGGACCAGCGCCTGTACCGGGGGAAGCGTGGCTTCCGCGACGACCACGACCGAACCGCCATCGGCGCACCACCCGGCCCGCCCCCCCGGCCCCGCCGGTCCGGCCGGGCGCACCAGCGCGGCGGCGTTGAGCCAGCGGCGCAGCGCCTCCTCGGACGCGCGCAGACTGGCCCGGCCCAGCAGGGCCCAGCCGTCGAGCAGCACCGCGGCCGAGTATCCCCCGGCGGCGCGCGGCTCAGCGCCGGGCGTGGCAACGATGACCGCGGGCTCGCTGCCGACCTCGGAGATCACCTCCGAACCGCCCGATGTACGCACGGTCGCGGCGGGGAACGCCCG
>Ga0335074_10012782_pt1 | contig 11787 bp, 11 predicted proteins | sample Lox_Sample_23_FD_206715 | JGI IMG/M metagenome (GOLD analysis project Ga0335074, IMG submission 206715) | Soil microbial communities from Loxahatchee National Wildlife Refuge, Florida, United States - Lox_Sample_2.3 | ecosystem: Environmental > Terrestrial > Soil > Wetlands | place: USA...
GTCGATGGCGCGGTCGCGTACGAGACCAAGGGTGACGCCAACAACGCTCCGGACAGCACCCTCGTAAACCCCTCCCGCATCGTGGGGCTCTACGCGGGCAAGATCCCCTTCGGGGCCTACGTCCTTCACGCGCTGCACCAGCCGGGGGCTCTGGTGCTGCTCCTCGCTTCCCCCCTGCTCTGGCTTCTCTCAGGCTGGCTGTTCGGCCTGGCTCGTGAAGCTCGCGAGCATGACGATGACCTGTCACCTCCCGACGGGGGGCAGGAGGTGGGAGTCATGTGACCGCTCCCTGTCGCGGGGCTAGGCCGTTCAACGCGGCACGGGAAACGCAAACCCAAGTCGTATCTACCTAACAAACACACACACAGTTCAAGGAGAAATCACTGATGAAGTTCTCCCGAAACCGCCTTCTCGTAGTAGCTGGCGGGATCACAACCATCGGGGCAGCGGCGACTCTGATCGCCGGCACGACGTTCGGCTTCTTCAGCGCGTCGGCGGCGCCCCAGACAACGCCACAGTTCGTGGCAGGCACGGTGTCGATCGGTCAGAGCGCATCGTTCACCTGCACCGTGGGCACGGGAAGCCAGTTCGCCACCGGCCCGTCGAACAACGGCGGCAACATCGAGCCGGGCGACGCGTCGCCGGACTTCGGCTCCGCGGGCAGCCTCTCGGGAAGCGCTTGCTCGTTCCCGTTCACCTACACCGGGAGCGTTCCGGCCTATCTGGGCCTCGATGTGAGCTACACCTCGACCCCGGGTCCTCAGCCCGGCGCGGTGGGCCTGTATAACCCCACGGATCCGGCCAACTCGCTGGAGCTGCAGGTCACCGACGGTAACGCCCAGACCCTCAAGGACAGTGAAACCGACATCCTGTCCGGCGACACGACTGACGCGTCGGACTACAACACCTACACCAGCGGCTCCCCCGGCACCTTTGCGCTGACCCAGCTCGGGTCGACGGGCGTGAAGGATATCCTCCTCAAGGCGCCGAGCGGCGGGCCCATCTACCCGTTCCTGACCAACGGCGCGGACACCCTGTACGTCGACTGGAAGCTGCCCTCCACGGCTGGTAACGCCTACCAGGGCTCGAAGGTGACGCTGACGTTCACGGTGCACGCCGTGCAGGCGGCGAACAACTCCGCGGCGGGCTGCTGGGAAGACGCCGTGTGCAGCACCCCCCTCAGCTGGAGCTAATCCGGTAGGGGAAGGGTAAGGCCCACGTGCAAACTGATCACGGTCGTCGGGTCAGGGCAAGCAGGATCGTCTCCTGCCTGATCCTTGTGGGCCTTGTCCGGTCTCTCGTTGTCGCCGGCCGCCCGAGGGCGGCCGGCGGCGGCGGGACGGCCGACCAAGAGGTCGAACGTCGTTCGGGCACACGCAGGTTGCGGGGAAAGGTTTCTCTACGCCGTGCGACCGGCAGCTCTGCCTTCGTGGCGATCGTGGTCGCGCTCGCCGGGATCGCGACTGCAAGCACCTATGGCTGGTTCTCGGCGCAGGTCCCGAGCCAATCGGCCATGTTGACCACCGGCACATTGAGACTCGGAGAGTCTGCCGTGCACACATGTACCGTGACGAACCTACTGCCAGGCGACGCGTCCACGGGCGAGGGCAGGAGCAAGATGCAGTGCTCCTTCACGGTGACATACAACGGGACGATGCCCGCGTACCTGGGGTTGGACGTTTCGATCGCGGGGACGAAGCTCGGAACGGATCCGAATGGGAATGTGGCCGGCTCCTACCTCTACGACAGCAGCCCAGCCGGGCTGCAGCTGCTGATCCGCGACAACCAGAGCCCGCAGGTCACCTATATGAGCGGCACCACGCTCGGCGGTTCACCGACCTCGGGTTCGAGCCCAGACTCAGGCGTTCTTCTCGTCAGCACGACGCCGTTCACCAACGGTAACTCGGTGACGTTCACGGTCGACTACTCACTGCCCTCGACGACCACCAACGCCTACCAGGACGCGAGCTCGTCGGTCACGTTGACGGCGGACGCGGCCCAGGCTGCCAACAACGGCAGCACCGCCGGTTGCACTCCCGGCCAGGTGTGCCCGGGAATCACAGACTGGAGCTGAAATGGGCATCTCCGCCGCTCGCCATCGCCGATTCATTGCGCTCCTGGTCGCCTTCGCCGCCGCCGGTGTTGGTCTCTTGATGGCTGCAGGCTGGGCGGGCGCGTTCTTCTCGAGTCAGGCAACCGCACAGACGAACACCTTCACAGCGGGCTCGCTCGAGGCCCCCGCGAACGCCGCCGCCTCCCAGTCAGCCGGTACGGCAAGCACCGTCGATGTCAGCTGGAACGAAGTTCCCGATCCGGGCTCGGGATCGTTCGGGTACTACGTCGAGCGGCTTTCCGGAGGCACCGTGAGCCCGGCGTGTGGAACCTCGCCCTCGTCCTTGATCACCACCACGAGCTGTAGCGATACAGACGTGCCCCCCGGTACCTACACCTACCAGGTCACCGCCGTGTATGCCTCGTGGACCGCGCAGGGCGCAGCCACCACGTCGCTCAAGCTGACCGCTCAACCAGGTCCTTGATCTCCCCGGCTCCCACCGGCGCGATCACGCCGCGGTCGGTCACCAGGGCACTGATCAGCCCCGCCGGAGTGATGTCGAAGGCCGGGTTGCGCACGGGGGTCCCGGGCAGCGTCATCAGCCGACCGCGCACGCGCCGCACCTCCTCGGGATCGCGTTCCTCCACAACGATCTCCGTCCCGGACGCGCACCCGATGTCGATGGTCGACATCGGCACCACGAACGGAATCTCCGCCGCCCGAGCCGCCAAGGCCAGACCGAGTGTGCCGACCTTGTTGGCGACATCTCCGGACGCCGCCACGCGGTCGCAGCCGACGACCACGGCGTCGACCGCGCCACCGCAGATCAGTCCAGCGGCCGCCGAGTCGACGATCAGCTCGTGCTCGATGCCGAGGCGCGAAAGTTCCCAGACCGTCAACCGCGCTCCCTGCAGCAGCGGGCGCGATTCCGTCGCCAGGACGTGCTCCAACTGGCCGCGCCGGTGCAGCTCGGTCAGCACGCTCAGCGCCGTCCCGTCGCCCGGGGCGGCGAGCAGACCGGTGTTGCAGTGCGTGAGCACCCGCCGCACTCCGGCCTGGGCCAGGAAGTCCGCTCCCGCGTTCCCCATGGCTCGGCTGGCCGCCACCTCCTCGGAGGCGATCCGCTGGGCCTCGGCGAGCGTAGCCCCGGCGAGCTCGCCGAGGGGGGCCGCTTGCGCTGCCGCCAGGACCCGGTCGACGGCCCAGGTCAGGTTGACCGCCGTCGGGCGCGCCGTCCGCAGCAGCGCGGCCGCCGCCCGCACGGGCTCGAGCCCCAGCCCGTCCTCGGCATCGAGAGCGACTCCGTACCCGGCCGCCACCCCGATCAGCGGAGCGCCGCGGATGGCCAGGCGCCGGATGGCGTCAGCGACAGCCGCCGCGTCGCGCAGCTCGAGCTCGACCTCCTGATCGGGCAGGAGCGTCTGGTCGATCGCCCACAGCGCCCCGGGGACGAACCGGAGCGCTTGCACCGCCGGCTACAACCGGTTCTCGATCGACAGCGGCGCGCTCGGAGCCACGGACGACTCCTCGAGGGGCTCAGCTGCGTCCGGCTCCTCGGGCACGTTCTCCAGCCCGAGCACCTGGTGAAGCTCGCCCGACTGGTACATCTCCATGACGATGTCGCAGCCGCCGACGAGCTCTCCGTCGACGAACAGCTGCGGGATCGTGGGCCAGCCGGACAGCGCCGAGAGCTCCTGGCGGATCCGCGGATCGGGCAGGATGTCGACGGCGGCGAAGGGCTTGTCGAGGGACTGAAGGACGGCGACGGTGCGCGCGGAGAAGCCGCAGGCCGGTTGATCCGGGTTCCCCTTCATGAACAGGATCACGGGGTTCTCGGCGATGGCGCTCTGGATCGCGTCGCGCATCGGGTTGCTGTCTGTCTCGCTCATGAAACGGTCTCCGTTGCTGTCGTCTTGATGGAGAGGGCGTGGATGCGGCCCCCCAACTCCGGGCCAAACACGTCATAGACCAGCTTGTGCTGGGCGATCCGGCTCAGGCCCGCGAAGGCCGCCGCCGAAACCACGGCGTTGAAGTGCTGACCGTCGCCCGTAACGTCGGCGACGGCGCCGGGGATTGCGGCCTCTATGCGCTGCTTCAGTTCCTGGGGGTCCACCGACACTTCACAGAAGATAGCGAGCCCGGTCAGGCGCTCCGCAAGCGCCCACTCGCTCGCTACACTTCCTGAAGCAATGATCACTCTCACTGACAAGGGTGCCGAGAAGGTCCGCGAGTTTCTCTCAGGCCAGGCCGCGGCGGCTGAGACGGCTGGCCTGCGCGTCGGGGTTCGTGGCGGCGGGTGCTCGGGCTTCCAGTATGCGCTGGCCTTTGACGAGCAGCGGGCCGGCGACAGCGTGTTCGAGGACAAGGGTATCCGCCTCCTGGTCGACCGCCCGAGCCTGCCCTACGTGAAGGGCTCGGTGATCGACTTCGTCGACGAGCTTCAGGGCGCGGGCTTCAAGGTCGAGAACCCGAACGTGATTGCCGCCTGTGGCTGTGGCTCCTCCTTCCGCGTTGCGGATGAGGAGCAGGTCTCCGCGGTGTAGAGACTCGTGCGACGCCCCGCGCCCGTGCGCTTCGGCGTTGTCGGCCTCGCCGTGATGGCGGGAGTGACCGTGCTCGCCGGCTGCGGCAGCTCGTCGTCCGGTGGGTCCAGCGGATCGGCGGTTCAGGCGATCACGCGCGCCGCCGACGTCTCGACCAGCGCCGCCGGATACGCGGTGACGATGCACCTGACCGAGGATTCCTCGAGCCTGGGCGGCACGATCACTGCGGTCGGAACCGGTGCGTTCAATGTTCCCAAGCACGCTGGGAGTCTGGACCTGAACATGACCCTCCCCGGAGCGCTGTCGGTCATCGGCCAGCTCAACCTCGACGTGCTCACCCTGGGGAACACCGAGTATCTGAAGGTCCCCTCCCAGCTTTCCACTCGCCTGCCCGCAATCAAGCCGTGGGTCGAGATCAACCTCGCTCAGGTCGGCAAGGCGTCCGGCATCCCCGGCATCGGCTCGCTCCTGGGCGGAACGAACACCGTCAACCCGGCGCAGTTCCTCGAGTACCTTCGCGCCGTCTCAGCGTCGGGCGTGCACAAGGTCGGAGCCGCGACGGTCGACGGCATCGCCACCACGCACTACCAGGCGACGCTCGACCTGGACAAGGCACCGAGCCTGCTGCCGGCGGCGGAGCGGGCGCAGGCCACCCAAGCCGTGGCGGCGCTCGAGAAGCTGACCGGACTGCACGAGCTGCCGGTCAACGTCTGGGTCGACTCGGCCAACCTCGTGCGCCGGATGACGCTCGACTACACCGAGCACGTGTCGGGACAGACGGTCACCGGCGATGTGCAGCTCGACTTCACCTCCTACGGCGCGCAGCCGGTGCCGTCCGCCCCGCCGGCCAGCGAGGTCAGCTCGCTGAATTCGCTGATCAGCTCTCTCGGCGGTCTCGCCGGCTGACCGTCGCCGGCGACGCTGCTCGCCGCCCCTCAGGCCGGCACGGCGTCGAGCGAGCGCCAGAGGAACATGCAGGCCAGCGTCCGGTGCGGGCGCCAGGCCTCGGCGATCTCCTCCATCTCGGCCGGGCCCGGCATCTCCGCCAGCTCGTAGATGTTCATCATCGCCCGGCGAATCCCAAGATCGCCGACAGCCAGGACATCGGGGCGCTCGAGATGGAACATCAGGAACATGTGCGCCGTCCAGACGCCCAGCCCCTTGACTGCCACCAGCTCGGCGATCACCTCCTCGTCCGGGAGCTCGTCCAGCCGCTCCAGCTCCAGCTCTCCGCTCAACACGTGCTCGGCCAGCGAGCGCAGGAACGTGACCTTGGCGCGCGAGAGCCCGGCCGCGGCCCGCAGCTCCTCGGGATCTTCGGCCAGCACCTCAGCGGGCGTCGGGGGCCGGCCGCCGAAGCGCTCGGTCAGGCGCCCGTAGATCGCGCGCGCCGCCTTGGTCGAGAGCTGCTGGCCGACGATGGAGCGCACGAGCGCGCCGTAGTGGTCGGCGGGGCGCTCGGCGCGCCGGGCGTGCAGCGGCTCGAGCCCGACCCGATCGATCACCTCGCGCAGCGCCGGGTCGGCCTCGCGCAGGTGCGCGATCGCGTCCGTCGCAGGCCAGTCCGAGCTCACGCGCCTGGCGGCACGGCGACTCTGAGCGGGTTGCCGTCCAGGGCCCCGAGCGCCCGCTCCACCGAGCACGAAATGCAGGTGAAGGTGGGTGTGTCGCGCAGCGTGTAGGAGCTCGACTCGGTCGTGCGCAGGCGCTGCACGAGGTCGAGGAAGTCGGCCGGGTTGTCGGTCTCGAAGGCGACCACGAACTCCTGGTCGTCGAGCCCGAACGAGTAGCTCGTGTTGAGGTCGACGGTGGGGAACTCGCGGCCCAGGCGAATGTGCTCCTGCATGATCGTCCAGCGCTGCTCGGCCGGGAGCGCGTACCACGCCCGCGTCTTGACGAACGGGTAGACGAAGAGGTACTTGCCGTGCGCCGGTCGAACTTCCAGCCGGGACTCCTCGGAGTACTCCGAGGGCTTGGTCATGGCCAGATACGAGTACGGAATCGTGCACCACTTCATCAGCCCGCTCTGGGCCAGGACGACGTGAAACTCATGGATGCGGTCCAGGTTCTCGGCCTGGCTGAGGAGCATCAGATCGGCGTCGCCGCGCGTGCCGATCAGCGAGAAGGCGCGGAGCAGATGGTCCTCGGCGAAGTCCTCGCAAGCGGCGAGGAATTCCCGCTTGTCGGCTTCGCGGGCGTCGTCCTCGAGCCGGCGCCAGGCGGGGTCGACCTGCAGGAAGGTGTACTTCACGAAGTGGCGAGCCGACATAAGAGAATGATGACAGCCCGAAACGCCTCCAGTCTGAGGGGGTAGACAGGTACCATGGGAGGCATGAGAATTGCCCTCGTTTCGCCGTACTCGTGGACGTATCCAGGCGGCGTGACCAGGCATATCGAGGCGCTGGCCGAGCAGTACCAGGGCCAGGGCCATCACGTACGCGTCCTCTCGCCGGTCGATCCTGCTGACGCCGTCGCGGTCGTCCTGCATCGGGGCGCGCGGCCCCAGTCGCTCGAGCTTCCGGATTACCTGATCTCGCTGGGTCGTACGGTCGGCTTCAAGGCCAACGGCTCGGTCTCGAATCTGTCGCTCACCCCGCAGGGCGTGCTCAGGCTTCGTCGCGAGCTGCGTGCGGGCGGTTTCGACGTCGTCCACGTCCACGAGCCGATCGCGCCGATGACAGGCTGGTTCGCAACCGCCCTGACGTCGTTGCCGCTGGTCGGCACCTTCCACTCCTACTCCAACAAGAGGCTGCCCAACACGCTTGGCAACCTGGCCGGGGCCCGCCTCGTGCTCAACCATCTTCAGGTCCGGATCGCGGTCTCCGAAGCTGCGGCCTGGACCGGGCGGCGCTGGTTCGGCGGGCGCTACCGGGTGATCCCCAACGGCGTGCACGTCGATTCGGAGCTGGTCGAGAGGGCCGGAGCGCGAGTGCCCGACGACATGCTGAGGATCGTGTTCGTCGGCCAAGCCGTGGAGCGCAAGGGGCTGCCCCTGCTCCTGCGCGCCTTCGAGGCGCTGCGCGAGCACATCCCGACCGAACTGACCGTGATCGGGCCCACCCAGGAAGAGCTCGATCCGCTCCTTCTCGACGCGCAGGGCGTCCGCGCCCTGGGCAAGGTCGACGATGCGCGCAAGCTCAAGGAGCTTGCCGCCGCCGACGTGCTGTGTGCGCCGTCGCTGGGCGGGGAGAGCTTCGGAATGGTGCTGACCGAGGCCTTCGCCGCCGGCACCACGGTCGTCGCCTCCGACATCGCCGGCTACCGCGACGTGGTCCACGATGGCGTGGACGGAGTCCTGGTGCCGCCGGGCGATGCGCAGGCACTGGCCGAGGCGCTCCGCGATCTCTACGACGAGCCCGCGCGTCGCACCGAGCTCACGCGCGCCGCCGGCGTGACCGTGCAGCGCTTCGCCTGGGAGCACGTCGCCGAAGAGGTGATGGCGGCGTACACCGACGCGATCGCCGTTCCTCGTCCAGAGGGGGGGCTCGAGCACGCCGCCGTGCGTGCCGGCATCCGCCCAGCCGACCTGTTGCCGAAGGTCGCTCCGGAGCGCCTGCCCAGCCTCGAGCGTCCGCTGCCGGGCGCCGCGCGACGTGGCGTCGTCGCCAACCTGCGCCGGGCGGCCATGGCGATCGTCCTGGTGGGCGGACTGGTACTGGCCTATCTGGCCCTGCAGAAGATCGGCATCGGCAGCATCGGCAACGCGCTGATCAGCTCGAGCCCGGCTTATGTGCTGCTCGGTCTCGCGGCCATGTGCGCTGCGATGGCCACGCGCGCGGTGTCCTGGTACGCGATCCTGCAGGCGGCGCTTCCGCGCGCCCGGGTGCGGATGATCGACGCGCTGCAGGGCACGATGATCGGCGTGCTCATGTCCTCGACGTTGCCGGCGCGCCTGGGCGAGCCCTCCCGCGCGCTCGTCGTCGCCCGCCGCACGGGTCGCCCCGCCGAGAACCTGCCCGTGGTCCTCGGAACGCTCGTCTCGCAGACGCTGCTGAACATCGTGGCGCTGATCATCCTCGGCGCGATCATGTTCTCCTCGGTCAACTTCTTCAACGGGCACGAGAATGCGCTGCTGTTCGCCGCGATCGCGCCGGCGGCGCTGCTGGCCTTCGTGCTGATCGCGCCGGTCGTGCTGCGCTATGGCCCCGGCCGCGGGCGCTTCAACCGTGCGCGCCGGGTGCTGGGGCAGGTCACCGCAGCGCTGGCGCGGGTGCGGGCTGGACTGACGGTGTTCCGCCGGCCACGACTCGGGATAGTCGCGGCCGGCGCCCAGCTGCTGGCGTGGGCCCTGCAGTGCCTGTCCTGCTACCTGCTCCTGCTGGCGCTGGGCATCGGGCACACCGGAATCGCCGCGGCCGCCGGCGTCCTGTTCGCGGTCAACATCACCGCGGTCCTGCCGGCCACGCCGGCCAACCTCGGCGTCTTCCAGGCCGCCTGCGCGGCCGTGCTGCACACCGGCTGGCACATCGGCTTCGGCACCGGCGTCGCCTACGGCGTGATCCTGCAAGCCGTCGAGGTCTCCACCGCGATCCTGATGGGGATGCCGGCGCTGCTCAAGGAGGGCATGTCCTGGCGCGAGGTGCGCCTGCGCGCCCTCCACGCCGCGCCGATCAAGCTGCCACCGCGTCCGGCCGCCCGGCGCCGGGTCGGCAGCAGGCTCGAAGCCGACCGTTAGTCCCGGCCGTTAGCCGGCGCTACCGGCGGCCGATCAGGCTTGCGCCATGGCCGGCTCGTCCTCTGCCGAGGAGCCGGCCTCGGTGTCGATCTCGGGATCGGAGTCGGTCAGGTCGGCGAGCCGCGCCGGGTCCTTCTCGGTTCCCGCGACCAGCTCGTCGGAGGCCTGGCGCTCGGACTTGGGCAGGAAGCCGGACTTCATCCCGAAGTACACGGCCTGCGGGTGGTGGGCGATGATGGCCAGCGTCGACTGCTCAGGCTCGACGGCGTAGCCGCCGCTCAGGCGCAAGCCGATGGCCGGCGCGTCGAGGAGGCGGAAGACCTTCTCGTGCTCGGACTGCTCGGGGCAGGCCGGATAGCCCCAGGAGTAACGCCTCCCCTGGGCAGGGCCGATCCCCAGCTCCCGGCGCGCGCGGGCGTGCAGCCACTCGGCCATCCCCTCGGCGCACTGCACGCCGAGCCCGTGCACGAACAGCTGCTCGGCGAACTCCCCGTCGGCCTCGAGGCGGGCCATCAACTCGGTCACCTCGTCGCCGGCGGTCACCGCCTGCAGCGCGACGACGTCGATCTCGCCGGAGCCGAGTGGGCGGTAGAAGTCGGCCAGGCAGATCCGGTCGTGGCGGGGCTGACGCGGGAACACGAGCCGCTCCAGCTCGCGCGGGCGGGCGGGGTCGAAATCCTCTGGATCCCACACGATCAGCTCGTTGCCCTCGGAGTTGCAGGGGAAATAGCCGAGCCGGGCGCGCGGGTGGAGGTAGTCCTGCTCGTGCCACATCCGCTCCAGCCGCGGCTGGAAGTCCTCACGCAGCAGTCGCTTCCACTCCTCGCCCTTGACTCCGCGCCCGCCCCAGTGCAGCTTGAACAGGACGTGGGTGTCGAGGTGGTGGTAGACCTCATCCAGATCTACCTCGATCTCCTGCACGCCCCAGAAAGGTGGCGCCGGGATCGGGTTGTCCGTGCGCGCCGCGCTGCGGACGCTGGCGTCGGTGGTGGGGGGCGCGTCGTCATCGGTGGCCTCGGGCTTCTCACGCAGCCGCTTGGCGGCCTCCCGGGTCTTGGCGACGAGCGCCTGCCGGGCGGTGTCATCGATCAGCTCGTCCATCCGGGCCAGGCCCTCGAACGCGTCCTTGCAGAAGAACACGCCCGGCGCGTAGACCTCGTCGGATTCGGTGCCGTTCGGGTACAGGATCCGCAGGCCGAAGTTGCGGTTGATGGCGGCGCCGCCGATCAGCACGGGGAAATCGAGGCCGCGCTGGTGGAGCTCCTGGATACACGCGGGCATCTGCTTGGAGGTGGAGACGAGCAGGGCGCTCAGCCCGATGGCGGTGGCGTCGTGCTCGACCGCCGCGTCGAGGATCGTCGAGATCGGCACCTGCTTGCCCAGGTCGATCACCGTGTAGCCGTTGTTGGTGAGGATCGTGTTGACGAGCGACTTGCCGATGTCGTGGACGTCGCCGAACACGGTCGCGATCACGACCGTGCCCTTGGTGTAGCCCTCGAGCTTGTCGAGGTACTTCTCGAGCTGGGCCACGGCTCGCTTCATCACCTCGGCGGACTGGAGCACAAACGGGAGGATCAGCTCGCCGGCGCCGAACTTGTCGCCGACCTCCTTCATGGCCGGCAGAAGCACGTTGTTCAGCGTCGGGACGGCGCCGATCTTCTCGACGCTCTGGTCGATCCAGTCCTCGACCCCCTCCTTGCGCCGGCGCAGGATGTGGAAGTGCAGCGCCTCCTCGGGCTCCATGCCCTCGGTCGGGTCGGCCTTGCCGCCGGCGCCGTCCTCGTCGGTGGCGCCCTTGGCCTCGAAGTGGGCGATCAGCCGCTCCAGCGCGTCCTCTAGGCGGTTGAAGACCAGGTCGTCGGCCAGATCGCGCTCCAGGTCGGGGATCTCCGCGTAGGGAGTGATGTGGTTGGGATTGACCATGGCCAGGTCCAGCCCGGCCTCGACGCAGTGGTGCAGGAACACGCTGTTGATCACCCGGCGGGCGGGCAGCCCGACGCCGAAGGACACGTTGGAGACACCCAGTGAGGTCTTCACGCCCGGGATCTCGGCCTTGACCCGGCGGATCCCCTCAATCGTCTCGATCGCGCTCGGTTTCCACTCGTCATCGCCTGTCGTGAGGGTGAAGGTGAGGCAGTCGAAGATCAGCGCCTCGGGATCGAGTCCGTGCTCCCGCACGCAGAGATCGGTGATCCGCTGGGCGACCTCGAGCTTGCGCTCCGCCGTCTTGGCCATGCCGACCTCGTCGATCGTCAACGCGATCAGCGCGGCTCCGTGCGCCTTGACCAGCGGTACGACCCGATCGAGCTTGTCCCGGCCGGCCTCCAGGTTGACGGAGTTGACGATCGCCCGGCCGGGGATCTGCTGCAGCGCGACCTCGATCACCTCGGGTTCGGTGGAATCGATCTGGATCGGGGCCGGCTGGGTCAGGCTGATCTTCTTGACCACCTGACGCATCTGCTCGGCCTCGTCCTGGCGCTCAGTCAGCGCCACGCAGACGTCCAGGACGTGGGCGC
>Ga0335074_10012784_pt1 | contig 11785 bp, 10 predicted proteins | sample Lox_Sample_23_FD_206715 | JGI IMG/M metagenome (GOLD analysis project Ga0335074, IMG submission 206715) | Soil microbial communities from Loxahatchee National Wildlife Refuge, Florida, United States - Lox_Sample_2.3 | ecosystem: Environmental > Terrestrial > Soil > Wetlands | place: USA...
GTGCGGTGGCCGTGTTGTCCATCGGTGCGAGTACAGCGACTGCAACGGCTCCAAGTGCCATCGACAGCCAGCGCAGCCAGTGCCTGCTCATGCGTGCGTGATTCACTGTGTTGTATGTTCCTGGTATCGATCAAGCCCCATCGGAACCGGATTTCGGTAGAAAAAAGAACCGGTACGCACCCCGCGAGGGATGCGTACCGGGTATCGTGGGCAGCTGCTCCAGGCGGCTGCAGTCAAAGTCACCGCGAACTTACTGTTTGTCCACTGGAAGACCAGTGTGCGGATCCAAGATGAGCTTGGCGGGCTGCTTCGCGTCATTCGCACCCTTGTTACCGCCTCTCGTCTTCAGCATATCGCTGATGCTGCCGGTGGTGGCATCGAACGAGCCTCCGCCGAGCCGCTCGCTTCCGAGCCAATTGTCCTCGATGAACTGCACGATCGATGCCTGTGAAATCGCCACGTGACTGACGTAATTCCTCTTTGCGTTCGGGGAGATCAGCATGAACGGTATGCGAACGCCCTGGCCGCAGCGCCCGTTCACAGGCTGGCCGTTCAGGCCGTTTTGCTGGGTGCCGGTGCCGCAAACGCCGTTTCCGTTCAGCTGGTCCGCCGAAGTATACGAGGAACTGATGGGCGATGCATAAGCATGGTCGTACCAGCCGTCCGAATCGTCATAGGTGATGATCACGGCGGTGTTTGGCCACTCCGGCTGCTGCTCGAGGAAGTTGATCAGCGTCACCAGGAAATACTGTTCGTCTATCGGGTCGGAATAGCCGGCATGGGCGTCCTCGTAAGCCGGCGCCTTTATATACGATACGGTCGGGAAGTTGCCCGCATTGAGGGCAGCGTAAAAGTCGTTGATGTCATACTGGTGATTGGCCGGATCGAGAGTTTGCGTGCCGGGGATGTAGGTGTAGCCGATCGACTGCACCGAGTTCGGGCGCGCATGGGTGGGGTTGGCCGTTGACGCGTAATATTGGAACCAGGCGTGGTGAGGGATGTAGTCGGTCTCCGTCACACCGGTGTAGGTCGAGGTTGTCGAACGGCTGCAGCCCGTCGTGCCGTTGGGATTGGTCAGGGACAGGTTGAAACCGCCCATGAAACCGCCCCACGTGATGCCCGCGGCGTTGAGCAGGTCACCGATGTTCTGACCTGTCATATATGCAGTGTCCGTGGTACTGGCGCACGCATCGTTGGCGGGATCCACGTCGCCAATATCCGTATAGCCTCCCTGACCGTCGGCCACGTAGAAGCTCGTCTTGCCGTTGGTATCAACGCCAATCTGCAGACCGTTGGTCTGACCGGAGACGGCTTCGATGGCACCGGGGGTCGACGGCCCGTAGGCGTCGGTCCGGGCGTTGTCGTCCATCGCGAAATTCTGTGCGTAGCTCCACTCCGCAGTGACCGTGTTGCCGTCATAATAGCCCATTACCTGGCCCGTCGTGCCGAACGCGCCTTGGCCGCCCGCCGTACCACTGCCCGTGTATAGTGGGAACAGGTCTGCGGCGCCGTTGTCGAACGCCTGCTGCTCGGGCGTATAGTTGTGATCCTGGTCCGCCGTGGCCGCCTGAGTGACATCCAGACGGAACGGATTGGCCGCGCCTGCGCCGTTCAACGGATTCAGATAATTCGGATTGTTGGTAAGAAGGCCGGCATTTTGCTCGGTGTTGATGCCGGTAGGCGTGTTTGCCCTGGCATGGAACCGAGGCTCTCCGGGAGGATTCGCCGCGTTGGGATACGTCCCGAAATAGTGGTCGAACGAGACGTTTTCTCCGTAGATCACTACCAGGTGCGTGATGGGTTCGATTTTTGGACGCTCGTTCTTGGCGAGCGCATAAGAGCCCGCGGTTAATGTCAATGCCGTGGCGCCCATGAGCGCCGCAAGGGTTTGAGAGAGCTTCATGGTATTCCCCTCTAGGGTTTCAGGAAAATGCGGTGGGACTTCGCGGAATTCACGATGCGATCTCGCGCACCAAAGCCATGCCAAGGTTGCGAGCCCGCAACGTTTAACAAAGGCGGTTAGCGGTTTGGTGATCTTAATATTGCAGATTGGCGACAGTTTGATTTCAGATTTGTCAAAGCCGGCGCCGCTCGCTGGTTCGAACTCATCCCCTCAAGCCCATCGTCGGAATCGGATTGAATACCATTGGAGCCTGGACGCTTGTCCGGAATTGTCGCGGCCAGACAATGGCGGGAATTATTACAACGAGAAACGGCGCCGGGGGCACCGGCGCCGCCGCCGTTCACTGAACGCGCGTGAAATCCATCCGCCAGTTGGTTTCCCAGGTCTTGCCGCCGTCCGCTGAAAACGCCTGCTCCCAATGTGCGGAATCGGCTGCGATGCGCGACCAGATGAAGCGCACCTTGATCGGCGTCCCCTTAAAGGTGTCTTCGCCCACGAAAGTCCCGACACCGTCCTTGAAATTGCCGAAGACCGGCGGTTCGATGCAGTGCGGCCGGCGGCCATCCAGCCACCAGATGGCCCAGGTTTGCGCCCCGGCGTCATAGTCCCGAAAACTAACGGCGCGGTACGGACCATCGGGCAGTCCTATGTAATTATCATCGACGTTTCCCTGCCCGTCCATCGTCGTCCAGAGCTCACACGTTCCGTCGAACTCCACCCAATCATGGCTGCCTGCGAGGCGATCTTTCAGCCGCCGGTGGTGCACGCGCCATTTGCCGATAAGGAAATCGAAGTCATGGACATGATCGGTCATCGCGGTTTCTCCTGCCTGTGGAATCGAATTGACGAAACAGCAGAAAGCAGGACCGTGATCACAGGTCCGGACGTGAATCTCATCTGCTGTCTCCTGCGTTCGTTTGCGTGCGACGGTATAATCGACTAAACATGACATCGAATGGCATGTATTATCGGATATTAGAAAAAATGCTCGCGAGCCGCCTCCTCACAATCCTGATGCTTCTGCAGGCACGCGGGCGAATGAGCGCGCGCGAACTTGCCGCCGAATTCGAAGTTTCGGTCCGCACCATCCACCGCGACATCGATCAGCTCAGCGCAGCTGGAATACCGGTCTACGCGGATCGCGGGCGGACGGGGGGATTCGCGCTGCTAGATGGGTATCGCACCAAACTCACGGGCCTTACCCAGCCCGAAGCGGAGGCTCTGTTTCTTGCCGGACTTCCAGGTCCCGCCGCACAATTGGGCCTCGCGGACATGTTATCCGCAGCCCGTTTGAAGCTGCTCGCCGGCCTGCCCGCCCACGTGCAACCGGGCGCGGAACGGATCGCATCGCGATTCCATTTGGACCCCGAACCATGGTTTCGCCCCGCCGAGCCCCAAACTTCACTGAAAACGGTCGCGAGTGCGGTCTGGAGCGCGAATGCGCTCAGGCTGCGCTATCGACTGGCTGGCCGGAACGTCTCACGCGCCATACGCGTGTTGCCTCTTGGTCTCGTGCTCAAGGCCGGCACCTGGTATCTCGTCGCTCAGGACGGAAAAGCAATCCGGACCTATCGGGTCGCGAATATTGAAAGCGCAGAAATCGCCGATGAATGTTTTATGCTGCCGAAGGACTTCGACCTCGCCGGACATTGGGAGAAAGCGTGTCGCGACTACGAAAGCGGATTGTGGCGCGCCCATGCCGAAGTCAGATTGTCGCCACGTGGCGTCGCGTTGCTTCCGTTGCTCGGAGCTCAAGTCGAACGGACAGCCCGCGAAACCGCGAAACCCGAGGCCGACGGCTGGGTGCGCTGCACGATACCGATCGAATCCGAGACGCAAGGCGTGCGCGAATTGCTTCGGCTATGCGAGGATGTGGAGGTGATCGGGCCATCCGCATTGCGCGACAGGATGAGGACCACACTTGCGGCGATGACATCGCTTCACGCTCGCAGGAGCGCCAGTCGCGGGAGCACCAATAATGGGCGCATGTTGCGCCGCGGGGCACGCGCGGGGAACAGCTGCGCCTGAACCCGAGGCACGATGTTGCGTTGATCGGGCGATCTTAGTGCCTGTCCGGGAAGATATTGAAACGGGAGAATCGGTTGTGATTCCTTGAAGGGCGGTGACTCGTAAGGGAGAGCTGCTGATGTGGACGCCGGAACACCGAAGAGCCGCGCGCCGGAAGGGGTTGCGTTACGAGAGTGATATGACGGACGAGGAATGGGCACCCGCCTCGCCATGATTAAAATCATGCTGCGCCGCCTCACCAGACCAACACCTTGCTCATGAATCAGAACTTCTTGGATCGGCTCTTAGAAAATCAGCCGGCCACCCACCAGCGCGAGAGAAGATGCAAGAATTGGTCGAAGCACATTATCCGGCATGCGTGTGGCCACAAGACTGCCGATCACGATGCCGGGGATCGAGCCAGTGAGCAGCGAAAAAAGCAGCGGGAAATTTACCGAACCCATCAGCCAATGGCCGAATCCGGCGATCAGAGTCAGCGGAACCGCATGGGCGATGTCCGAGCCGACAAGTTTGCTTGCTGGAAGCGCCGGATAAAGAACGAGCAAAACTGTCACGCCAATCGCGCCGGCGCCGACCGATGAGATGGAAACAAGCACGCCGAGAATGAGACCGAGTATGACCGTGGCGATTCTGGTTCGTCGCGGATCCGGTGCGCCTCGGCGTCTTGCGAAGTAATTAAGTATGAGTTTGCGGAACAGAATGGCGATAGCCGTCGCAATCAATGCAATACCGAGTACGAAAGTGATGACGTGGCTGGATGCACCGCTCTGAACACCGGTATGCGCCAGGATCAAAAGGGTTGCGACCGTCGCCGGAACGCTGCCTGCCGCAAGCCATCCCACAATCCCCCAGTCTACCGTCCCGCTCGCGCCATGAACGCCGGTGCCAACACTTTTTGTCGCGGCGGCGTAAAGAAGATCGGTGCCCACCGCCGTGCCGGGATGAATTCCGAACAGCAACACGAGCAGAGGTGTCATCAACGAACCGCCGCCAACCCCCGTCAGGCCCACCAGCAGACCGACGACAAAGCCCGAAGCGGAATAGAGCGGATTGATAAAGGACAGGAAATGCATAATCCCGGCTCCTGCGCTAGCAGTGTAAGCTAGTATACTATATCCGTAGTGAAAAGAGATTTATTGGATTTTCAGAGCATTTACCCGGATCCGCAGAAAACCGGTTAAATTCCCAGTCAAATGCAATCTTGGGCGGCCGCCGAGAGCCAAATGCCAGTCGAGAATCGAATTCGCCGCGCATTGTCTTGCTTGTAGACGTGCCTTGATCGACGGCGATGCTGGCATCATCAAGGAAAGAAGGGCGAATAACGCCGAATTTTGTTGATTCTTGATGCCCGGCGACAATAAAAAAGAGTTAGGTACCACTTCCCCATTTCAAAGGCTGAAAATGAGCGGCGGCAATAACGGGCATTCGGGCAAGGCGGACGACCTGATCAAATTCGCCAGCGAGATCGTTGCCGCTTATGTCAGCAACAACCCCACTCCGATCTCCGAACTTCCAGGAATGATCCGGAGCATTCACGCGACGCTGGACGGACTTTCCGGGGGCAGCGGCACGGAAATTGCGACCACCCAAAAGCCCGCCGTTACAGTGAAGAAGTCGGTGACTCCCGAACACATCGTGTGCCTTGAGGACGGCAAGAAGCTCAAAATGCTGAAGCGATATCTCCGCTCGCGTTATGGCTTGTCGCCGGAAGAATACCGCTCGAAATGGGGGCTGCCTGCCGATTATCCGATGGTCGCGCCGAATTATGCGGCGCAGCGCTCCGAATTCGCCAAGAAAATTGGCCTTGGTCGTGGTGCGCCGGCCACGAAGAGCCGCCGGCGCAGCTGAGTCGGTCAGGCTGCGCGGTCGAGGCACAACTCTGTCCACACGACGTCCAGAGCACGCACCAAGGCATCCATAAGTTCGTCGGTGTGATTGGGAGACGGTGTGAAGCGCAGGCGCTCCGCGCCGCGCGGTACGGTCGGATAGTTGATCGGCTGTACGAAAATTGCGTGATCGCGCAGGAGCATATCCGAAACCGCCTTGCAAAGGGCCGCGTCGCCGACAAATACCGGCACGATATGGCTTGGAGACGGCATTACCGGCAGCCCCGCTTCTGCAAGCAACCGCTTCAGGCGCGCCGCCCGCTCATGCAATACCGTGCGCTCCAGGTCGCTCTCCTTGAGGTGGCGCACGCTCGCCAGCACCGCGGCAGCGATCGCCGGCGGGAGCGAAGTCGTGAAGATAAATCCGGGTGCGAAAGAACGGATGCAGTCGACGATCTCGGCATCGGCGGCGATATATCCACCCATGACCCCAAAGGCCTTGGCGAGCGTACCCTCGATGATGTCGACGCGCGCCATCGCGCCGTCGCGCGCTGCAACGCCTGCACCATTCGGACCGTAAAGCCCCACGCCGTGAACTTCGTCGAGATAGGTAAGCGCATCGTAGCGTTCCGCCAGGTCACAGATTCCCGCTATGTCGCCAAAATCGCCGTCCATCGAATAGACGGATTCAAATGCAACCAGCTTGGGCCGCTCGCGCTGGACGGACGCAAGCTGCTCTTCGAGGTCGGCAAGATCGTTATGCCTGAATATTCGCTTCTCGGCGCCTCCGCGCCGAATTCCTTCGATCATCGAGGCGTGGTTGAGCGCATCGGAAAATATCACCAGATCGGGCAGGATTTTGGCGAGGGTCGAGAGCGTTGCGTCGTTCGAAATGAACCCCGACGTAAACAGAAGAGCGCCCTGCTTCTCATGCAGGCCGGCGAGTTCGTGTTCGAGTTCGACGTGATAATGGGTCGTACCGGAAATGTTGCGCGTGCCGCCAGATCCCGCACCGGCCAATTCGGCCGCTTCGCGCAGGGCATTCACCACCTTGGGGTGCTGGCTCATCCCGAGATAATCGTTGCTGCACCACACAGTGATGGGCCGCGGTTTCTGGCCTCCGTAAAGGTCGGCTTCCGGAAACGCGCCGCTGCGGCGCACAATATCGGCGAAAATGCGATAGCGGTTTTCGCTCCTGAGACTGGTTAGCGTCTCGCGAAACTGCGCCTTGTACAGGTAGGTCAATCGCGCCTCTCGGGTGCCCTGCAGACACAGTATCCCGACAGCCCAAGCTGCTCCATGCGAAAATTTCGCGCGGGCAACCCGGCGGCAAACCGATCAGAGCTGGAAGCGGACCTGGTCGATCCAGAAGCGCTCAAGCCGCCTCAGGCTTGCGCTGATGGTTTCGAGCTCGCTCATGCCGACATTGCCTACCGCCTCGAGCGAACCCAGGTGCCGCTCGAAGAGGGCCGCGAGCATGTCACGGATCGCCTCGCCCTTGTCCGTGAGCCGGACGAGAACCGAACGTCGATCAATGGCCGACCGTTCGTGATGGACATAGCCCAGTTCGACGAGCTTCTTCAGGTTGTAGGAAACATTCGATCCAAGGTAATGACCGCGCGTGCGCAACTCGCCCGCACTGAGCTCCTGGTCGCCGACATTGAAAAGAAGAAGCGCCTGAACGCTGTTGATCTCGCGCTCGTCGCGCCGATCGAGTTCGTCCTTGATCACGTCGAGAAGCTGACGATGCAGCCGCTCGATGAGACTCAGCACTTCCAGATATCGTTTGCGCAGCTGTTGGTCGCGGTCCGAATCCACGGCCTGAAGCTGAGGCTTTGCCAATGCCGTCATGTCCCCAAACACCACCCGAAGTTGTTTGTGGTAAGCCTACTCCCGGACTCTTAAGGGCGGGTAAATCACAATTCGCCGCGCAACATGCGAATGATTCCGGAGAAATCGAGGCTGCTATGGCCTTTCGCCGCGAAAAGCGAATAGAGCTGGGCGGCTTCGGCGCCCAATGGCGTGCTCGCCCCAGCCGACTGCGCTGCCTCCTGGGCAAGCCTGAGGTCCTTCAGCATGAGGCCGGCAGCAAAGCCGCCCTGGTAATTCCGGTTCGAGGGCGCCGCGGGAACCGGCCCGGGCACGGGGCAATAGCTTGTCAGCGACCAGCATTGGCCGGACGAATTGGCGGAAATCTCGAATAATTTCAGGGCATCGAGCCCCAATTTCTCCGCGAGCACAAAAGCCTCGCAGGTACCGATCATCGATATGGCGAGCAACATATTGTTGCAGATTTTGGCCGCCTGTCCCGCGCCCGCGCTGCCGACATGGACGACACGCCTGCCCATTTGTTCCAGAATGGGACGGGCCCGTCCGAACGCTTTCTTTGTGCCTCCGCACATAAACGTAAGCGTCGCCTGCTCCGCCCCGGTAACACCACCCGAAACGGGCGCATCCACGAAATCGAATCCGGCGGCGCCTGCCGCATTGTGCACCGCGCGCGCCGCGCCGATATCGATTGTCGAGCAGTCAACAAGCAAAGCACCGTCGCGGGCATGGGAAAGAACGCCATTCTCAAAATAGACCGCACGGACCTGCTGGCCCGCGGGCAGCATCGTGACGACGATGTCTGCCTTTTTCACGGCCTCCGCCAGCGAGGGCGCGCGCGCTGCACCGGCCTCCGCGGCGGAGTCGAGAGCAGTGTTACTTACATCGAACGCGACGACGGAATGCCCGGCGCGCAACACATTGCGCGCCATGGGCGCGCCCATATTTCCCACACCGACAAAGGCGATATTCGTTATGGGAACTCTCCGGGTGCGAAGCTGGATAACGGTAAGACAAAATCCAGTCGGGGCGTCATAACATGAGCTCCTTCTCTCCGAGCCGCGCGAAATACGCGTCCACGTCGGAATCGGTAACCTCCGGAAGTGTCTCCGGACGCCAGCTGGGCTCATTGTCCCTGTCGATGATTGTCGCCCTCACGCCCTCGAAGAAATCGTGGCCGGCCATGACGCGGCTGACCATGCGGAATTCCATGCGCAGGCAATCGTCGAACGACAGCGACCTTCCCTCGCGCAGTTCGCGGTGGCTGATCTTCAGGCTCGTCGGAGATCTCATCCGGATCGTGGTCGCAGCGAGCGGCCCCCACGCGCTCTCGTCCTCGTCGAGCGCCGCAATGATGGCCTCCACGGATCCATGCGCAAAGCATCGGTCGATCGTTTCCAGGAATTCGGCGAGATCGGGCGTTCGGGCCACGCCCGTCAGTCCGGCAAGGGCCGCTGCGGGCGCATCGCCGGCGGCGAGCCGGTCGATCAGCATTTCCCAATGCGCGGCGGGAACGAAATGGGTGGCGATGCCCGAATAGAGCAGGTCCGGCGTTGTCAGCCGAGAGCCGGTCAGAGCGAGATACATGCCTATTTCGCCGGGAAGACGCGGGAGAAACCAGCTCGCACCCACATCGGGAAAGAGTCCGATTCCCGTTTCGGGCATGGCGAATACGGTATTTGCATCGACGACGCGGTGGCTTCCGTGGATCGATACGCCCACGCCGCCGCCCATGACGACGCCGTGCAGCAGCGCGAAATACGGTTTCCGAAAATGTTTGATCCGCGCATTCATGCGGTATTCACGGCGGTAAAAATCCGTCAGGTCGCCAGAACCGGAACGCCTTGCGTCATAGAGCGCACGAATATCGCCGCCGGCGCAAAAGGCCCGCTCGCCAGATCCCCGGATGACCACCGCCTTGATTGTGTCGTCATCATTCCAGCGCGCGAGATTCGCGTCGATTCCGATGCACATCGCTGCGGTGAGCGCATTGAGTGCCCTGGCGCGGTTGAGCGTAATCAGGCCGAGCGCGCCGCGCTGCTCGAACAGAACTTCGTCCAGCTTTCCCGCGAACTCCGGTTCGGCTCCTTCGCGCATGCAAGAAGCCGCTATTTTCCAGCGGGCTGTGCGGGATTGTCCTGAGCCGCCGAGCTCTTTTTTGCGGCCTCGGCTTTGGCCTTTTCGATGGCCTCATTCTGCGCCATCTGCGCCTTCGCGGCATCCACCAAGGCACGCAGAAATTTCAATCTGGGCTTGCACGCCGAAGTCAGTTGCGCTTCATGCCGCTCGAGACAAGCGATGCGCCGCCCCTGGCCGAAGGGAACATCGTTGCAGAGCCGCTTGGCATCGCCGGCACAGGCGCCTTGCGTGCCAATCGAGGTACCCGCCGGCAACACCGGGGGCGGCGGAATGATCGTTATGGCGAAAGCTGCGCCGCAATACACAAGGAGGGTCGCCGTAACGAGAGACGTTCGGATAAACACTTCGGAAATCCGTGATCACCTTCGTCGGCGAAACTAGCGTGTAATTTCGAATCCGCCAAGCGGTCCGGAAAGGGCAACGGAGTATGATCCCTCCCGGGCTCGACGCAGAAACGTTCCTGCTCCATGGTAGCGCTCTACAGGGGCGAGCCGTCTCGTCTGTTCGAAACCGTTCAGCACTTCGTCAGGTCCGCTGGCGCAAGAAAGAGGATAATTGTGAATGGAGCAGCCAAACCAGGCCCTCGAACAGGTCACGATCTGGACCGTGCTGGCGGAGGGCGCAGAGGCTCTTGAAGCCAGGCCGGACGAGGCAGAACGGCTCGCCCGTGTCGCGCTCGCTTCCGCGCCGGGACAACAGCAGGCACTTCAACTCCTGATCGCAGCAAGGCGCCTTCGGGGCGACGTGGCAAGTGCTCGCGAGAAGCTCGAAACGATGGCTGCTGAATCGCCGGGAATAGCGGCCATCCAGTATGAGCTCGCCGTCTTATTGGCCGAAAGCGGCGAGCATGCGGCCGCGGTGCGCCATCTTTCCCGCGTCGTCGAGCTGGAACCTGCTCACACCCAGGCCTGGGGCGCTCTCGGCGACGCATTGCTCGCGACGGGCGATAAGGCGGGAGCCGCGAGCGCATATGCCCGGCAGTTCGCCTCGTCGGTTCTGGATTTGAAAATCCTGGAGGAGGTCTCAACGCTCGGTGCGGGCGAGTTTCAAAACGTCGCCGCCATGCTGGGCGAATACCTGAATATCCATCCGACGGACCTTGCCGCGCAGCGCTTGCTCGGCCAAACACTCCTTCGCAACGCGCAGATCGAGGCGGCAGAGCAAGCATTCGTGCGTGCGCTCAAGCTCGATCCGTCATTCCATGCGGCACGCGCCGATTATGTTTCAATTCTTCACCTGCAGCGGAATGCGAATGAGGAAATTCGTCAGCTCGATCTCCTTCTCGAGGTCGAGCCAGGTAGTGCCGATTTCCGATATCTCAAGGCGATTGCTCTATATACAAGCGGACAAATAGAGTCCGCCCTCGCCTATTGCGAAGAGCTGATCCGCGCAGAACCAAAGCGCGCAAAATTTCGGCTCGCCTACGCTTATGCGTTGCGCTTTGCCGGTCGCCGGCAGGACTGCATCGCCGCGTTCCGCGATGCGATCGCGCTGGAGGGCGGTTTTGGCGAGGCGTGGTGGGGGCTCGCGAGCCTCAAAACTGTCCATTTTACGCCTTCGGACATCCATGCCATGCGCACGGAACTGGCCCGCCAAGATCTGCCCGAAGGAGATCGTCAACTGCTGCATTTTGCGTTGGGCAAGGCGCTTGACGACTGCGGAGATTTCGAGGGCGCGTTCGGGCATTACAGCATCGGGAATGCGGAAATCCGAGCCGCAAATCCGTTCGATTTTCAATCGATTGCACAAAGTCTGGGGGACAAGAGGTTAAGCTTTAGGCGCGAATTCTTTGTTGCCCGCAGCCATGCGGGAAATCTTTCCAGAGAGCCAATCTTCATACTGGGACTTCCAAGATCTGGTACCACCCTCGTGGAGCAGATTCTCGCAAGTCATTCCTTTGTCGAAGGCTGCGGCGAACTGCCGGGCATGAGTGCGGTTGCCCATCGCCTGGAGTCGACACCGGCATCCCGCGCCGGCCGCTCGGACGAGGAAAACGCAGATATATTCAGTGGAGAGGATCTGCGCGCATTGGGTGAGGATTACCTCAATCGTTCGCGCGCCT
>Ga0335074_10012785_pt1 | contig 11785 bp, 7 predicted proteins | sample Lox_Sample_23_FD_206715 | JGI IMG/M metagenome (GOLD analysis project Ga0335074, IMG submission 206715) | Soil microbial communities from Loxahatchee National Wildlife Refuge, Florida, United States - Lox_Sample_2.3 | ecosystem: Environmental > Terrestrial > Soil > Wetlands | place: USA: Florida...
GACGGTTCCCGCATCCAACAAACGCTGGACCGCTGCGGAGTTGGCGGGCGCTTTGGCATTTTTCATGGCAGGGATGCCCCAGGTATCGGGCTCGCCCTTCACCCCAAAGGATTCTTTGACGCAGATGGGCACTCCATGCAGCGGGCCAAGTGGTGCGCCTCTCGAAAGGGCTTGATCGGCTTGGCTTGCTTGGGCGAGCGCTTGATCGCGCATCTGGTAGACGAATGCGTTAAGTTTCGGGTTGTATCGCTCGATGCGCCCGAGCAGGCGACGAGTCAACTCGAGCGAAGAGACTTGCCTGGCCCGGATGGCGGCGGCGGCATCCAGCGCGGAGGCGAAATCGAGATTACCGGCGGGCGCCGCAAATGCCCGCGGAAGCATCAGCCTGGCTGCCAACCAGGCCGGAGCGGAGGCCAGCAGTGCACGTCGCGTCATGGCGACATTTTAGCTAACACTCGGTACAGCCGGTAAAGCCGGGCAGCAAAGGATCAGGATAATGCCGGCCCTTTCCCGCACGCTCGCCGTGAAGTTTACCTTCTACCCCCCGAAAACGGCATGCTGCAGATGGACGCAGAGGCGCGCTGGTGATGGGGTGAACCCCTCCGGTGGGACACGCCGGAAAAGATGCAGTCACCGTTCGTGTTTTCTGGGTTTATTCGCGTCCATCTGCGGTTCCGGTTTTCTAGCGCTGCCTTGTCGCACACCCATCGTCACGATGCGAAACACGAACGGCATAACGCACATCACGCGCCCCGCAAAGAACAGTTCCGCGCATGGTTTTCCGGCCTCCTTCAACGCATGATGAAGCCACCGTCCACCGAGATGGACTACCCGCGCTCAGCGATACGACATGCGCTCCACCTCTGCGGGGTACCGGTCGCCCTCGACCGGCACCGCGGCAGTCGTGTCGGTAATCTCGCGAAGCTCGTCCGGCGTGAGTTCCAGAGCAGTGGCGCCGATGTTCTCTTCCACGCGCGCCAGTCTGGTGGTGCCGGGGATAGGAACGATCCAGGGTTTTTGTGCCAGAAGCCACGCGAGCGCGACCTGCGCGGCAGTCGCTTTCTTCCGCGCGGCAAAAGCGGCAATCACATCCACCAAAGCCCGATTCGCCTTACGCGCTTCCGGTGAAAGACGAGGGATACCGCTGCGGTTATCCGCCGGATCGAACTGAGTTTCGTCAGTTATAGCTCCGGTAAGAAATCCCCTGCCCAGAGGGCTGTACGGAACCAGGCCAATCCCGAGTTCCTCCAGCGCCGGCAATATCTCTTCTTCCGGGCGCCTCCACCATAACGAGTATTCGCTCTGTAGCGCGGTGACTGGCTGCACCGCGTGTGCCCTACGGATGGTCTGCGCCGCTGCTTCAGACAAGCCGAAGTGCCTGACCTTGCCTTCCTGAATCAGATCCTTCACCGCGCCCGCCACGTCTTCGATCGGTACCTGCGGATCGACGCGGTGCTGATACAGCAGATCGATGGTCTCGACCCGCAGTCTCTTGAGCGAACCTTCCACGCTTCGCTTGATGTATTCAGGGCGGCTGTTGAGTCCCGACGCAGGCTTGTTGGAGCCGTCCAGGTGCCACCCGAACTTGGTAGCGATCACTACCTGGTCACGCACGGGAGCGAGACCTTCGCCCACCACCTCTTCATTGGCAAACGGGCCGTAAACTTGAGCCGTATCGAAAAACGTGACGCCCCGTTCCACCGCTCCGCGCATGACCGCAATCATGTCCTGCCTGGTCCCCGGTACCGGGCCGTGACCAATGCTCATCCGCATGCAGCCCAATCCGATAGCCGAAACTTCCAGGTTGTTTCCGAGTTTGCGCATCTGCATTTTTCTATACTCCTATGACAAGGTTAGATGTTGCGTCAGGCAGCAGTTTGGGTCCTCGTACCCCAGCAGATATGCCGTTTCATTCCGTTCAAGCGACGCTTGACGAAGGTAGCGCTGTGCCATTTCCCGCCGCAGGCTGGTCCATCTTTTCACAGGGACATTTATTTGGGAAGTTGCACCACCAGGTGAACCTGATGGGCGCAATTTCATTCGCACTTCACAATCGAGGCGCTATCGATCTCGTGACCGCCGGGGCTATTCGGGCCGGACTCGCCAGGAAAAGGCCAGTTCACATTCAGCCACAGTTCCTGTTCTCGGATCTTGGCAGGAACTTTATCCACCAGCAGGTTCTCGAGCCAGTGTACCCCCGTTTTGCCGGCGACCAGAATATCCTGGTCGCCATCGCCGTCGATATCGGTCACCATGATTTGCGTTCCAATCCCGGCCGTGCCGTTATAACTGATGGGAAACCGCGTGAACGTGGCGGTTCTGCGGTCGAGCTTGTAGTAGAAGATACAAAGCGGGTCATACATTCCAGGATCGGGATCGCCGCGGTAACGCTTGCCCGTGATCAACTCCAGTTCCCCGTCGCCATCGATATCGGCCAGTTTGAGAGCATGCGCTTCAGAAAAGGAATCGTCAATCGTGTGACGCTCCCACGTCCGGCGGCCGGCGCTCACTTTCTGTTCCAGCCAATAGAGACCGTAGCTATGGCCGTGCCCGTAGATCAGGTCCATCTTGCCATCCCCGTTCACGTCGTAACCGAGTATGGGGAAGCCTGCCTCGCCCAATTCCCAATCCGCATGCCAGGTCCACTTATCGTGATCCGCGTCCACGTTTTCCAGCCACCCATGAACCGACAGAATATCCGGCTTGTGATTGCCGGTGATATCCGCCACACCCACTCCGTGCCCGTCTGCCGTCTTGCCGCCGATGTAGTGCACCACGGGCTCCTGGCCGGCGAAGTTAATCCAGATGAGATTGGAAGGCATATAATGCGACAGGATGACGTCGGGCACGCCATCGCCGTTCACGTCGGCATAAGCTCCGCCTTCTGTCGCTTTGGAATGGCAGATGAAGTGTTCTTTCCAACTGCCGCCGGGATTCTTCGGGTTTTCATACCACCAGACGCCATCTGTCTGCCATGCCGCGGTGACAATGTCCGGAGCCCCATCATGGTTCACGTCCACCACGAACTGGGCGCAATCCGCCACAAACTCGATTTTGTTGACCCGGGTGATGCGAAACGGCCAAACGCCGATATCGCGCCACTGGTGGCGCTTCCATTCCACACCCAGCGCACCGGGATTCTCATACCAATAGGCGCCACTCACAATGTCGGGGCGCCCATCGCCGTTCATGTCAAGGACGGAGAGGGCTTCCGCGTGGTCGGTGCCGATGCGGTGGGAAAGGAAAATACCGGTCCGCCGCGACGCGCGGGCAGCCGTGCCTCCCGTTTGCTCCGGATTCGGGCGGGCGGGAAGTGGCGCCGCAGCCGCGGCTGCTAATGCCGGCGCCGCAGCCGCGTTCAATCCTAAACGAAGAAAATTACGTCTGTGCATACAACTCATTATCGCCTACGAACGCTCAGCCGAAAGCCTTTTTTGGATTGCGGGCGGCAGGCCGTGGATCGCTGATGACTGTCCCAATCACCGGGGTCGCGTGAGGCCGTGCCAGCGCGTGGCCAGCCGCGGCGCGCTATAATCCAACCGTACGAGCACCGCCAACGTCACCATCGTGCCGTCCGAGTTAGCGTCGCTGCTGGAAGCACAGCGCGCGGCATTCAACCGCCAGCCGCCTGACGCGTCGCAGCGCATCGCCCGTCTCGGCGCCTTATTGAAAGCCGTGCGCGCGCGGCGGGAAGAGTTCGTGCAAGCCATCTCCGAGGATTTCGGCGGACGCGCGCGCCAGGAGACTCTGCTGCTCGAAGTGTTTCCGCTGGTCGATAACATCCAGTACGCGATACGCCATGTGCCGCGCTGGATGCGTCCGCGTCCGGCGGCGGCGGGCTGGCAGTTCATGCCGGGACGCGCGCGCGTCATCTATCAGCCGCTCGGCGTGGTGGGCATCATCGGCGCATGGAATTATCCGCTGCTGCTCAGTCTGTCGCCGCTGGTGAGCGCGCTGGCGGCCGGCAATCACGCGATGCTCAAGCCTTCCGAACTTGCGCCGCGCACAGCCGATCTGCTGGCCCGCCTGATCGCCGATTGGTTTCCTCCGGATTATGTGACCGTGGTCACGGGCGGCCCGCAAACGGCCGCGCAGTTTTCCGCGTTGCCCTTCGATCATCTGCTGTTTACGGGATCCACGCGCGTGGGCAAATTGGTGATGCGCTCCGCCAGCGAGAATCTAACGCCCGTGACGTTGGAGCTTGGCGGCAAATCTCCCGCGCTGGTGCATCGTGACTTTCCGGCCCGCACGGCCGCCCAAAGCATCATGGCGGGCAAGCTGTATAACGCCGGGCAAACTTGCATCGCGCCGGATTACGTGTTGGTCGAAGCGGGCGCGCGCGAGGAATTCGTGCGGTTGGCGTCTGAAGCGGCCACGGCCATGTTTCCCCGGCTGGTGGATAATCCCGAGTTTACGCGCATTATCAACCATGATCATTATCAGCGCTTACGCGGCCTGGTTTCGGACGCGGCGAGCAAAGGCGCGGAGATGCGGGAAGTGAATCCGGCGCGCGAAACCGCCGATGAACACAACCGCGTGTTTCCGCCGGTCATTTTGTGGAACGTGAGCGATCAGATGGCGGTGATGCGGGAGGAGATTTTCGGTCCGGTGCTGCCGGTGGTCACTTACCGCACACTCGATGAAGCTCTGGCCTACATCAACGCGCGGCCGCGGCCGCTGGCGCTTTACTATTTCGATCACAATTCGACGCGCGTGAAATCGGTGCTGGCGCGCACCACCTCCGGCGGCGTCACGGTAAACGACACGCTGCTGCACATCGGGCAGAATGACTTGCCGTTCGGCGGCGTAGGGCCCAGCGGCATGGGGTCTTATCATGGATTCGACGGCTTTCTGACCTTCTCCAAGAAGAAGGGCGTTTTCCTGCAGAGCCGGTTCAATACGCTCGGACTGCTGCGTCCGCCTTATACCGCGCTGGCGCGGCGGATGACGGATTTTCTGATCGGGCGGTAGCGCCGCCTGCGCACTGCGATCAGTGCATATACGCTCCCGCGCCGAAAAGGTAAATCACCGGCATTAACGTTCGCCGTTCCGGCGCGTCTTAGATTCAGATGATACGGTCCGAAACCTGCAAGCTGGCGCTGACTGCGGCGCTCCTGGCGGCCTGCCAGGGCCTGCGGGCGCAAGATCCCGCTCACGTGATCTTCCTCGAGCCGGTCGGCAAAGTGGATACGAGCGGCGCCGAAATCGCGGCCCAAAACCTCCTTTACCGCCGCGCCGTCAACCCGGAGCGGTACGCCGGGTGGCTGCACAATGAGTCGGCGGAGCGGGCGCTACGCATGTACCGCGCTGCCTACGAACTGACGCATGAACGCGGCAGCACTCCGGACTACTACGTGGCGTTGGTGCCTGGTGGAAACCACGCTTCCGTCGGCTTCCGGCTACAAAGCGGTGGCAAAGTGGAAGAGTTTCCCCGGCAGGCGTACATTTTGCTCGATGCCCAGCCGTACGCTTTCGAAACCACTCTTCTCCACGAGACGGGCCACGTGGTGCTGTCCATGCTGGCTGGCGGGCGTTCGCTCGAGGGCAAGGGCTTGGCGTCCATTCCGCACAGCACGGCCGCTCTCACAGACCGTACCACGGCATTCAACGAAGGCTACGCCATTCACCTGGAGACCCTCGCCGCGCACTTCAATCGCGATCAGAAGATGCGGCAGCGTTTCCACCGCGAAGCGGTTCTGTTTGGCGCCGGGCCGCTATCGGCTGCGGAGTACTTCCACCAGTCGTTCGATCTGGCCAGCTATTCGCAGAATGTGGCCCGCTATCTGGATGTCCGCGATAACAATTTCGCCTTCGAGAGCGCCTTTCAGGGGCCCGATTATCTGCGCGTGCAGCTCGAAAAAGCGCGTGATTTCGCGACTCTCCGGGATGCCAACCAGTTGCTCCAATCGGAGGGGTTTTACGCCAGCTTCTTCTTCCTGTGGACGATGCGCGGCGCTTCGCTACCCGATGAAAGCGTGATTGCGCAGCGTGAACGGCAGGTGATGGCGGCCCTGCAGGCGATGTTCACCGCCGGGGGAAAGGATATTTCGAGTCCCTGGCTGGTGCGCTTCGCGATCCAATATGTGAAGCAGTACCCGGACGAGAAAACCGTCTTTGCCGATGCCTTGAACGACCTCAGCCACGGAGTCTTCGTGGATGCCGGCGCTGCTGCGATGTGGCGAGATCACTACCTGGCAACGCTACGGCTCGACCAGAAGAACATGAACCTGGCAGGCATCGCTGCGGCACGCAAGAAGTGGCGCGAGATGGTGTTGGCGGACCCGCGCATCCTGTTTTCAAGACTGGGCCCGGAAATCGCATGCGGCATGCCGGGCACGAAGGTGCGGCTGGAGGGATTCGGGGAGGATGCGCCTGTACAATTTGACATCAATACCGTGCAGGCCGCGATCATCCGCATGATCCCGGGCATTACCGCGGACGAAGTGGCGAGCTGGATGGCTCAGCGGCCCTTTTCGAGCGAGGAAGATTTCCGGCGGCGCGCCGGTCTGCGCGAGGCTACGCTGACGGCTCTGAAGTTCTGACCACGAACACCATGCCGTCAGTGCATGGTTTCGAGATACGCGCCCGTACTGGCATCCACGAAGACCGAGAAGTTGCTGGTGCCGGCGGAATCGCCCCAGATCACCCGCCAACTCACGTCCGGGAATTTATCGGTCAGTTCCAAGAGCAAATTAATCGGCTTGCCGGGATTCTTTTTGTCGTACTCCGCGCCGCCTTTCTTCAATGCCGTTTGGTAGGCGGTAACGGAATCGATCTTCACCGCGGCCATCGGGAAGGGCTTGGTCACGCCCGAAGAACCGGACCAGCCTTGCTCCGCTCCGGCGAACGGACCAATATGAAGGTTGCCTTCCGACTCCACTACCGAGTAAGTATAAGTGCGCGCTTTCGCCTGGCTGGCCGAGACGAATAGCGCCTGCCACGCGGGCGCTTTTCCGGGTTCGGCTTTTACCTCAGGCAAGAGGATGCTGGTAAGCTTGATGGGCTGTAAATCGGCGGCCCATCCGCGGGCGGCGATGTACATTCTGGTCAACGCCGTCAAGCCCGTCACCGGCTCGGCGGGCGGGGTCTCGGCTTTTTTTTGCGGCGCGGGAGGTTCGCTCGAACAACCGGCGAGCGAAAGAAGCAAGGCAGCGGCGGGGATCAGTATGAACGGTTTCATGGGCAATTCCTATGGGGCTCGCTGACCGAGAGCGGCGCGGAGCGCCCCGTTTTTGCGCGAGTTCATCAAAAGCCCTATTCTAGCTCAAGCCCTCCGATGATTGTGAAACTTCCACGGGCCGGACCGGATGGCGAACACGTGGCCACAGCCTCCTTCCGGCAGGCACCAGTCAGGTAGACTCCTGGTCCCGAACGCTGTAGTATTGATAGGAGCGGAGGGAATATGTGCATTCCGGGAGTGCGTCTGTGGGGTGTTTTGCCGGCCATCGCAGCAGCCGGTATCCTGTGCGCCCAAGTCCCACCCGGCGCCTTCGTCAATTTTGAAGGCGCGCAGACCAATCCCATCCGGATCTCGGCTGATGGCACGCGCCTGTTTGCCGTTAACACGCCCAACGCCACGGTATCGGTTTTCGATCTGACGCAGCCGTCCAGCCCCACGCTGATCGCCGAAATTCCGGTGGGCATCGAGCCGGTGTCGGTCAACATCAATCCCAACGTAGCGGGCAATAACGAAGCCTGGGTGGTGAATCAGGTATCCGGCACGGTGAGCGTGGTGTCCGTCTCTCAGGGGATTGTCACCGCCACGCTATATGCGCCGCCGGAGCCGGCCGACGTGGTGTTTGCGGGCAATGGACTGGCTTTTGTAAGCGTCGCCCGCGGCAACCTGATCAATGTCTATAATGCTTCCACGAAGGCTTTGGTGAAGTCGATTCCGCTAGCCGGAGAGGAACCGCGGGCATTGGCGGCGAGCGCTAACGGCGCCACGGTTTATGTGGCGTTTGCGTTGTCGGGCAACCAAACCACCATCGTTTCGGATTCGAAAGCGCCCGCGCAGCCTCTGCCCAGCACCATTCCGGGCGGCAATCCGAACCTGCCGCCTCCGCCGCAAGTTGGCCTGATTATCGCCGCCACTGATCCCACCTGGAGCAGCGTCATCAAGTACACCGTGCCGGATAATGACGTGGCGGCGATCAACACTTCCACGCTGGCAGTGACCAACTATTATCCGCATCTCGGCACCATCAACCTGGGGCTGGCCGTGAACCCGCAAACCGGCTATCTGTACGTGGCCAATACCGACGCGCTCAATCTGGTGATGTTCGAAACGGCATTGAACGGCCATTTTGTGAATAACCAGATCACGTCTGTCAATCCTACCAACGGACAGACGCAGATTTGGGATTTGAATCCCGGAATTAATTACGCGCAGTTGCCGAACCCCGCGGCGCTGTCGACGGCTTTGGCCATTCCGGCCTCACTGGTTTTCGAACCGGCCGGCCGCTATCTGTATGTCGCGGCGTTCGGAACCGACCGCGTGGCGGTGTTCGATACCACCACGGGCACGGTCTCGAGCTTTATCGAAATCGATCCGCAAGCCATCGGCGCCACGGTGAATCCGGGGACCAAGCGGGGGCCGCGCGGTCTGGCGCTGAACGCTTCCGCCAATCTGCTCTACGTCCTCAACCGCATTTCGAACAACATCTCCATCGTGAATCTGTCGACGAATACCGTGAGTTCGGAAATTTCGACCGGATCGTTCGACCCCACTCCCGCCGCCATCCGTAACGGGCGCGGCTTCCTGTATGACGCCAAATTGTCGGGCAATGGCATGGGCGCCTGCGCCTCGTGTCATGTGGATGCCGAAATGGATCTGCTGGCTTGGGATCTGGGAAATCCCGCCGGAAATCTGACTTTTCTGCAGGAAGGCTCCAAGGATTTCACGTTCCACCCGATGAAAGGCCCCATGACCACGCAGACACTGCGCGGACTGGTAAACGTGGAACCCTATCACTGGCGCGGCGATCAGCCGGATTTTGCGGCGTTCAACAGCGCTTTCGCGAACCTGCTGGGCGGAGCGGAGCTTTCCACGGCGGACATGGCGGCATTCACCAATTTCATCGACACCATCACTTATCTGCCGAATCCGAACGAGAATCTGGACCGCACGCTGCCCACATCGATTGCGCTGCCGGATGATCCGGGTGTTTCCGCGAATCCGGTTACCGGACAGAATCTCTTCCTGAGCGTTGCGTTCAACAACAAAGGCGACACCTGCGTGAGCTGCCACACGGCGAATCCCGGCCCCGGCACAAATCTGCAAGTGGTCCCCTCGACTAGCGCGGATTCACCGATCGAGCAGCCCATGAAGGTCCCACAGTTGCGCAATATGTACCAGAAGACCAACGTGGACTTCAAGGCGGGCGGGGTGAGCATCAACGGCTTCGGTTTCGATCACGACGGGCAGATCGATGGTTTGATGAGCCAGATCCAGCGGGGAGCTTTCGGCACGTTCTCGAACAGCACCGCGGACCAAGAGGCGCTGGAAGCTTACGAATTGTGTTTCGATACCGGCACCGCTCCGGCGGTTGGTTTTGCCGTAACGCTCACCGCGGCAACCGTAAACACTTCACCGGTCCAGAACGATTGGTCGACCCTGCAGAGCCAGGCGTCTGCGGGCAATATAGACTTGATCGCCAACGGCACCATCCAGGGGCAGGTACATGGACTGCTCTACCAGCCCGCCAGCAATAACTACGAGACGGATACGACGGGCCTGGGTCCGTTCACGGAAGCGCAGCTCACGGCGTTCATTCAGAACGGCGACACTCTGACGATCATGGGCGTGCCCGAGGGATCGGGCGAGTGGATGAGCATCGACCGTAAGCTGGATGGCGTAAAGGATGGCGACGCACGCCGCGCCAGATCCGGCGCGAAAAAATAAACCGTCGTATTTTTCAGCCCCGTTGCGGTGCGTTTTCAGCCCCGCTCCGCAGCGCAAAGGGGGCGAATTTCGCGCCGCCATAGGGGACAGTAACTCCGTTAGAAGAAGGGCGACGCGGGCGCCCCGTTTTGCGCGAGCTGTCCAAGGTTCGGGGTTAAATCCAACCAACCCGTCCGTATGGTCCGCACGAGGGTGGTATTATGGAACCAACGAGGGTTTGCTGCTTGCCGACACAATCTAACCGTCCCCGGAAAATGTATTTAAGGACAGGTGCGCCTTTGGCCATCCTGTCGATCGGCATAGCCACCTGCATCTGGCGCCCCAGCGTTGCGCGTACGGCGACCTCCGAGCCGGAAGGCGATCTGAGCGGCAATGTGAAATCGTTTGCGTCGGCCTACGCGCTCGTCGAAGAAAACTTCGCGGATGTGATCGCGCCGGACAAGGCCATTTATGAAGGCGCCATCCCCGGCATGCTGCGCACTCTCGATCCGCACTCTAATTTCCTCGATCCCGAAGAATACCGCCAGCTTCAGCAGAACCAGCGCGGCCAGTATTATGGCGTGGGCATGGAAGTAATGATGGATGGTCCGCACGTGGTGGTGGTGCAAGCGTTCCCGGATTCGCCAGCCGCGCGCGCGGGACTGCGGCGGGGCGACATCATCGCAACTGTGGATGGCCACGACGTGGAAGATGAAGATTCGGGCGCCGTCGCCGACCGTTTGAAGGGGCCTCTCGGTACGCTGGTGAAAGTAGGAGTCCGCCGCTACGGTTCGTCAGACGTTTCCGTTTGCTCCGTCACGCGCGGTGAAATCTCTCCCAGCGTGGTGGATGCTTTTTGGGTGAAGCCCGGTATTGCTTACGTCAATATCCGTACGTTTGAAGCGGAAAGCGTCGGCAGCGACATGGAAGACGACCTGCGCCGCCTGGGTGAAGACAATGTGAATGGGTTGATCCTGGATTTGCGCGAGAATCGCGGCGGATTGCTCAGCGAAGCCGTAGATGTAGCGGGTCATTTTCTGCGCAAGGACCAGACGGTGGTTTCGCATCGCGGGCGATCCGAACCCGAGCAGGTTTTCCGCGCCAAGGTTGGCAATCATGGCCGCCAATATCCGATCGTGGTGCTGGTGAACCGCAACACGGCGTCGGCTTCGGAGATTGTCGCGGGAGCTTTGCAGGATCACGACCGCGCCTGGGTGCTGGGCGAGAATACGTTCGGCAAGGGCTTGGTGCAGGCGCAGTTTCCGCTATCAGAAGACTCCGCACTGCTGTTGACCATCGCGCGCTACTATACGCCCAGCGGCCGCCTGATCCAGCGCGATTACGAGCACCGCTCGTTCTTCGATTATTACTATCACAACCGCGAGGAAGACACGCAGAACACGACCGACGTGAAAATGACCGATAGCGGCCGGACGGTGTACGGCGGCGGGGGAATCACGCCCGACGAGAAGTTTCCGCCGCAGCCCCTGAATGCATTCCAGCGGCACGTGTCGTTTCCTTATCCGGGCGAGTTTTTCCATTTCGGCTCCGTCTATTTCGGTTCCCAGGCGCCGCATCTGCCGCAAGGCTGGTCGCCGGATAATGCGGTCGTCGATCAGTTTCGCGCCTATCTGCGAAAAGAGGGTGTGGAGTTCACCGACGAGGAATTTGACCAGAATCGCGCGTGGGTGGAAGAAGGCTTGAAGTACGAAATGTATGCCCGCGCCTTCGACAAAAAATCGGCCGACCGTTTGAGTTGGGCCAATGATCCGGAAGTTCGCCAGGCCGTGGACAGCCTGCCGCGCGCCAACGCGCTGCTTGAGCAGGTAAAGCGCGCCATGCTGCGCCGCGCCGCCGGATAGCGCCTGCAAAGGCGCGCTCAGCCTTCACACCTCATCCCCGGCA
>Ga0335074_10012786_pt1 | contig 11784 bp, 9 predicted proteins | sample Lox_Sample_23_FD_206715 | JGI IMG/M metagenome (GOLD analysis project Ga0335074, IMG submission 206715) | Soil microbial communities from Loxahatchee National Wildlife Refuge, Florida, United States - Lox_Sample_2.3 | ecosystem: Environmental > Terrestrial > Soil > Wetlands | place: USA: Florida...
GATTGTGGCATCGGCTTCGGCGGCGCCGAGTATCCCGAAGTCGAGATCATGGTCCCCGATCCGGCGTTCATCGCGGAACGTCGCGATCGGTTGGTCGGCCTTGTGATCACCCACGCGCACGAGGACCATATCGGCGGTGTGGCCTGGCTTTGGCCAATGCTGCGCTGCCCCGTCTATGCCACGCCGTTCGCCGCCGCCGTGCTGCGGCGCAAGCTCGCGGAAGTGCAGCTTCTCGCCCAGGTGCCGATCCACGTCATCCCCCCGGGAAGCACGATCGAGCTGCCGCCATTTTCGTTGCGTCTGCTACGTGTCGCGCATTCGATCCCCGAATCCCAGGCCCTCGCAATCACCACCCCCGCCGGCATCGTCCTCCACACCGGCGATTGGAAGCTCGACCCGGCGCCGATGATTGGCCCGCCCACCGACGAGACTGGCTTCGCCGCCCTCGGCGAGCGGGGCGTGCTGGCGATGGTCTGCGATTCCACTAACGCCATGGTCGAGGGCCACTCCGGTAGCGAGAGCGAGGTCCGGCGTAGCCTTGCCGTGCTGATCCGCGGCCTGCGCGGTCGTGTCGCCGTGACCTGCTTCGCCAGTAATATCGCGCGTATCGAATCGATCGCGCTGGCGGCACGCGACGCCGGACGCAGCACCGCCCTGGTCGGCCGCAGCCTGCGCAACCTGGAAGCGGCCGCGCGCGAGTGCGGCTATTTGCGCGGCGTGCCCGACTTTGTCCCGGAGGACGCCGCCGGCTCGATCCCCGACGACAACCTGCTGATCCTGATCACCGGCAGCCAGGGCGAGCCTCGTTCGGCGCTGGCTCGCGTGGCGCTGGACACACACTCCCGCGTCGTGCTGGGCGAGGGTGATACCGTCATCTTCTCGAGCCGGGTAATCCCCGGCAACGAACGCGCGATTGGTACCGTGCAGGACAATCTGGTCCGCCGCGGCGTCAACCTGATGACCGACGTGGATCATCTGGTGCACGTTTCCGGGCATCCCGCCCGCGACGAACTGCGCCGGCTGTATCGGCTCGTGAAGCCCCGCTTCGCCGTGCCGGTGCACGGCGAATGGCGGCATCTCGCAGCGCACGCCGAGCTGGCGCGCGAGGCGGGGATCACCCCGCTGCTGCTGGAGGACGGCGACATCTTGAGCCTCTCGCCGGGCCGGCCGGAGGTGGTGGACAGCGCGCCGGTCGGCCGGCTGGTGCCGGATGGCGGACGTCTCGTTCCGCTGACCGGCGGGGTTATGGCGGCGCGGCGGCGGATGCTGTTCAACGGCGTGGTGCTGGCCAGCCTGGCGGTGGATGCCACCGGGCGCCTGTGCGGCGAGCCGCGGGTCAGCGCCCCGGGACTGTTCGAGGCAGAGGATCCCGAGACCGCGCGTATCGCGCAGGAGTTCGCCGTGGCAGTGACCGATCTGCCGGCTGCGCTTCGGCGTGACGATACGGCACTGGCCGACGCCGCGCGAGCGGCACTGCGTCGGGCGCTCGGGCGGCGCCTGCAAAAGCGGCCTTTGGTCGACGTGCATCTGCTGCGGATCGGCCAGCGGTGACCCAAAGTGGCCAGCGTCACGGCCGGCCCCTTTCGTCATTGGCCGGGCTTGTCCCGGCCTTCTCGCGCCCGCTGCGGTGCGGTCGTCCGAACCGGCAAGAGATGGCCGGCACAAAGCCGCGCGTGACAGGGTGGGGCCGCGGGTGTCGGAGAGGCGATCCTTCCGTCACTTGCTATAAGATCATCCGATGAACTGGTTCACCGGCATCGTTCTATACGTTCTTATATGGTGGACGGCGCTTTTCGCCGTTTTGCCGGTCGGGGTGCGAGCGCCGTCCAACCCCGACCCGCAGACCGGCTGGCGCGGCGCGCCCGAGCGGCCGAGGCTGATCATGAAAATCCTGGCGACCACACTGGTGGCGGCGGTGATTTGGTTCGGAGCATGGCTGCTGATCCGCAGCCCTTACCTCAGCTTCCGCCATGGCTGGCTCGCTTTGACTGACTGATGACGCTTTTGCGAGCATTTGCACACGCCGCTGCTGCAAAAACAGGCAAATGGCGTCGTTCGCGGCAAGAATCTCACCACGCGACGCCGATTTGCTATTGCGGAACGCGCGAAACGCCGGCACCATCACGGCGAGGAAGAGGAGTAGTCTCCTCGACCTGCCGTGTGACTGGCGTTTCCTCCCTAAACCTGGGCTCGCGGGCTATGCCTTGCGAGCCCTTTCTTTTGCTATCGCGATTGTGGCTGGTTGTCACGCGATTTCTGCCCGAAAAGCGCCGAATTCTACTGTTGTTCTTTCGCCAGGTTGTTGTGCGGCGCACAATTCTGTCTCGCACTGGAAACCGCGCTGCAATTTGGCATGCTTCGTCAGGACGTTTAGGGTCCGGCGCCGCAGCACCCCCGCAACATGGATCGCTTCGCCGATGCGCCTCTCTCGCAGCCTGATCCCAACCCTCAAGGAAACGCCCGCGGAAGCCCAGATCGCCTCGCATCGACTGATGCTACGGGCCGGGCTGGTCCGCCAGACTTCGGCCGGCATTTATGCCTGGCTGCCTCTTGGCTTTCGTGTGCTGAAGAATATCGAGCGCACGGTACGCGAGGAGCAGGACGCGGCCGGCGCACAGGAAATCCTGATGCCGACCATCCAGCCGGCCGAGCTGTGGCGCGAAAGCGGCCGCTACGAGGATTACGGCAAGGAGATGCTGCGCATCCGCGACCGCCATGATCGCGAGCTGCTCTACGGCCCGACCAATGAGGAAATGATCACCGACCTGATGCGTCAGTCAGTGCGCAGCTATCGCGAGCTGCCGCAGATCATCTATCATATCCAATGGAAGTTCCGCGATGAGGTGCGGCCCCGGTTCGGCGTCATGCGTGGGCGCGAGTTCCTGATGAAGGACGCCTACAGCGTCGATATCGATCATGCCGGCGCGGTGGTCAGCTACCGCAAGATGATGCTGGCCTATATGCGCACCTTCCAGCGGCTCGGGCTGAAGGCGATCCCGATGGCCGCGGAATCCGGCCCGATCGGCGGCGACCTCAGCCACGAGTTCATCATCCTCGCACCGACCGGCGAGAGCCAGGTTTTCTATGACCGCGGCTTCGAGGACATCGACTGGGTCAACACGCAATACCGCTACGACAGCTCGGCAGACCTCGAGTCGTTCTTCGGCCTGATGACAAGCATGTACGCCGCGACCGACGACAAGCACGACCCGGCGGTGTGGGAAAGTGTGCCGCAGGAGCGTCGGCGCGAGGGACGCGGCATCGAGGTCGGCCATATATTCCACTTCGGCACCAAGTATTCGCAGCCGATGGGCTTCGCCGTTACTGCCGCCGACGGCAAGCCGGTCAACCCCGAGATGGGCAGCTACGGTGTCGGTGTGAGCCGCCTTGTGGGTGCGGTGATCGAAGCCAGCCACGACGAGGCCGGCATCATCTGGCCCGACAGCATCGCACCGTTCCGCGCGGCCATCCTGAACCTCAAGCCGGGCGATGCGGCCTGCGACAGGATCTGCGAGGACCTCTATCGCAGCCTCGGGTCCGCGGCGCTGTACGACGATCGCGAGGAGCGCGCCGGCGTCAAATTCGCCGCCGCCGACCTGATGGGTCATCCGTGGCAGATCGTGGTCGGCCCGCGCGGGGCGGCAGCCGGCACGGTCGAATTGAAGCGGCGGGCCAGCGGCGAGCGAAGCGAACTCTCGGCGGAAAGCGCTCTCACTCGGATCGCTTAGTGCTCCAACTCGGAATCCGGAATCGCATGCGGTACCGTAAGAGTTTTCAACCGCAGATGCACGCAGATGCACGCAGATGAGGCTCCGGTCAATCGACCGTCGAAACACGTCATTGCCTGCGCCTTTCAGCTCATAGACACGCTCGGGGCAGGGTTTCTGGCAAATCCCGCTTCGAGATTCAGTGCTTTGCCAATGGCGTTTGAAGCGGCACGATGTATCTGCGTCCATTTGCGTGCATCTGCGGTCGAAATTACTTGCTTGATTACTTATTTGCTTAGTTTTTTGCGGCAGCGCGACCGGCTGTCGCAGAATCAATGACGTGGAGCACTAGGATGTTCAACGCCTTCGAGCGGGCAGTCGCCGGCCGCTATCTGCGGGCCCGGCGAGGCGAGCGGTTCGTTTCGGTGATTGCCGGCTTCTCGCTGGTCGGCATCGCGCTCGGCGTGGCGACGCTGATCATCGTGATGAGCGTGATGGGCGGGTTCAAGGTCGATCTGCTGAGCCGTATTCTTGGATTCAATGGCGATCTGGGGGTGTACGGCGCTGGCGACCAGCTTACCGACTATCAGGCGATCGCACAGCGTATAGATAAGGTTACGGGTGTCGTCTCGGCGGTGCCGGTGGTCGATGGACAGGTGCTGCTGACCGGCCCGCGGGGCGCCTCGGGCGGCGGACTCGTGCGCGGGATCACGCCAGCGGACCTTAAGACGCAGCCGCTGGTCAGCAGCCATATCATCGCTGGTACGCTCGATGATTTCACCGGCGACGATGCGATTGCGATCGGCGCCGGCCTGGCGCGCCAGTTCGGTGTCTGGCTGAACGACAAGATCACGCTGATCTCGCCCCAGGGTGCGGCAACCGCCTTCGGCACCATCCCTCGCGTGCGCGCCTATCGCATCGTCGCGATCTTCAATGTCGGCGAGTACGCTTATGACTCAAGCTACGTCTTCATGCCGTTGCCGGCGGCGCAGATATATTTCCAGAAGCCGGGCGCGGTGACCCAGATCGAAGTCTCCGTGCGCGATCCGGAGCGCGTTGCCGAGACCACGGCGGCGATCCGTCAGGCGCTGGTTGGCGTGCCTATCAGCGTGATCGACTGGCAACAGAGCAACAACAGCTTCTTCACCGCTGTCCAGGTCGAGCAGAACGTGATGTTCATCATCCTGACGCTGATCATCCTTGTGGCGGCGTTCAACGTCATCTCGTCGTTGATCATGATGGTGAAGGACAAGACCGGCGATATCGCGGTGCTGCGCACGATCGGCGCCGGGCGAGGGGCGGTGATGCGCATCTTCCTGATGTGTGGCGCCTCGGTCGGCGTGGCCGGCACCGCGATCGGGACAGTAGCGGGCCTGCTGTTCACCTGGAACATCGACCGCATCCAGGACGCGGTTCAGCATATTACCGGAGTGAACGTGTTCAACCCGGAGGTCTATTACCTGACCCATCTGCCGGCGCGGCTCGATTGGGGCGAGGTGGTGAAAGTTGTGGTGATGGCGCTGCTGCTGTCATTGCTGGCGACGCTCTACCCGAGCTGGCGCGCCGCCCGCACCGATCCGGTCGAGGCGCTGCGGCATGAATAGCACGCCGCCGCTGGAGTTGCGCGGCGTCCGGCGAACTTATCAGAGCGGCGGTGGTAGCCTGCCGGTGCTGCGCGGAGTTGACCTAACGCTGGAAGCGGGCGAGATCGTCGCCTTGGTGGCACCGTCCGGAGCAGGTAAATCGACGCTGCTGCACCTCGCCGGCCTGTTGGAGAAGCCCGATGGCGGCGCGGTGGTTGTGGAAGGGCGGGATGCCGGAGGGCTCGCGGATGCCGATCGGACCGCGATCCGGCGCGACACAATTGGTTTCGTTTATCAGCTCCACCATCTGCTCGCCGAGTTCTCCGCATTGGAGAACGTCGTGCTGCCGCAGATGATCGCCGGGCGCACGCGGCGTGAGGCGTCGGAACGGGCTATGACGCTGCTCCGCGCCTTCGGGCTGGAGCGGCGCGCCAGCCATCTGCCGGGCAAGCTTTCCGGCGGTGAGCAGCAGCGCGTGGCGATCGCCCGCGCCTTGGCCAACGCGCCCAAGGTGCTGCTTGCCGACGAACCGACCGGCAACCTCGATCTCGACACCGCCGAGGTGGTGTTCGACGAGTTGCTGGTTGCGGTTCGCCAGCAAGGCCTCGCGGCGTTGATCGCCACGCACAACCCAGAGCTCGCGGCCCGGATGGACCGCACGGTCACGCTACGCGAGGGGCGGGTCGTCGCGGCATGATGCCGTTCAGCCAGTGACCAAGCGGCAACCGGCACTCTGTGCCAACCCATCCCCGAACTCGGTGCTACTCCGTATCCACTTGATCGTTCCGCACACGTGGCCCCTGCGACGGGCGGTCCTTGACGGCCCCGCCCCCAGGGGGAAGCGTGCACACCCATGAACGACGCCCTGGCCATCGATCCGCTTGCCGTGCACCGCGCGCTGCTGACGATCGACACCCATATCGACATTCCCTGGCCCACCGGCCCCGACCCCTTCGCCGAAACCGCCCGCAAGGTCGATCTGCCCAAAATGCAGCGAGGCGGCCTGGCGGCAGGCTGCTTCGCCGCCTACGTCCCGCAGGCGACGCGCACCCCCGAAAACACCGAAGCCGCATTCGCCCGAGCCGTCGGCATGTTGGAAGCGATCCGCGGCATGGCGCGCACTGAGGCCGGCATCACCGCCCGCCTGACCACCACAGCCGCCGAGATCGGGGCCGCCAAGCGCGACGGCGCACTCGCCATCATCCCCGCGGTCGAGAACGGCTTCGCGATCGGCGAACAGCCCGCTCGGCTGGCCCGGCTGCGCGAGCTAGGCGCCCGCTACCTCACGATCACCCACACCGGCCACAACGCGCTCGCCGACTCCGCCAACCCGCGTAACGATCTCGGCGATTCGCCGACACTGCATGGTGGCCTCAGCCCGCTCGGCCGCGCCGCCATCGCCGAGCTGAACCGGCTCGGCATGTTGGTCGATGTCTCGCACGCCTCGCGCGACTCCATGCTGCAAGCCGCGCAATGCTCGCGCACGCCGGTGGTTGCGACCCATTCCTGCATCCGCGCGCTATGCGATCATGCCCGCAATCTCGACAACGAACAGCTCGACGCGCTGCGCGACGTCGGCGGCGTCGTGCAGGTGACCGCCGTCGCCGGGTTCCTGAAACCGAACGCCAAGCCCGAGGAAGTCACGGTTGCCGACTTCGCCAACCACATCGACTTCGCCGTGCAGCGGATCGGCGTCGAGCATGTCGGCATTTCCTCGGATTTTGACGGCGGCGGCTGGTTCTCCGGCTGGTCCGACGTCTCCGAGTGCCCCAACATCACCGCCGAGCTGATGCGCCGCGGCTATGGCCCCGGGGAGCTCGCCTTGCTGTGGGGCGGCAATTTCCTGCGGCTGTTGCGCCGGGCGGAGGAGGTCGCGGCATGAAACGTCACGTTCGCCTGCCGGACGACACCGAGGTTCCCGCGCTCGGCCAGGGCACCTGGCACATGGGCGAGAGCCGGCGCAGTGCAGCGTCCGAAGTGGCAGCCCTGAAACTTGGCATCGAGCTCGGCGTGACGCTGATCGACACCGCCGAGATGTACGGCAACGGCGGCGCCGAGGAAATCGTTGCCCAGGCGATCGCCGGCCAGCGCGACCAGGTCTTCATCGTCAGCAAGGTTTACCCGCACAACGCCTCCCGCACCGGCGTACCCGCCGCCGCTGAGCGCAGCCTGAAGCGGCTCAACGTCGATCGCATCGACCTTTATCTCCTGCACTGGCGCGGCAGCCATCCGCTTGCAGAGACCGTCGAGGCATTCGAAAAACTGCGCGAGGCGGGCAACATCCGCTACTGGGGCGTCTCCAATTTCGACACCGACGACATGCGGGAACTCGCCCGGCTGAAGCACGGCGGTGCCTGTGCCACCGATCAGGTGCTCTACAACCCGGACACGCGCGGCATCGAGTTCGACCTGCTGCCCTGGTGCCGGGAGCACGCAATACCGGTAATGGCCTATTCGCCTGTCGGTCAGGGTGGACGGCTGCTGCGTTCGCCCGCACTAAATGCAGTGGCAAAACGGCACAACGCCACCCCGGCGCAGATCGCCATCGCCTGGAGCCTGCGGGACGGGCACATCATCTCGATCCCGAAAGCGGGCGACTTCAAACATGTGCGGGAAAACGCCGCCGCCGCCGACATCGAACTGACCGCCCAGGACCTGGCGGAGATAGATGCCCGCCACCCACCGCCCGCGCACAAGGAGTCGCTAGGGCTTCTCTAGCCGTCCCACATCACGCCCGGCGAGTGTCTACGCTGTAGCCCCGTGGACAGAGCCATCCCCCATAATTGACGCACGCTGGCGCGTCGCCTGCAGCTTACAGATGATTGAAATCCGCGAGTAGCGACGATCTCAACAGCCATAGCCGGCTCTGGCGAAACAGGATGGGTGAAGCGCCTCGTTCGGCAACCATATCGACATACATCGGCCCGCCAAGTCGTGCCGAGTGCTGCCACAATATCGCAAGTTTCGCGGCCCAGATGATCACGGCAGCCAAGCATATCGGGAGTTTTCAGTAGGTTTACAGAACTTCAGGTTAAAATAGGGTGCGAAAGTGCAGCGTAAAAAACAAGGGGGCGAAAGCCCCCTTGGCGAGCAGGGCGGGACCGGTCAGCTCTGAGTACTGGTGGAGGTTGGCTTCGGCTTATGCGTCTTATGCGACACGCGGTGCACCGCCTTCTTGTGGTGTGGCGCGGCGGGAGTTGTCGCGGTCGTGCTGCTGCCATTTGACGTGTCCGTCGAAGCGGCCATGGCGCCAACCGGCAACAGGGCAACAAGCGAGACGGCAAGCACAAGTCTGCGGAGAGTGATCACGGATGGACTCCAAAAGGTCAGGCGTTGCGGGCGGGGTTCTGAGACTCAGGCCGTGGGTCGGCCCTGAATCGGCCGCACCCTAAGCGGGTGTTCGCGGAGTCGGGCAAGCCCTTTCGTCCGCCGAACGTGATCGTTTCAACCGCTGTCTCATATAAGGCACAACGCCCGCAGCTCGCGCCGGAGCACCGGCGGAAGCTGATCCTCGCCCGCCACCGCGGCAGCAACGAGCAGGTCGGGGGGCGCAGCCTCCGGCGCCAGATAGCGCCAGCCCTGGAACGGTTTGGTCGGACGCCCGACCAACGGCGCCAGAGCCGGATCAAGCACGAGGCCGGCGCAGACGCTGCCGTCACTCCAGTGATCCTCGATGATATCGAGCACCCGCTGCCGCGCCTGCATGAACCCGCAGATCACCCAGTAGATCGAGCCGCCATCCGTGACTTCCTCCGCCCGCCGAGGAAAATTGCGCGTCCGATGCCGCAGCGGCGGGTCGCGCCCGGCCCGTTCGGCCTGCAGCGCCCGCAGGTGATCGAGATCGCGCACCCCGACGGCGAGCTTGGTCAGGTGCAGCATGGCGGCAGCCCCGGGAAGCGACTCGATAACATACCTAAATGTGCGAGACCATGCCGCCCGCGACAAGCACCTCGGCAACTCCGACCGGATTTGCAACGTCTACGGCGAATCAGAAGGCACCCACCCCAGGGCACCCTTGCATGACAAGCTCGTCCGCGTGCCGAGTGCCCAGCTCGCCGGCAGAATCGCGGCCAACGTGGCTCGAGACGTGGAATTCCCCTGCAGGACGCAACCGGTCCGCCCGATCGCTGTTAGAGCGAAGACAAGACGGGACCTCTCTCATGAAAGCGAAACTCATTCATGCGGCGGACGGTCTTCGGACCTTCGCGGTTATCCTCGAAACTGGTGACGAAGCCGTATCCCGGATCAAGGCATTCGCCGATCGCGAGAAACTGAGCGCGTCCCAGCTCACCGCGATCGGCGCCTTCAGCGACGTCGTGCTGGGATATTTCGACTGGCAGGACAAACACTACCGGCGCAATCCGTTTGCCGAGCAAGTCGAGGTTGCCGCGTTCATCGGCGACATCGCGTTGACGCCGGATGGCGAGCGCTCGCTCCATGCGCACGTGGTGCTGGGCAGGCGAGACGGCGGCGCGCTCGCCGGCCACCTGCTCCAGGCGCATGTACGACCGACACTTGAGGTCGTGTTGACGGAAAATCCGGTGCATCTGCGCAAGCGGCGCGACCTGGAAAGCGGTTTGGCATTAATCGACCCGCTGGAGTGAGCCCATGCGGCTGCTGCCAAGGCGTGCCCGCCATCTTGCGTCCCGGCCCGAGAGCGAAAGCAAGCTGAAGCACATCCTCAATCTCGAGGATTTCGAGGCGGCAGTGCAGCGCAGGTTGCCGCACGCGGTATACAACTATGTTGCGCACGGCTCCGAGACCGAGACCTCGCTGCGCACCAATCGAACTGCGTTCGATCATTGGCGATTTGTCACCCGCAATCTTGTCGGCGTCACCGACCGCGCGCAGAAGGTGAAGCTGTTCGGCAGAGAGTACGGATTCCCGTTCGGTATCTCACCGATGGGAGGCAGCGGACTGGTCGCCTACGACGGCCACACAGTCATGGCCCTCGCGGCAGCCGAGGCGAATATTCCCTTCATCCTGAGCGCGAATTCCATTGAGCCGCTCGAGGAGGTGGCGCCGGCAAACCCCAATGCGTGGTTCGCTGCCTATCAGTCCCCCAACCAGCAGGCCATCGAGGGCATGGTCGAACGCGTCGCCCGCGCCGGAATTGCCGTGCTGGTCCTGACAACCGATGTCCCGATCGGGTCGAACCGCGAAGCCGACGCACGTGCGGGCTTCAGCTTTCCGATCCGGCCAAACGTCCGGTTGAGCTGGGATGTGGCGACGCATCCGCATTGGTTGGCCGGCGTTCTTGGACGCACGCTGCTCAAGCATGGAATTCCGCGCATCGTAAATCTGGAGCCGGACGGTGGGCCGTCTCTGTTCTCCTCCAAGGTAAAGGGCATTGCCGCGCACGAAGGCCTGTCCTGGCAGCATGTCCGGCTGATGCGCGAGCTGTGGAAAGGGCCTTTTGTGCTCAAGGGCCTGCTGTCGCCGGCCGATGTCGGCCGGGCGCGTGAGCACGGTCTCGACGGCGTGATCATCTCCAACCATGGCGGACGGCAGCTCGATTACGCGGCCTCGCCGATCCAGGTGTTGCGAGCGGCCGTCGTGGAAGCTCGCGGGATGACGATCATGATCGACAGCGGTTTCCGGCGAGGTACTGATGTTTTGAAGGCGCTGGCGCTTGGGGCGCAGTGCGTCTTCGTCGGCCGTCCGTTTCTGTTCGCAACGGCATATGCCGCGAAACCCGGTGTGCGGCACGCGATTTCGCTGCTGGCGAAAGAGATCGACCGTGACATGGCGATGCTCGGCGCCCGACACATCGGCGACATCCGCCCGGAGTTGCTGATCGAGCTCGCTGCCGCCGGGGCTCCTCGCCAAGTGGCCTGAGGGTATCGGGCCTCTGGCGACGGCTACGCGCCGCCTTCAGCCGCGTGGACTTCGGCCGGCCTGGACTTGCGAGCCGCCTCCAGGCAAGCCTCGACGGCGCCGTGCAGCGAGCTCACGTAATAGTCCGCGCCCACCACGTTGCGCAGGCGCTCGTCGCGCAAGAATTCGTCCTCCGGCGGCCAGATCCCCACCAGGATTGGTTGACTTGAGAAGCGCTGGCGCAGGCGGCGGAGCAGGAAGCGCAGATGTGCCGGACTGCCGGCAAGCTCGAGATAGACCAGGCACAGCATGGCGACGCCGGCCGCGTCGAGTTCAGCGATCTGCTCGCGCGAGACAGCTTCGTGCGGCACCGTCCACGCACGCAGCCCGTGCTTGCCAAGCAACTGGGCCAGCATGGTGGCCGCCGCCTCATCGAGCGGCCCGCGCCCGGCGACGCACAGGATGGCTCGCTCCGAACGCCATTCCGATGTCAGTTCGCGGACGTCGGTCGGATGCCGCCTCCCAGCCGATTTCCTGCCGATAGGCTCATGCGCCGTCGTGGTGGTGCCGGAGGGTCGATCGGAATGGTCCGCGAGCTCGTGCACCAGCGCCTCGATCGCGGCCTTGATGCGCGCTGTCTGATCCGGCGTCAGCACGCCGCGCGCGGCATCGTCGGC
>Ga0335074_10012788_pt1 | contig 11784 bp, 5 predicted proteins | sample Lox_Sample_23_FD_206715 | JGI IMG/M metagenome (GOLD analysis project Ga0335074, IMG submission 206715) | Soil microbial communities from Loxahatchee National Wildlife Refuge, Florida, United States - Lox_Sample_2.3 | ecosystem: Environmental > Terrestrial > Soil > Wetlands | place: USA: Florida...
GGTGAAGCTTTAGAGATACCGATTCCTGCGCCCAACGAAACGGCACCGTTAATCAGGCTCATGCCGGATCTCGCAGATCTGCGAGTGAGCCTTCGGTGGGAGGGCCAAGAGAGCCAGCGTCCAGAAGAGCCGCTTTCTCCCGAGAATGCGTCGCGGCGGCTGAACGCTTTTCTTGGATTGCGCAGAGGCGCACAAGTACGTGTTGATGCCGGCGCGCTCGGCAGCGTGAAACTGCACTTTCGCCCTGCTGCGAAAGCAAAGAGCGCGATCGCCGCCATCGTGAAGCGCAGGGCGCGGTGGCTGAGCGTAGCGGTGGGCCATAGTGACGGCGGAGAAGGAACGCCGCTGCCGGCAGCGGCAATCCGGAGCGCTTCGGCTCTAGACCGTCGGCTTTTTCTTGCGACTTCGAAGCACACGAATTCGAAGTGGACCGCCTTGATGCTGCGCACGCTCAAAGAGGCGAGAGCTTAAATGGCTGACCGAGGGAGTGACTTGTGCAGACACTGCTAGGCGTAGTCACCGGCACGAAACCGGACAAATGGGGTGAGCCTATTGCCTGGGTCAGGCCGCTCATTGACACCGCAGACTGGCGGGAGGCTGATCCAAACGAATTTCCAAAGCGGGGATTTTTATTCTGGCCACAGGCAAACGACGCTGTTCGTGACGGGCTTGTGTTTGTGCGGACCAGGGAGAACACGGTTCGCCTGCCGGATACCAAGGACGACTTCATGGTCGCAGAGCCGCATCCTGCGCTTGAAGTACTGGACTTAAGACAGATCGGCAATCCGGAGCAGGTCAGGGTTGCGCTGAGCGCCGGCATTCGCCTGCCCGCAGGTCCACTTGCCCGGATGCTTATCTGGTGCGGTGAAAACGCCATCGTTGGCCCGGTTGGCCTGGTTGTTGGCCCCGGCGGAACCACCCTTGAAAAGAATAATCGCCACCGCATCGCTTTTTTCCATCTGAAGCCAGGAGAGATCAGGCCTGTCTCCTATGATGGGCTCACCCGTCACGTTGTAACCAGGAATAACCTCGGTTCTCCCGATGGCCACCTTGATTGGGACGATGACAGGCACGTCGTGCGGAGGGCCCTGGAGTTTGCCGTTGACTCGGCCAAGAGGTCCGGGACTACTTTCGACCGCACGAAGCAGTTGATCGAACAGGCGACTGAACAACTGACAAACAAGGGCACTCCGGCCGACCTTCAACTTGACCTGTATCGTCTTGAGCGCGCCCGCCTGCTGGTCGAGCGGATTGGGTATTCGGATGGGCTTGCCACTGAGTTAGTTAGCGCACTCAGGAATCATCCTGCAATCGCTGAGGAACTGGAGGACCTGAGGGCTAACGAACGACTCAGCGCGAAGGCGGAAGCGGAAGCTGCGCTAAAGGGCGAGCGGGAGGAGTTGGACCGCGTTAAGAAGGAGCGCGCGGCTGCGGATATCGCACTTGATGAGACAAAAAAAGCGGCAAGGGACGCAGAAGCCGAGGCCATGCGCAAAGGCAGCGAGATCGAAGAGCAGGTTCGCGCCCGAATTGCGGAGGTAGTGAGTGGCGCACCCGCGCTCCTTGCTCAGGTCTCCCTTCTGCGGCCATTTCTTGCGCGACGTGCATCCCCGGCTCCTGAGGCGCCGAGTGCCGCGGTGTATCCGCGGTGGAAGGTTGGGGGCGCTCCACTTTCTGCAATTAAAGATGTGAGGGCCCGAATCCTACCCGCAATGAAGGCGCTGGGCGTTCCGCCGCCGACCTGGCAGAGGATGCACGCTTCGTTTGCAGCGAGGCTGCTTCCCTTGATAGCCGGTGCCCGGTCGCTTGATGCGCTGCGCGGTTATGCTCAGGTCGCAACCGGCGGACGCATGGTAGTTGTTCAGGTCACAAACGCGTTGACGGAGGAGAGCGACCTCTTCGGGCGGGTGGATAGTACAAGGCGAAGCTTCGTTCCGCACCCCGCTGGCCTGATCGATGTTGTTTCCGCGGCGCGGCAAAGTGAAGGGTTCATGCTCGTCGTGCTCGATGGGGCAAATCGGGGAGCGACGGAGTCGTATCTTCTGCCTTTTGTTCGCGCAGCCCTCAGGCGATCTGCACCCCTGGCACTCTTTCACCCTTCTGCCGTTGCCGCAAGCGATCCGTATCACACTCAAGCACGTATCGACTGGCCGGGGAACCTTATGCTCGCAGCAACGCTCGTTGAAGGCCCTACGACGTTGCCCGTTGCACCTGATCTTTGGGCCGATAGCGTCCTCATTCAGACGGACGCGGAAGGGAGCGTTGGAGCCCCAGGGCTTGCCGAAGTCCCGCCCGAATATTCGGAAATCGATCCCAAGAGTAACCTCTTAGCGCCTGCAACTGCCGGCGACCCTTCCGCAAGTGATTGGATTGAGGACATCGTGAAGTCAGGCTCAGCCTGCGAGGTAGCAAGCCGTTTCGAGCGGGCGTTTCGGACAATACAGAACGACCCTGCGGCACTCCAGCGCGAGGTCGTGAGCGCTGTACTTGTTCCCTTCGTGGCGTCCATTCAGGACGATGACGCGCGCGCATCGGTCACTGCCGAAGCGTCGAAGGCTCTTGGTGCAAAGGCAGCGGTGGGCCTTTCGGAGGCCGTGAGCCTGGCCAGGAGGAAGATAGCGTGATATCGCGCCATACTTCGTTCCGAGAAAGTTCCCAGGAAGAGGCGGGTAAACTCCTCCGGGAGCAACTCGTCGGTGGAGGCAGTTGTGATCGGCTGGCGACGGACTGCGCGCTCCTGCGAAGTTGTGTCTGGGCCCTCACCGGGGGCGGGCGTCCGGTGCACATTCTTAAATTGCTCAACCTCGCGGTTGATGTATCGCCTGATTCGGTTCTTGCCGCGGATGACTTCGGTTCGGCTCAGATTCGTTCCCGCTTGCGGATGACTCTCGACGAACTGGCGGAGGCCGGCGATCTCGTATCGCTCGCAAATGGGAGATGGCTGCCGGCACCAACAAGGCAGGTACGTCTGGGGAGTGCGGACGATGCCCGTCTCCTGGTGGGTGGGTTACCCACGTCCCTCCTGCCGCTGGAACTCGGTGCCGAGGTTCATCATAACGGGGCATTCCGGCGCACCACGGGAGAGCGTTTGGCGCGTGAACTCGCCCTTCCCTTTGAGTCGTCAGATTCGTGGGTGGGACCGTTTCCGGCCGATCTCAAAGCGTGGACTCAGTCAGTCTTTGAGGGAGACTACGAAGCGTTTAATGAGGCAAACGACGCCCAGCAGTTCAGTGTGTATGCACCGCAGAATGCCAGACCGGGCGCGCTTCAGGCCAAGCGGTGGGTGGATAGGCCAGACAAGCTGTCAGGCAGGTTCCTGGGCAGACGGGATCTCCCTTTTGGAATCCGGCAGCACCGGGCTGTTGAAGTTGTAAATGGCGCCATTGCTCGGGTCATGATTCCCAGGCTTGGCACCGGCGACGTGCGGCGGGTGATGTACGGGCTTGACGCCGCAGTGGGAAACCCGGTGCTTGTCGGGAATGAAACGCGCGGGGATGAATTCGCCATTGTGCTCGGCAGTGAAGTTCCCCGGCCGGAGAAGCGTTTCTTTGCGGCGCTGGGCACACTGAGCGTGCCGCCCGATAGATACTATCCCAGGACCTGGCGTTTCCCGCGCAAATACGCTGGCGAAATTGAAGGCAGGCTCACGGCACTTGGGGTGCGGCTCGTTGAGCGCTCAGTGGCGAAAGCGTAAAACCGATGACATTTACAGACATAGGGGTGAATCAGGTCGCCGAGCGCATCCACGGGCGGCTGCAGCGCTACCTTGAAGCCCAGTATCACATCCGGGACTCAGGGTTCATTGAAGAGCGGAGGCTGCTGCTTCTGGAGCCGGGGTCAATCGCGCAAAGGCCCTTTGTCGAGGTAACGCCATCGTACGCGGTGTGTGAAGGATTCGCCGGGCTCAGCCTTCCCAGCGAAGTGCAGGGACTCCTCTCGGAACTCCTTGAATGGAATCCGTCAATCGGTGTCTACCCCCCTTATCGTCACCAGGCAGATGCGCTGGAGCATTACTTCAAGGACGGCGAAGACGGGTCGGATCTGATTGTTGCTACCGGAACGGGCTCGGGAAAAACGGAGACGTTTCTGTATTCTATTCTTGGTTCGCTTGCGATTGAGGCTACAAGGCGGCGCAATTCGTTCTCAAAGCATGCTGTACGGGCTCTCCTGCTGTACCCGATGAATGCGCTTGTGAGCGACCAGACGGCTCGTCTGCGGCGCCTCTTCGGAAATCCTCGTCTGTCGGCGCTGCTGCAGAGCCGCTGGGACAGGCAGCCGATGTTTGGCATGTACACGAGCCGCACTCCCTATCCTGGTGTGCGAAACGCGTCAAAAGATCAGAGGCACATCGCGTCGTTGCTTGAGTATTTTGTGGACCTTGAACAATCAGCCGACCGGGACAAGAAGAAGCTGGTTGAGGAACTGAAGGATCGGGGCCGGTGGCCTTCGAAAGACCTCATCGGTTTTTTCGGCAAGGCAATGGAGGAGCAGCACACATACAGATCGGGCCCAAAGGCCGGCCAGACGTATACCAAGCACAATTGGGAGAAGCGTCTGGTTACTCAGCCCGGCGATCGTGAGCTTCTGACCCGTGACGAAATTCAGGGGAGTGCGCCGGATCTGCTCGTGACAAACTACTCGATGCTCGAATACATGCTTTTGCGTCCCATCGAGCGGTCGATCTTCGGGCAGACGCGCAAGTGGCTGGAAGCGGACCAGCGAAACCAGCTTCTCTTGATTCTCGACGAGGCACACATGTACCGCGGGGTGTCCGGGGCCGAGGTCGGCCTTCTCATCCGCCGTCTGCAGTCGCGCCTGGGCATTTCCCGTGACCGCATGCGGTGCATTATGACGAGTGCGAGCCTTGGAACCGGAGACGCGGCTGAGCGTGCGGGTAAACTGTTTGCCCACGGGTTGACCGGAAAGCGCTCGAATCAAAGTTTCGCGATTGTGCGCGGAACGAAGGAAGAAAGAAGCGGTGCTCGTCCCGGAACGCCGGACGAGGCGCGCGCCTTTGAAAAGGTGGACTCGGTTGTCCTTGCGGCAGCGGGAATCGCGCTTGAAGCAGCCCGGACGGTCTTAGAAGCTGTTGCCTCTGAACTCGGCTGGCCTGTTCCCCCACCGCTCGCCGCCGGAGAGGGTCAGATTCGGCAGTATGTTGCGAGGCAACTCACTGGGGTTGGCCCTCTGGAACTCCTGATCGAGCAGTGCGCCGGAAATGGTGTAGCGTTTGAGACGCTGGCTGAAACGGTGTTTCCAAACATTCCGACAAAGAGCGCTGAGCGTGCAACCGATGGGCTTCTGGCCCTGGGATGTTTTGCCCGGCGTTACGAAAAAGGCAGACAGGAGCAGCCGCTCTTGCCCACCCGCGTTCATATGCTTTTTCGGGGCCTGCCCTCCGTTCATGCCTGCGTGAACGCCCAGTGCACGGAGCGACGCGTTTCTCCGGGCGAAACCGCTCTCCTGGGCAAGCTCTTTACTGAGCCAAGGACGCACTGCGGATGCCGTGCGCGCGTATTTGAGATTTACACGCATCGTGATTGCGGAGTGGCGTTCATCAGAGCTTTTGGGATTGAACGAAAGGCGGAGTTCTTGTGGAACGAGTCGGGTGGCAAACTCAGTGAGTTCGGGATGCCCTTGCACGAGTTGCATCTTCTTTTAGAGGAGCCGCACCCCGATCAGGTAAAGAACGTGGAGCCCGTGTGGATGGACATCGCGACCGGGCGCCTGTTCGACCGGATGCCCAAGGATCAGACTGGTTTCAGGCTGCTTTACCGGCCTACAGGCGACGGCGATAAAGAGGATTCACTCTCGACCTTTGGCAACTGCCCCCTTTGTACGCGGCGGACAAAGACGGGGCACAACCTGAAAATCATGGACCTCGCGACCAAGGGGGAGCAGCCTTTTGCCAACCTGATCCGTGAGCAGTTCGTCAATCAGGTGCCGACGAAGCCTCTCGATGATCGCCACCCTAACGAGGGCAGGAAGGCGCTCCTCTTCAGCGATGGCCGCCAGAAAGCGGCGCGACTGGCACGCGATCTGCCGCGCGAAGTGGAGCGCGATTCGTTTAGGGAAGCGCTGATTCTGGCCGCGGCGGAACTGCTCAAGGTGAAACCCGAGAGCCCCCTTGATGAAATGCTGTACGCGGCATTCGTCTCCGTCTGCGCCAGACACTACCTGCACTTCTTCGATGGAAAGGACCAGGAGTCGCTCATAGAAGACTGCCAACGGTTTGCCAAAGACTACGACTCCGATCTCGCGATAGCGCTTGATGAGGACTGGCGGCCGGCGCCGCCTGTGAGGTACCGGCAGGCTCTCCTTCATCAGATCAGCGATCCGTATTATTCGCTCGTTGCTGCGTGCGCCGCCGCAGTGCGGCCACGAAAAAAAACACTCCGGCTGCTTGAGCGGCGGGTGGGCGGTGTGGTGTCCCCGGAGGCGCTTGGCGAGATCGCCTCTGAATGGATTCGGGAGATGCTGGATAACAGTGCATTTGATCCCGCACTCTCCCTCAACCTGCGCGAGCTTGAGTTTCCTTTCTTCGAGCCGGTTCGTGCCGACGATGGTTTAAGGCGCTTCTTTGAAGATGTCCGGGTCCCTGCACAGACAGACTCCGAGGGTGTGCGCGTTATCCGTGAGGCGCTGTTTGACCTGTTTACCAGATCTGCGCTGGGCAGTGATGACTCCGGAAGGCTGCTCTTGCCGGATAGTCTGGTGCTCAACATCGCCATTGACGAGACCTGGATGCAGTGTGTCCTTTGCGGCAACGTCCAGTTAAGGCCTTACCTGGGTTCGTGTGCAAACTGCGGCCGGAAGGATCTGCAGGCACGTCCGCCGGAGCATCCGTACATGACGGCGAGAAAGGGGTTTTTCCGGGAACCGCTTCGGGCCGTGTTGCGTGGGCAGAGGCCGATTCACCTGACGGCTGAAGAGCACACCGCTCAACTCTCCCAACGTGACGCCGGCGTCGTTTATGCGACCACGGAGGAGTTTGAACTGCGCTTTCAGGACGTGCCACTTGGCCCGAAGAAACCCCCCGTCGATATCCTCAGCTGTACGACCACGATGGAAGTGGGAATCGACATCGGCTCCCTTACCGCTGTGGGACTGCGTACCGTGCCGCCGCTTCGGGAAAACTACCAGCAGCGTGCCGGCCGCGCTGGCCGTCGAGGTACTTCCGTGTCAAGCGTTCTGACGTTTGCTCAGGGCGGCGCACACGACGCCTATTATTTTGCAAACCCCGAAGCGATAATCAGCGGCGCCCCCCGTGAGCCGCGGATCAAGTCCGACAATAAACGTCTGGCGCGTCGCCACATCTATTCCTATCTGCTGCAGACATTCTTCCACATGCAGATGGATCGCCTGAGCGACGAAGAGCAACGGAAATTGGCGGCAAAACGGCCGGATCTCATGAGCGCTTTTGGAAACGCCACTGATTTCTATTTAGGTGACGGCGAGTTTACGTTTGCAGCGTATAAGCGCTGGATGAAATCCTCCGTAATGAACCAGGGCAGCGCTGTAGCGCAGGACATCGTCGCATGGCTTCCGGATGAGATCGCTGGGTCATCAAAGGAGGTTCCGGCGGAGAAGCGACAATTTGTCAGACAGGTGGCCGCAGACCTCCTGGCCGCGCTTCGAGCCCTTGGCACGGAAATTGATAAGGCTGAGGGGAAGGACGGTGAATCGGATGAGGACTCTGACGATACAGGTGGGAGCCTGTTAGACCTCCTGTTTGATAAAGGGCTACTTCCGTCGTATGCGTTCCCCACGGACCTGTGCAGCTTCGTGATTCAGCAGCGCGCCGAACACGGCCGGATCAGTGAGAAGGAGCGGCCTCAACTCGCAAAGAATCAGGCGCTGAGTGAGTACGCGCCCGGCCGGTTGCTCGTCGTAAATAAGGAAACTTACCGTGTGGGCGGTGTCTTCTTTGACAGCATTCCCACCGCGAATCCCGCTGACGGGGTCTTCTCGGGCGTCCGTGGCCGTTATATTGGCTGCCCTCGCTGCACTTACGTGCGCCTGGATGAAACGGACAATATCGAGGCGGTGCTTGGCGAGCCTGAGTGCCCGGTCTGCCGCGCCGAACTGCGCGCAAATGAACTTCTCGATCCCCCTGCGTTCTCACCGGAGAACGGATCGCCCGTTCGCGAGAGTGACCGTGAACAGGACATCACCTACGCCTCCAGCGCGCAGTTACCGGAACTCATCGAGCGCGAGGACTTTAAATGGAAGGGAAAAGAAGCGCAGCTTGACTATGCGCACGCTGAGGGTGTAAAGCTGATCGTGGCAAATAAGGGCAGGGACGGCGAAGGATTTGCTGTCTGTGAAAAATGTGGTGCGGCCTGGCTCAATGATGAGGACGTACCAACGAAGCCGCACCGCCGGCCTTTTCTCCTGCCACGCAGCGTGATGGTGCGTGAACAGGTTCAGCACCAATGCAACGGAAGCATCCGGCGGGGGATATACCTGGGGCACCAGTTCCGCACCGACATCTTGCTCCTGCGGGTGACGTTCCGCGTTCCGATGGATTTCAGTCCGCAGCAGCCCTGGCTCTACGACTCTTTAGCCACTTTTGCTGAAGCCGTAGCGCTTGGCGCCGGCCTCAGTCTGTCAATTGATCCGGGCGAACTGAGTTCCGGCTTTCGGCTAGTTCCGCCCCGCAACGACGGGATCGGTGCCGCAGAGGTGTATCTGTTCGACACCGCGTCTGGCGGTGCGGGCTACGCTTTCGAGGCCGGCGAGAACCTTGATGAAGTACTACACCGGGTCGAACTGCTGCTGAGGATGTGCCCCGGTGGTTGTGAGCGGTCCTGCACGAAGTGCTTGCGCCATTATGGAAACCGCTTTTTCCATCCGAGGCTTGACAGGCGTCTGGGGTTGCAACTGCTGCGCTACGCCCGGCGTGGCGAGGCACCGGCTATCGCAAGTTCTGAAGAGCAGGCGAAGTGCCTGGAGCCGCTCGCCCGCTTCCTTAAACTGGAGGGCTGGACTGTGAAATCGCTGGCGAGCGTCGGTGGCGTTGTTGTACCGCTTGTTGCGGCCTCCCCGCTGGGCGGCCCGCAGGCATTTGTGGGCGCCTACCCCTGCTTATTGTCGGGGGCAGAAGGGCAGAAGCGCCACTATTTAAGCGAGGGGAATGCAAACGCGATTCTTCTTCCCGACTACCTGGTTGAGCAGGATCTTCCATCTGCTTACCAGGAGTTCTTGCGCCAGGAAGCGCCGAGTTCAGCTGGGGTGAGGGCTGGCCGGACCGCCCGGTGAGTGAGGGCGCACCTCAGATAGGCAGCGAAGGACGTTCTAGTGCAAAGTACTCGCCCGCACGCTCTCGTTATCTTTGACGGCGACGATACTCTATGGCGCACGATGCCACTCTACGTCGATGCTAAGAGGCGCTTCTTTGCGCTGGTTTCAACACTCGTTCCAAACGCCTCTGGTATCGAAGAGGAGTTTGAAGAGCGGGACCGGAATAACGTTGCCCGATGGGGGTTCACGATCGAACGATTCAGAAACTCCATGGTGGAGACGTATCGCGAATGCATGGCGCGCAATGGTATGCAGCCGCAATTCAAGCGCGAAGAGCAGATCTCGAGTATAGCGGCGTCCGTTATGCGCCGCCGCGCCGCCCGAGTGGGGTATGCCAAGACGGTCTTGGGAGAACTAGCGCCGGCGTTCCGTTTGATTCTGCTGACTAAGGGTGAATACGAATTGCAGAACAGAAGGATCACGGAAAGTGGACTGAGAGGGTTCTTCGAGCGTGTGATAATCGTCGACCAGAAGGATGCCGGCGCGTTCCGGCAATTGATTGCGGAATTGAAACTCAATCCACGCCTGGCCTGGTCTGTGGGTGACTCTTATCGATCCGACATCCGCCCTGCTCTCGCCGCGGGCCTGCGGGCAGTCTGGTTCCCGCAAAAGACGTGGTCCTATGAAGAGGATGCACCCTCTGGCGGACAGGGACAGTTCACCCAAATTCGGTCGTTGCGGGAACTGCCACGGCTTCTCGGGGACGCCCTGAAAGAAATGACATGATCTACATTTTCAGTTCGGCCTACTGGGAGTTGTTTAAACAAAACGTCTTGAACGCTTCTTGTTACCCCGACGGGCAAGTGATGAGGCTCCGTTACGATGCAAAATACGTGCATGAGTCAATTCGGAATCGGCCATCCTCGATAAATGGCAAAGTAGCCCTTCTGGTCTTTGCTGAAGGCGCTATTGAGAACAAAGCGGCCAAAGAGAGTTCCGGCAAACTCCGCGATTACCAGTTTTTCCCCATCCGAATGTGCAAAGTCACGGCCGCGGATAAGAATGCGGACATTTTCATCCTCGACGCGAAGATGGGTAGCTTTCTTGACTATCAGGATGGTCCGCAGGCTCGTGACGCAATCTGGGACCAGCACATAAAGAAGTCACCGGACCGGCCCTGGCCGAAGGACTTCCCAGAGACCGATTCAAACGAAGGTTTCTACATTTTCTCAGGGGACGAACTTCCGTCGATCAGCGAGGAACGGGGCTCAGAAGTGGCCTGGCGCAGTTTGGTAAAGCGGCTGAATGCCAGCGAATTGAAGGATTGTATTACTTTTCGAGTGCTTGGTTTCTTCCGCGGCAGAGGATCCAAGGAGAGCTTAGTTCTTCCGGACGTGGCTGGGGCGGATGCCGTCTACCATTTCCGGAGTGCGGAGACCATCGTACTGAAAATCCTTCTATACGGGGACGCAAACCGAAAGGGAGGCACGAAAACTCTCAATCTGCAAATTGACCCAAAGGCTTTCACCAGCGCTTCTGTTCCAGCGGTTCTTGTTAACAGCCACTACAATGAGGAGCGCATTCTTCTTCCCTGCGCACGGACGACTGATCCGGTAATCACCTCAGTGGGTCTTATTCAGGGGGAGCCTAAGGCTGGTGTCTGGAGCCCACAGCCGATGTTTGTCGTCGAGGTGGCCCCGAGGAGTTCCTACCTGTTTTCTGTGGCTGTCCTCTTTGCTCTGAGCTTCCTTCTCATAAACCTGGGCAAATTCAGCGACCTCTGGACAACCATTAATTGGGGGAATATGGGATCAGTGATCGACCACCTGGCGAAGCCAATAGGAGGGGTGCTGTTTCTCATGGCGAGTTGGCTCTATTTGCGGAAGTTCCCGCTCAAATAAGGTGTGAGAGGGGAAACGGCGACCGGTGACTGGCTACTCGCCGGCTAATGCGAGGATTCTTGTCCTCAAGCGGGGCGATAAAAAAACGTGCCTGACCCCGAGGGGCACGAGTCGGCTTCACGGCTGGTATTTGTTTTCTTCTTGCGTGACAAAATAGTGAATTCAGCCGCAATGGATGCCATATCCTTTATATGCAATATTGAAAATGATGCGGGAGACGGGAATCGAACGCACGGTCCGCGTCGATTGTGTATGTGGTTCGTTCCTATCCGAACTCGATGTATTGGAGCTTCATTCCAGCGCAAAGACAATCGGCGCACCAAGCTTCATGTTAGTTGTCGTGCACACTGCCCTGCACACAATCTTTGGTCGAGAGCACGAATTGCTCAATAAATTGGTTCGGTAGGTTCGGCCTCAACTGATATTGCGAATCAGTGACACGCGCCGGAGGGCGACGCGGTTCCGATCAGTCCCTGCCGAACCGACCTCGAATTCCCACTGCAGATAGCGGCTTGAGGCGAAACCGGACCGATTGGAACATGAAGATGATCTCGCGCTACGCCTTTCGCTTGGTTCGCCTTTTGTTTGCCCGCTATAATGTGGATTATGGCATAATCATCCCGATGCCTGCGGCCACCCC
>Ga0335074_10012789_pt1 | contig 11782 bp, 12 predicted proteins | sample Lox_Sample_23_FD_206715 | JGI IMG/M metagenome (GOLD analysis project Ga0335074, IMG submission 206715) | Soil microbial communities from Loxahatchee National Wildlife Refuge, Florida, United States - Lox_Sample_2.3 | ecosystem: Environmental > Terrestrial > Soil > Wetlands | place: USA...
CGCGCTCTTTCCACTCGCGGCGTTTTCTTTCCTCCTCGCGCTCCTCGCTTCCGTCGGCCATACGCTGCTCCTCAACTCCAGTCTAATAACTTCGGTCGATTGGCGCATTCGTGCGCCCGCGCCTCGAGACTCCTCGCCATCCGTGCCTCGCGATACACTTGAATTGGACCTATGTTTGACAACCTAACAGACAAATTACAGCGGGTATTCAAAAACCTGCGCGGCCAGGGAACGCTGACCGAGGAGAACATCGGCGAGGCTCTCGGTGAGATTCGCGTTGCGCTGCTCGAGGCCGACGTGAACCTGGGCGTGGTCAAGGAACTGATCGAGCACATCCGCGCCAAGGCGGTGGGTTCTGAGGTGCTCACAGCTCTCTCGCCCTCGGAGCAGGTCATCAAGATCGTGCGCGACGAACTGATCGAGATTCTGGGCCGCGACACCGCGCGCTTCAAGTTTGCCTCGCAGCCGCCCACGGTGATTTTGATGGCGGGGCTGCAGGGCTCGGGCAAAACGACGACTTCAGGAAAACTGGCTGCGTGGCTCAAGAAAGGCGGCCACCGTCCCATGCTGGTTTCGGTGGACGTGTATCGCCCGGCAGCGCGGGAGCAGCTGAAGGTGGTGGCGAAGGGGATTGAGGCCAAGCTCTACGAGGGCAACCTGAAAGGCGAGGCGGCGGGATCGGCGCTGGTCGAGCGGCTCGCGAAAGAGGCGCGTCGCGAGGCCATGATCATGGGCTGCGACACGCTGATCGTGGACACCGCGGGACGCCTGCACGTGGACGAAGAGCTGATGAAAGAGATGGAGCAGTTAAAGAAGCTGCTCAACCCGCAGGAGATTCTGTTCATTGCCGACTCTATGACCGGCCAGGATGCGGTGAACTCCGCGCAGGATTTTCACAAGCGGCTCGGCCTGACGGGTGTCATCTTAACCAAGATGGACGGCGATGCGAGGGGCGGCGCGGCGCTCTCGATTCGTCATGTTACCGGGCAGCCGATCAAGTTCATCGGCGTTGGCGAAAAGGCGGATGCCTTCGAGCCGTTTCACCCGGATCGCATCGTGGGGCGCATTTTGGGCATGGGCGACATGCTTTCGCTCATTGAGAAGGCGGAAGAAAAGCTCGACCGCAAAAAGAGCGAGGAGATTGCCAAGAAGGCTTTGCTGGGCGATGGGTTCTCGCTTGAGGATTTTCGCGAGCAGTTGCGGCAGATCATGAAGCTGGGCTCGATGGAGTCGATTTTGAAGATGATGCCCAGCGTGGGCCCATTCGCCGGGCTCAAGCAGGCGCGCGAAAGCATCGACGAGAAGCAGTTTGTGCGGCTCGAAGCGATCATCAACTCCATGACACCCAAGGAGCGGCGCAACCACGAGATCATCTCGGGCTCGCGTCGCAAACGCATTGCGGCCGGTTCGGGAACCAGCGTGCAGGATGTGAACCAGTTACTGCGCCAGTACGCGCAAATGGCCAAGATGTTCAAGCAGATGGGCCGCGGCGGGTTAGCCAAGCAGATGCTGCGCGGCGGGTTGAGCGGGATGGGGCAAAGGCAGAAGTTTGGGCGGTAGGCAAGAGTTTGGTCGCTAAACAAAAGTTAAGCGGTAAGCAAAAGTTTGGGCGGTAGTATCTTTAGGTGTTAAGAATTGTCATCCTGAGCGGAGCGCAGCGGAGTCGAAGGATCTGCGGTTGCTTTTCGGGAGGGGGAAGACGTCATGACCGATAACGGCAGCAAGACGCACCCGGTGCGTACCCTAACCGTCAAAAACTTCTCCGTCATCAAAGAAGCCAAGCTGGATTTCGGCAAGATCAGCGTACTGATTGGCCCGCAGGCTAGCGGGAAGAGCTTGCTCTGCAAGTTGGCGTATTTCCTTATAGGCGAGATAACGGGACTGGCGGTTGATTCTTTGTTGGATGGAAATACCTGGGATGATTTTCTTAAAGCGGTCAAGAGGGGGTTCAATGAGAGGTTTTTGACAACAGGGTGGCTTAGGACCAATACGGAAGCGACCTACAGTTCAGGGCAATATTTCGTTGCGATTTGGGGTATCGGAGATCCGATTAATCCCGACGTTCGATTCTCTTTCAGTGATGAGTTCGAGATTCGTTACCGCGCGATTGGGGACAATCTCTCCAAGCAACTGCCGACTGCAATTCAATCGCGAACGGAACTCCGGCAAGACTTATTCTCCAAATTGATCGCCTTGCAAAACCCGGAGCATAGACAATCCAACACTTACATTCCAGCCGGAAGGGCTCTATTTACCGAGGCGAGCAAGTCTATCGCAGCGCTTCAAAATCCGGATATGGATCAAATCACACGTCGATTTGCCGGATTGATCGCATGGGATTCGAGGTGGAAGGCTGGATATCTCACAACTGGGAGAAAGGTTCTTCCAGAAGTCGAACAGGAAATGTATCGAATCGCTGGGGGAACAACCGTAGTTGTGGGCGGAGTACCACATTTTCTGACATTCGATGGTCGCCATCTCCCGTTCTCCGTCGTGTCGTCCGGCACTCTTGAGTTGCTGCCGCTTTTCAATGTGGTGGACCAACTAGCCTGTTTCCAGGAAGACATAAATGCGCGAACGCCTACAGAAGGGCTTGACCTGATTATTTATCACAGCCCGCGCGTGTTTTTGGAAGAACCGGAAGCACATGTCTTTCCGAAAACCCAATATGAGCTTGTTAGGCTCTTCGTTGAACTCGCGAAAGACAACGTTCTAGACTTCGATTGGGTTATCACCACCCACAGTCCCTACATTCTTTCGGCCTTTGGCAACCTCACTAAAGCCGGACAAGTTGCTCAAGAGAAGCCCCCGCAGTCGAAGGCAGTAAACAAGATCATCAAGCAGGAATACTGGATCAAACCGGGTGATTTCCGTGCCTACGCGCTGAAGCCGAGCAAGACAGAGCCCGGGAAATTCGAAACAGAGTCCATCGTTGACAAGAAGACCGGCCAGATCGACGGCGACTATCTAGACGACGTATCAAGTGAAATTGCGAAGGAGTTTACTGAGCTCCTGGAGCTTCAATATGGCGGATGAGCAAGCCCGCTGTATCGAGAAACTGCGCCATTCCAAGGTCAAGATCCATGATCCAGGTACCGGAAGAAGTGGGATTCTGCTGAATCCGCTGAAGGTCCAGGTTCGCCGCATCAAGATGGATGGATGCCTGGCTCCCGTCGGTGCAAAAGCCGCAGATTTTGTTGTTTCGATGCCGAGACTGGTGGACGTGATTGTTGAATTGAAGGGCAAGAACGTTGATCACGCTGTGGAACAAATCGAGTCGTCAAGGCTTTTCTGGAAAACTCATGGCGAACATGCTGCCAATCAACTGATCGGCGCTTGGATTCTTTGTGCGCAGTATCCGAGAGCGAGCCAGAAGATCAAACGCTATGAGGAAAGGTTCCGGGCGCACGGCGGGATTTTTATTGTCTCAACCCATAATGGTGAGGAACGCCAGTTTTCAGAATTCGTTCCCAGGCACCCATGACCACTCTCCAGGACCAGCTCGACGAGATTACTGCAAACACGCGGCGGCTGGTGCAGGCTGAGCGGCTGGCGGTCAGCGAGCGTGTCGTCCGGGAGCTCTTCGACACCGGGATTGAAGAAAAAATTCTGCCCGTTGGCGCCCAGGCCCCCGAGTTCACGCTCAAGGACTCATCCGGCCACGCGGTGCGGAGCGCCGACTTGCTCACCCTGGGGCCGCTGGTCATCAAGTTCTTTCGGGGGCGCTGGTGCCCCTACTGCGTTACCGAGCTCGAGGCCTGGCGCGACCTGCATCCCCGGCTGCGCGAAGGCGGCGCGCTGCTGGTGGCCGTGAGCCCGCAGACCGTGCGCCAGAGCGACTTCATGGTCGGCCAGCACATGCTGCCGTTCCCGGTGCTGAGCGACCCCGGCTGCGCGGCGGCCGAAAAATTCGGCCTCACCTACGCGGTTCCCGAGTTCTATCGCGATTACTTCCGCTCGATTCTCGTGAATATCCCATTTGTAAACGGCGACGAAAGCTGGCGGCTGGTCCTGCCGGCGACTTATGTGATCAGCTCCGAGGGGCGCGTGGTCCTGGCCGAGGCTCACGCCGACTTTCGCGTGCGGCCCGAGCCGGAAGAGGCATTTACGGCCGCTTGCGAGCTCCTGCGCTGATTGCCGACAACTCACGCCTCGGTCCCAGGCTGGTCGATTCGATACCCCGGCCCTTTGAGCCAGCGCCATCCTCCCGGTCACTCGGCTAAAGACTTGAGAACAAATACTCCCCGAAGGGAAATCCCAAAGCCGCACCCCGCCCGAATCGGGCGGAAATCTGCATCTTCTTTAGGGCGAATGCATCAAACAAGTTGACAGTAACTGACTCAATCTGAGATTCTGTCTCCGCAGGATCTCTTCCCACAAAGGCAGGAAATAAAACTATGGCAAAGATCATCGGAATTGACTTGGGAACAACCAACTCATGCGTCGCCGTTCTTGAGGGTGGCGAACCCAAAGTCATTGCAAATGAAGAGGGTGCGCGCACCACGCCCTCCATTGTGGCTTTTTCAAAGAGCGGCGAACGGCTGGTGGGCCAGGTGGCCAAGCGCCAGGCTATTACCAACCCTGAGAACACCATCTTCTCAATCAAGCGGTTCATGGGCCGGCGCTACAACGAAGTGAGTTCCGAGATGAAGATGGTGCCCTACAAGGTGGTCGAGCAGGGCGACCATGTGGCTGTGATTGCGCAAGGCCACGAGTACACGCCGCCCGAAATCTCGGCCATGATTCTGCAAAAGCTGAGAAAGAGCGCCGAAGCCTACCTGGGCGAGACGGTGACCGAGGCCGTGATTACCGTACCGGCCTACTTTAACGACGCGCAGCGCCAGGCCACCAAGGATGCGGGCAAGATTGCCGGCCTGGATGTGAAGCGTATTGTGAATGAGCCGACGGCGGCCGCGCTGGCCTACGGGCTCGACAAGAAGAAGGATGAGACCATCGCCGTTTACGACTTTGGCGGCGGCACGTTCGACATTTCCATTCTCGAAGTGGGCGAGGGCGTGATCGAAGTCAAGTCGACCAACGGCGACACCCACCTGGGCGGCGACAACCTCGACCAGCGCATCGTGGACTGGCTGATTGCCGAGTTCAAACAGGAAGAGAGTCTGGATCTGAGCTCGAAGGGCAACGAGATGGCTCTGCAGCGGCTGAAGGACGCGGCAGAAAAGGCCAAGATCGAGCTCTCGACCACGCTCGAAACCGAAATCAACCTCCCCTTCATCACCGCCGACGCAACCGGTCCCAAGCACCTGGTGCGCAAGCTGACCCGCGCCAAGCTGGAGCAGCTCGTGGAAGACCTGCTGGAGCGCTCACTCGAGCCCTGCAAGAAGGCGCTCAGTGACGCCGGCATTACCACCAAGCAGATTGACGAGGTGGTGCTGGTGGGCGGCCAGACACGCATGCCCCGGATCCAGGACCTGGTGAAGCAGATGTTTGGGCGTGAGCCGCATCGCGGCGTGAACCCCGACGAGGTGGTGGCCGTAGGCGCGGCGGTGCAGGCCGGCGTGCTCTCGGGCGACGTGAAAGATCTGCTGCTGCTCGACGTGACCCCCCTGACCCTGTCGATTGAGACGCTGGGCGGTGTGGCTACGCCGATGATTCCACGCAACACCACGATCCCCACCAAGAAGACGGAGACGTTCTCGACGGCGGCCGACTCGCAAACCGAGGTTGAAGTGCACGTGCTGCAGGGCGAGCGGCCCATGGCGGGGCAGAATCGCACCCTGGGCAAGTTCAAGCTGGGCGGCATTATGCCGGCGCCGCGAGGGATTCCGCAGATCGAGGTCACCTTCGACATCGATGCCAACGGCATCCTGAACGTGACTGCCAAGGACAACGCCACCGGCAAGGACACGCGCATTACGATTACTTCGAGCTCGGGACTGACCAAAGAAGAGGTCGAGAAGATGGCCCGGGAGGCCGATGCGCACGCAGCCGAGGACAAGGAGAAGCGCGAGGAGATCGAAGCGCGCAACTCGCTCGATGCGCTGGTCTACAACATCGAAAAGATGCTGAAGGACGCCGGTGAGAAGGTGGCCGCTGCCGATAAGACCGACGTAGAAGCGCGGCTGGCCGAGGCCAAGAAGACGCTCGAGGGCGCAGGCAACACGCGCGAGCTGAAGGCGGCTCACGAGAAGCTGACCGCGGCGAGCCACAAGCTGGCCGAAATCATGTACAAGGCGCAGGCCGAGGCGCAGGGCCAGACGGCTGCTCCGCACGCGCCCGAGCAGGAAAAGCAGCAGAAAAAGGACGAGGGCGTGATCGACGCCGAGTACGTGGACGTGGACGAGAAGAAGTGAGGACTGGCGAGCAAGTCGGCAAGTTAGCGAGTCAGCAAGTCAGCGGGGTGCCCCAGGTCTCGCTTTTGAGACCTGGGATAGCACAATTCTGAAGGGGATCTTGGTGGGCGACTTAATGTCGCCCATTCCAATTGCTTGCCTTACCTGGGCGTTGTCATCCTGAGAGCTTGTGACTTTTTTGAATTTACGCGAATTTTTGGCGCATAAGTCATTTGTTTTCAGGGGAGATTTTTCCGGGAAAATAAAAAAGTCACAAGCTCTGAGCGAAGTCGAAGGACCTGCGGTTGTTGTTGGTGAGTTCGAGAGAGGCAATCGGTATGGCGATAACCGGAAACGAGGTTCAAGCTGCGAACCAAATCCGGCGCGACGAGGAGCTTTCCAAATCTCCCGTCGGCAGCGTTATCGAATCCGGACTCCCAGTTGCTGGCGCGGCTGTGAGCCTTGGAACAGCGCTAGTATCCGGCGGATCGACGGGCCTAATAGTAGCTGGCTCAATTGTCGCCGCATCGGGCATCGTCGACTGGCTTCGGAAGCTCGGCACATCGAAAGTCAGCGAGAATCTTGAAGCACTCGGCCAAGCCACGGAAGACGCACTGAACCGATTGGAGAGTGCCCTTCGGACGCAGGGCACGACTATTGACGAAATCAGGCTGCGGCTCGAAAGCAAGGAACTCAAGGACGCGATGGCGAGCGCCTCGCTTCAGGCCTTGCGCACTACGCAGAAGGATCGACTAGTGAGACTCTCGCTCGTACTCGCGAACGGCTTAAAAGAGAACGACCTTAAGCCTGAGAGCACTGACGACATGATGCGAGCCGCGGTGGAACTTAAGGATACCGATATACTCATGCTCGGTAAGCTCTACCCCCTTTACAAGCCTCTGTTAGATAGGATGGAGCGAGCTAGGCCAGGTCGTCCTGAATCGGTACCAAATTTGCACAATGAAATTCAGAATATATGGCATGACTTTGGCCGTTCGTTGAATCCAGCCGAACAGCTTGAATATCGGGGTTCTTTTGCCAGGTTGCAATCACATGGAATGATTCAACAAGTCACATTTAGCAATTCCGAGGTAGGGCGAGAGCCTTATTTGCTTCTTAAGGAAGGCGCAAAATTCTACGAGCGCCTGCAAGAGATCGGGGCTGCCAAGTGAATGGACGTATGTTCAACCCGCCCAATCCGGGAAGAGTGCTGCGCGACGCACTGGGCGACAAGGACGTGACAACGGTCGCGAAGAAGCTGCATGTGTCGCGCACCACTTTGTCGTGCATACGCAATGGGGCGTCGGGGATTTCGGCAGACATGTCGCTGCGCCTCTCGGCAGCGCTGGGAACGCACGACAGCTTGTGGTACGAGTTGCAGATGAGCTACGACATTTGGCGGGCCTCACGGAAGAAGAGGCCGAAGATTGAGCGGTTTGACGTCGCAGCCTGACAGATCGAGGTCAGTATCATGAGCAAAATTGGTCAAAGCGTGATCCGCGGGCTTGAACAGGCCATTGCGTTTGCAGAAGGCACCGCCAAGAAAGGCACGTATATCGTGCATATTCCGCCCGAGATCGACGTGAAGGCGATCCGTGGCAGGCTGGGCATGACGCAGCAGGAGTTCGCCATGCGATTCGGTTTCAGCGTGAATACCGTGCGCCACTGGGAGCAGGGAAGGCGCGTTCCGGAGGGGCCGACACGCGCTTATCTGCTGGTGATTGACCGCGAACCCAAGGCGGTGCAGAAGGCGCTGCGCATTGCGTAAAGCTTCGAGGAGGAGTTCCCTCCGCACTTGGCAGAGATCGTGCAGAATAACGGGATTTGAGACAGATTTCGAGATAAGAAAACACCCATGCCCACGGCGAACAAAGACTATTACGCGACGCTAGGCGTGAAGAAGACGGCCACGCAGGAGGAGATCCGCAAGGCCTTCAGGAAAGCTGCGCGGAAATACCACCCCGACGTAAATCCCAACGACAAGCGCGCCGAGGAGAAGTTCAAAGAGATTTCAGAGGCCAACGACGTTCTGAGCGACGAGAAGAAGCGCAAGATCTACGACCAGGTGGGCTTCTACAGCGATCAAATAGACCCGGCGCAGGCCGAGGCTTACGCGCGCCAGCAGCAGGCGGGTGGCCGCGGGCCGGTTGACTTTGGCGGATTCGATTTTTCCGAGTTCCAGCGCGGACCCCAGACCGGCAGCGGATCGTCGGCGTGGGGCAGCTTCAAAGACATCTTCTCGGGAATCTTTACGGGCGCGCAACAGCAGCATCATCCGCGCGGACCGCAGCCGGGCACCGATCTCGAATACCAGGCCACGGTCGACTTCTGGACGGCGATCCGCGGCGGGCAGGCGCGCATCCAGATTCATCGCCAGGAGATTTGCCCCACCTGCCACGGCCAGGCCTCGACCGGCGGAGCCGTGACCTGCCCGGAGTGCAACGGCACCGGCCACGTAACGCAGATGGGTGGGAATATGAAGTTCAACCTCGAGTGCCCGCGCTGCAACGGCACGGGGCGCGTTACCAACGCCTGCCCGACCTGCCATGGCGAGGGGGTGGTCGACCGCTCGGAGATGGTCGAGTTCCGCATCAAAGCGGGCACGCGCGACGGCCAGCGCATCCGGCTGCAGGGCAAGGGCAATGCGGGATTGAACGGTGGGCAGGCAGGCGATCTGTATCTGATCGTGCGCACCAGCGAGCACCCGGTTTTTGGCCGCGTGGGCGACGATATTCTCGTCAAGGTTCCAGTGACCGTGGCCGAGGCCTCGCTGGGCGCCAAGGTTGAGGTGCCGACGATCGACGGCCGGGCGCAGTTGAAGATTCCGCCCGGCACGCAGAGCGGCCAGAAGCTGCGCATGAGGGAGCGCGGCGTTGAAAGCGCGCAGAACCCGGGCCAGCGCGGCGACCAGATTGTGACCGTGGATGTGGTGGTGCCGCATTTGCAGGACGAGCGCAGCCGCGAGATTATGCGGGAGTTGGCGAAGCTGAATCCGCAGGACCCGAGAGAGGCGCTGTTCAGCAAGATCTAAAAAGCAGGGAACGAGGGAGCGAGGGAGCGAGGGAACAAGGGAATAGGTTGCCGTGCTGAGAGGCGTGCAGTGATTGCCGCGAGTAAGTCGAAGAGGATCGGGTTTTTCGGGAGCGTGGTTCTTCTTTGTAGCGTGCCATGGGCTCCGGTGCTCCCCCAGAGTCGCAACGGCGGTCACCCGGTCATCCCTAGGGCATGTTTTTTCTTTCAGCCGGGCAGGATCGACTACATCGAAACAGGGAAAGCCTTTACTCCCGAAGAGGAACGAGCATATACCGCGAGCGCCAAACAGGTTTACCGCCTATATTGCACAACCGCCGTCGGCACTCGGCAGCAAAAGACTGCTGCAGCTGATTCGATGACAGTCGCTTGGAAGCGGCTCTGGGATCGAGAGACGCCAGACAACGCGGTTTTTCACGAAATCGGCTCATTTGATTTTTTGGCCTTGCTGGGGGTAACACACGAACTGCCAGCGCTCATGAGAACCGATGCGAAGTTTACGAGCGACTGGATTGCCGACTGCAGTTATACCTGTTTTCACTTTGGCGGTGATCCGGCTGATCTGGCTCAAGGGAAGTACATTCTCATGCAACTTCAATTGCGAAACGATGTGCTTGATAATCTCAAGAAGGAGCCCGCGGCTGAGCCTGTTTTCAAAATGCTCAAAGACGCGAAGTTCACACTGGTGGATTAATGGCCGCAAGACGAAAATCGAAAGGCGCGTACATGATCTCGGCGGTTGCCGAGATGTACGAGATCCATCCGCAGACCCTGCGCCTCTACGAGCGCGAGGGGCTGCTGAAGCCGTCGCGCACCGAGGGCAACACGCGGCTCTACACCGACGAGGATCTGGAGCGGCTCGAGTTCATTCTCAACCTGGCGCGCGACCTGGGCGTGAACATCGCCGGAATTGCCATCATTCTGCAGATGCGCGAGCGCATGGAAGAGATGAACCGGCAGATGCAGAGCTTTGTGGAGTACGTCCGCACCGAGATGTTGACCCGCATGCAGCAGGCCACGCAGAGCACGACCGGCGCCATCGTGCCCATCCGCCGGCCTCCGGTGGTCAAAAAATAACGGGCTTCGGAGATTCCCCATCCACGCTTCCATCGTTCCGGTCATTCTCATTATCTTTGTGGCCACGGTGATCCGTTCGTCGCTTGGCTTTGGCGAGGCGTTGGTTGCCGTACCCCTGCTGGCGCTCTGCATTCCACTCAAAATGGCCGCGCCGCTGGCCGTGCTGGCGTCAATTACTGTTGCGATCGTCATCGTTGTCCAGGACTGGCGTCATATTCATCTGCGCAGTGTGGGTTGGCTGGTGCTGGCCACGGCTGCCGGTGTGCCGCTGGGGCTGCGCCTGTTGATTGCCTGCCCCGAGGCGCTTGTGAAGGGCTGCCTGGGCCTCCTGATTCTGTTGTTCGCACTTTATTGCCTGGCCGGCTGGATGCGTTTGCAACTGCATCGCGATAGCCAGGCGTGGCTGCTGTTCTGCGGCTTCGTGGCCGGCATCCTGGGCGGCGCGTACGGAATGAATGGTCCGCCGCTGGTGGTCTACGGTTCGCTGCGCGGCTGGTCGGCACAGCATTTTCGCGCCACGCTGCAGGCGTACTTTCTGCCGGCCGGTATGCTGGGTCTGTGCGGCTATTGGGCCGCCGGGTTGTGGACGCCGGTGGTGACCCGGGACTACCTTCTGTGCCTGCCGGCGATTCCGCCTGCGGTGCTCGTGGGCAGGGTCATCAACCGCCGGCTGCAGACCGCGGCTTTTTCGCGGTATGTGTATATCGCACTGGCCGGCGTCGGGCTTTCTCTGCTTGGCGAGGCAATCATCCGGACTCATTGAGATTTGGGGAAGCGGTTGTCCGGCGGCACCTCCTTTCAAGCCGCCGAATCAAGTTGAACTGCGGCACACGGTCCCTCTTCGCTCCGGGACGATATGCTGTTACGGGTATGCCGTACATTGTTCTTGGGCTGGGAGTGTTTGGCCTGATCACCTCCACGGTTTTCGCCGGCATGGTGCTGGCGGCTGTGGCGGGTTATTTGCGCGAGCAGCGCGCAATGGCAGCGACGCCGGCAGAGGGAGGGTATACCCCTCCATTGAGCCTGCTCAAGCCGCTGGCCGGGGCCGAGCCAAGTCTCGAAGCGCATTTGGCCAGCTTCTTCGAGCAGGTCTATCCGGAGTTCGAGATTCTGTTCTGCGCGCGGTCGCCCGACGATGCGGGACTTGAGATCGCGCGGCGGGTAGCGGCCAAGTATCCGCACATTCCGGTCAAGTTTCTGTCCACCGGCGGCCAGCCGCCGTACATCAATGCCAAGGCCGCATCCCTGGAGCTAATGGAGGCCGCGGCCTCCTATGACATCCTCGTCATCAGCGACAGCGATGTGCGCGTGACGCCCGATTACCTGCGCGCCGTGGCCGCGCCTTTTGCCGATGAGAGCGTGGGCGGCATGTGCTGCCCGTA
>Ga0335074_10012790_pt1 | contig 11781 bp, 20 predicted proteins | sample Lox_Sample_23_FD_206715 | JGI IMG/M metagenome (GOLD analysis project Ga0335074, IMG submission 206715) | Soil microbial communities from Loxahatchee National Wildlife Refuge, Florida, United States - Lox_Sample_2.3 | ecosystem: Environmental > Terrestrial > Soil > Wetlands | place: USA...
CTCGACGCCGACGACATCCGCGGCTTGTTCACGTAGACCGAAGAACTCGCTGCACAGCCCGGTCCAGATCCTGTTCGGCGCGCACCGCGTCGATTCCGCTTCGGCATGGCAGGCGCGGCGCGCGAGGAGACGCCTAGGCTATGACCGTGGCGCTGAGCAGGCTACAGCCCGGTATCCGCGGCAGCCCCGGCGCCACGCGCCGGACCAGCGCTGCCGGGTGGGCTTCGAGTTGGTCGATCGCAGCGGTCACGTCCTCAGCACTCAGGACCCGGCGCCGGGGCAGCGAGCAACTGTCAGGCGAACACTATGCGGGCACGTTGTCAGCCGTTGGTTATGAAATCCGCTGTCATCTCGCTGTTAAAAGTTGTGATCACGCTGGCTTCCATGGGTTGACCAGGTCGATTCCCGTTTCCTCGAAGTCGTCAGCGTTGCGGATCGCCAATGTTGCGCCTATCGCACTGCGGTTTCTCAGGACCCTATGCGTGCTAAACGATCTTGGGCCAGCCCTACCCGTTCTCCTGTACTGCGGAGAATGGTGGGCTGTTCAGTAGCGAAGAGGCGGCATGTTGATCAGTCATACAACTGGGTCAGCCAGCATCGTCGCGGAACTCGTTTATGCGGATGTGGGCGAAGCGGTCGACTGGCTATGTGCGGCATTCGGCTTTACCGAACTGTGGCGGGCTAACGGGCATCGCGCCCGTGTGGCGTTCGGGAACGGGGTGGTCATCATCGCCGATGCCGATGCGCATTATGGCGCGCCGTGCCGGGCGGATCCGAGCTGCACAGCCACGCCATCATGGTCAAGGTGGACGCCGTTGACACGCACTGCGACCGCGCAAGACGGCATGGCGCGCGGATTGTGAGCCCTCCCGCCGATTACCCATACGGCGAGCGTCAGTACACCGCCGAGGACCTTGCTGGTCACCGCTGGACGTTCACGCAAGCCATAGCTGACCTCGCCCCCGAAGACTGGGGCGGAACGTCGAAGCAGCCGCCGGGATAGGCGCGACAGGATTGGCCGTATGGCTGCCAGCCTGCTCCACCGGCAGGTTGACGCCGGCCATCGGGGGGACCCCGCCCGGGCGAGACCGCATCCAGTCAGATCCGGCAAACCGAGGCCTCAGTCGACCGCCAGCGGCCTCACCGATAGAAGTGTGATGACACTCGGTCATGCCGCGCTGCGTGCGACGGTCACTTGGATTGTCATAGTGCCGTGAGCCGCGTTGGCGACGTCTCCGCGGAAACGCCTTGTGCAGGATTTCACAAGGCGTTCGGGGAAACGTGCTCGCACCTGCCGACCGGACGAGGCGTCAGGCTTCTCGGCTCCTGCGGACCGCATAATGCCGCCGGTCGGGCGCTTCGGACCTGGAGCGCAGGCAGTTAAGCGTCCTATCCTGGCCTGGTGCTTGACCTGAGCAGCATCGATCTGGAGGAGATCGCCAGCGCGCTGTCCGACCAGAACGGCTACGAACACCACTGGCTGATCAACTCCGGTACCGGGCAGATCGCGCTGTGGACTGCCGACACCGGCATTGACGGGCAGACGCCGGTCGATCTGGATGAGCTGGACCTGGTCGTCATTGATCCGTTGCCGTCCTGGGTCTGGTATGGGGACATGGCCGACTTCGCCGACGGAATAACCAGTGAGCGCGCCGGGCGCAGGCTGGCACGGGCTATCCAGGGCAAGGGAGCCTTCCGCCGGTTCAAAGACGAACTCCATGAGGAGTATCCGGACCTGCTGCCAGTCTGGTACGCCTTCCGGGATGCCCGTGCCAGGCGGCGGGCCGTGCAGTGGCTCGCTGATAACTCGCTCATTGACGACGACGCCGCGGCGAGTTTCCTGTCCGGGTTCGCAGATCCCGCACTGCCCTGAGGCTCCCGGCTGCTGGGGCCGGCGCGCGCTCATGCATGAACCGCGCAGTCCATGTTCGACTGGACTGGCGTGCTGTCTGGTCGGCGCCTGTTCATCGACGGGTGCAGGCTGTCGAGCGACTCGCATCGGCTGGCGTCGTCGAGGCAGCGGAGATTGAGAGTACGCCCGCAGCGCATCGTGAGTGGGTGGCGGGCGGTCGGCCCGGCGCCGTGTCGCACGAGCTAGCGACGGCAGAGTTGCTCGCGGAGTCGCGAGAATCGAGTGGTCTCCGATGGCGCGAGCGTCAGCGCGTCGCGTCATGGTCGACCAGGATGGCATGCGCGCCATCGGCGCTGCAGTAGCGGCATTAGCCGACGATCCATTGCCGCAGGGTGGTGAACAGCGAATACGCGCCGTTCAGCGGCCGACAGGTGCACTTGCGTATCACGGGAGGCATATTGCATGTTATGCAAGCTCCGCCGCGGCCCCTGATGCCGCTACTGCGGTCTCGGCTGCAGGCAGAACTGCTCACGCTTTGCTCTTGACGCCGGGCCGGGAGTGGTCGCTGACTGAATTGGCCGCGAGGAGCGGGGCATCAGTCTCCTCAGCGCAACGGGAGATGGCCAGGGCTCAGGACGCGGGCGTGACCTCCTCGCGCCGGCTCGGCAACACACGGCTCGTGAGAGTGGCTGACTCGCCGCTGACGGGCCCGCTGACTGAGTTGATGTTGCGGTCATTCGGCCCGCATCAGGTTATAGCTGAGGAGCTCGCCGGGCTGGCGGGCATCGAGGAGGCCTATCTGTTCGGTTCGTGGGCGGCCCGATAAATAGGACAGCCGGGTCGTGCGCCAGCAGACATCGACCTGCTGGTCATTGGCGCACCGGACCGCGACGAGCTGGATGAGGCCGCGCAGCGCGCGGGCGCCCGGCTGTCTCGGGAGGTCAACGTCACGGTCCGGCCCTCCCGGTGGTGGCATGACGGCGGGGACGGCTTTCATGCGGAGGTGACCAGGCGGCCGCTGGTCGCCGTGTTCGCGGATATGAGCGCCCGGTGACCTGGCAACCAGGGCGAGACAGGATCGGCGAGCTGCTGGACGCCGGAGAGCTTGAGCAGGTCGCGGCCGATCAGCGCATCGCTCAGCTCCTGCTCGACGACGCCAACCGTCACCGGTCCCGACGGCTGGTTCGTCATGCCGGAGGACTATTTTGACGCCAGGGAAGAGGGCTACGTCCAGGTGCACCGGCGCGACGGCAGGGCGCGCTTCCCCCTGGCACCCGCGTTCTAACCGATCGGCGGTCTCAGTATCGAACTAAGACCTCACGAGGATGCGCGCCAGCACGGTCGGGTTCATCTTCCAGACCTTCAACCTGATCCCACCCTGCCGGCGGCCGAGAATGTCGAGGCCGCCCTCATCCCACTCAGGGTCGCCCTGGCCGACCGGCGGGCCAGAATCCGGCCGGCCGGCCGGCGCGCCGCGGCGGTCGGAGGCCCGGACGTCTGGGAGGTCGTCATGTGGCTGCAGGACCTGACCGGAGAAAGCAATCCAGCGCATGTCCTCGCGGCCGAGCAGGGCATCGCCCGTCCGCTGATCGACGCTGCGCTGCGGTATCAGGAGGCGTATCCGGCGGAGGTGGAGGCGCGTATCGTATCGCGCTGCGCCGGCATGAAACTGCCGCAGCGGATGCACGGTGAAGCTTCTGCTTGACGAGATGTACGCCGAGAAGCTGGCGCAGGCACTGCGAGATCAGGGCATCGATGCTGCGACCGTCGCTGATCTGGGGATGGCCGGTAGGTCAGACGACGACGTCTTCGCAGCGGCGACCGACGGGGAATGCGCTGCTCACCGAGAACGTCAGCGACTTCGCCCGGCTCTGCAGCGAGCATGTCGCCGCGGGCGGGCACCACTTCGGTGTGCTGATAGCGCTGTCGTCGCGGTTCTCCAGGCGGCTAATACGGCTGCGTGCTAACCCTGTGCTCGCTTCCGATCGGGCCGGTAGTCTCTGGCCACTGGCAATGGGATCACTACCCCGCCATGGGACCGTGCTTCCGCGTCGGCGGCTTCCGCGTCGGCGAATACCTTCTCCTGGAACACGAGCACTTTCTGGTCGTCCTCGGCTCGCGCCACCATCCACAGGGCGTCGCCTACCACGCGCGATTGCAGCACAGATGACAGCGCCGCCGCGAGTGCGCCGAGATCTGGGGGCTGAGGCTCCGCGTCATCGTTAGCATCAAGTCGCTCTATTACCCACTGGCGTATCAGCGCTGAGGGCGCGACTCCCTCTTTCACGGCCCGCGTTCGGAGCTGCTCGAGCCTGCCGACTGGAATCCGGACGCTGTAAACCTGCGCAGGATCCCTTGGCGGGTGCCTTGGCTTATGCGTCGACCCCAGATCGTCTTCGTTTCGGAGTTGCTCTGCCGCCTCAGCCTCAGCGGCCAGCAGTTCAGCGATGTTCTCCCTCACCGGCTCGTCCCGCCTTCCTCGTGTTCCGCGTCGTCGCCTGTCTCGTGCGCTTCGTAGTCACGCAGATCTCGTCCTTTGGTGACCCACGCCGTCACCCCGAGCCAAGCCCCCGTAGGTGGGTGCCCCTCCGGGATCAGGATGACTGTCAGCACCTGGGCGGCCGTCGCGGACCGGCCGACGACCCGGATTCCCTCGCCTGTCTTGCTCGCTGGGTCCAGGCCAAACCGCCTCTTCGGGTCCATGGCCGCTTCAGTCGCCCATTCGGGCTCCAGGTTGACCGCACCGGGATAGCGGCTCGATCGCGTGCGTACATGCTCTGCCTGCCCAGCAGTCCAGGTGACGGAATCGACGCGCAGGTCCGGTATCGCGATGCCGTCGTAGGTTTCCTCCTCGGCCACGACTCTATCGTACTACAAACGTATGACGGCATTCTCGGGCGCTAGCTCGCCCGTCGTCGAGAGCGACCGAATTGCGGCTGACCCAGGTTCGCCGGCGCCTGGCTGACCGTCGTACTCGGTTTTACGTTCGATGAGCGGAGCCAGCTTCCCTGTACTCCTCAGAAGGAACGATTTGGGGGAGCCAAAGTGGGAGCCAACATGCACAGACACGGAACGGCGTCAGGCCACGTCTAGCCATCATTACTGCAGCTTGACACCACGCCGGGCAGCATCCGGCGACGTGCAGCGTCCGGATAGAGCTGGATTTGGGAGCAGGAGGCCGCGGGTTCGAATCCCATCATCCCGACTGGTCACAGATATTTTCAGAAAATGTTGCCATTCTTGTTCTGTCATTGTGGGCAAGCCGGCGCACGGCGGCTAACGTAGGCCAGCGTGGCTGGGTGGCTGTGTACGTTGGCTCCCGCTGAGGCACCTGCGTCAGTTCGGAGTTCTGGGTCGCCAATCTCCGTTCGCTGATCTGAGCCTGGCCCCGCCAACGGTGCGCTCTGTGTCAACTCGCAGGGTCATGGTCTCGCTGTCTGAGCCACACGGAGTTAAATCAGGTAATCCACGACCTAGCTGAGCCGCAGTTGCCTCATCGCATAGCAGACGCCGACGTGGAGCACCGCGTTACAGGGACCGGCCCAACTTGGGCTGCTCGCGGCGTCGACTGCTCGCGGCTCGCTTACCTGCGATATCCCCGGTGCGGGTCTCGCGGCGGCATGTTCTGAAAGTTGTTGAACCACGCCTTCGGTCTGTAGTCGCCGATACGCATGAGGGTGTTGAGCTCATCGTGAGGGTCGTCGATGCCGTCAAGCTCTGGATCCATGAGATGCAGGCTGTCAATGTCCTGGAAGAAGGCGTCGACAATCTCCTCCCAGTTGAAGTCGCGGCGTGTTCGGGCAGTGAGGCGAGCGTAGTTTCGTCTATTCCCGTCCAGCCGTCATCGAGAGCAAACGGTGCGTCCGCAAGGATCAGATGGAGGGCCATCTCTTCGGCTGGGCACGTGAGAAGTGGCCAATCGCCGGATGCGAGGCCGGCGGCTAGGTAGTCGTATGACCGGGCGGCTTAGCGGCGCCAGCTAACATCCTGACCCCATGTGATCCTCGGGTAGCGGTCGAACAGGAGCCAGTCGTTTCTCTTGCCGATTAGCTCGCTGCCGTGTTCCGAGACGTCGTCGTAGCCCTGGTCGGCGAGGATCTGCGCCATCGACCAGATGATGGCGCCCGTTCGGGGCGTCAATGGAACCCGGAACACTCTTTGCAGGACGCTCGCCCGCATGAGCAGACGTCAAAGAGCGATGCGAAGTCAGGTATCTCCGAGCCCGGTGTCTGGTCACCAATCTTCATGTTGTCAAGGATGATATTGCTGACGCCAACCAGGCACCTTCAGCTGGCGCCGACTATGACTAGCCCGGCCGCAGCGCGGTTCAGGCCAACGACAGCAGACGTCCGATCAGCGCATGGAGCTGGATGCATCTCTGCCGGGTCGTCCTGGCCCGGGCGCTGCCGATTGGCCGGCGCCCGCATGTGACCGCTCCCGCTCATCAACAGACGCGGTCGATCTGAGCGCGCTTAGGTTGGCGGCAGCAGGCGTGCCATCAGCGCACGGATCCGGGTGTATCGCTGGTCTGCGGCGTCCTTGCTCAGGCGCTGCTGATCGATCAGCGCCCGCATGCCGGGGCCGCCTTGGCGGTCGAATAGCTCGCGTGTGATCGCTGCGCCCTGGGCCGTGACTCCGCGGCTGAATGCCGCGGCTTTGACTGCGGCTGCGAAGCAGATTTCTAGGCAGTGCCAGACGTCGATGATGTCCGTGGGCTTCATCCGGACGCTGGTTGCGAAAGCCTTCAGGGTCAGGGCGCTGACTTCGTCGGGGAAGAGCAGCCTTGCGCTCAGCAGGTCGCCGTTGAGACGGCGCAAATCAAGCGCGAGCTCGACAGGAGCGCGTGCAAGAGCTATATGGAGGCCGGGGACCTCGGTTGTCACGAGATTGGTGCCTACTCGGACGTTGTGCCGTGGCCGACTGGTGTAGGCGGGCACGAGGACATCGATGGCAGCGCGGTAGGCGGGTGAAACGCTACCGGAAATTCCTGCCGGAACCTCGGAGACCGGTCTTTCGAATCTGTCGCCGGCAACCTGATGGTACCCGGCTGCCTTGAGCCGGCCGGCGATGTCGAGGTCGCGGGCGGCGATCGGCGGTACGCCGAGATCAGCGTCGAGGGTTTCCCGGTAGAGGCTGGCACCGAGGTCCCAGCGGGCGGCGAGCGCTGTCACCATGAGGCCGCCGATGATGCGGTAGTCGGTGGTCTGGTCGTGGAGGAGGCGAGAAATGTCGGCGAGAGCGACGTAGGTCAGGTCGTCGGCTACGGATGCTGCCGCCAGCGGGATGCGGCTCAGCGGTCCAGCAGCCATTGCCGTAGCTTTCCGGCGGCCTCAGCGCGGTCAGCGCCGCCCAGGTCCTGCAAGTCCCAGATCATCTGGACCGGGTCAGCAAGCGGGATGCTGGCGCCCTTAAATTCTGCGGCGATCTGTTGTGGCGGGAAGACGGACTGGTCGGCCGGCATCCTGACGATCACATTAGCGTCGGTCTTCCCAGTGGCCTCGACGCTGCCGAGGACGTCGGTATCGAGTGAGCCGTTGGTGTACACGATGAGGGTGCTGGGACGGCGCCATGGACGGATGAGGTCCGGCCCGACGTCGGCGGATACCGCCAGGTCATGCCCGCCTGTGGGAGTTCGTGCCAGGCGCACGGCAACCTCCACAGGCGGGTCGAGGCTGTAGAAGTACTGTTCCGAGCCGCCCGGCCCTTCGTATTCCGCGAGAAAGCGATCGAGCAGGTCTTCGCGCCGCGGCTGCCAGCGCCCCCGGCCGGCACTGTCGACCAAGTCGAGGCCGTGCAACTGCCGGAGTACCTGAGACGCCCTGGGCTGGGAAACCCCCGCGCGACTGGCCAGGGACGTCGCGCCGACGCTGACGTCGTCCGGGTGCAGGCCGATGAGTGTCCGGATGACGGCGTAGCTGCCTGACCCGCGTGGCAGTGTCCTGTGCCCGCGCGCAGGAGCAGAGCCCGTCCTGCGCTGCCGCAGCACGAGCCCCGCCGCTCGCAGGTCGAAGTTCCCGTGCTCATCGCCCCACGACCAGCCAGCGCCGGTCAGCGCTGCACCCGCTGTCTCCGAGACGAACGGAACGACCAGCAGGGGGACACCATGCGACGCAAGCGCTGCGCGCTTGCGGTCGATCCCGCGCAGCTCGCCCGGATACGGCGCCCGGGACTTCACGTCCGCGGCGAAGCGCGCCCGAACGCCGTTGACTTCGATGGCCAGGATCGCGTCAGCGCCCGGGCCGCCGGTCCGCGGCGCCTTAAGCTGCCGTACGGAGACGCCAGCTTCCCGAAGCGAGCGGACCACGTCTATAAGCATATGGTCCAGTATAAGCACTGTGCGCATAAGAATGACAGTGCTTATGCAGGTGGGAGCCAAAGTGGGAGCCAACATGCACAGACACGGAGCGGTATCGGGCTATGTCCAGCGTCCGGATGGAGTTGATTTGGGAGCAGGAGGCCGCGGGTTCGAATCCCGCCATCCCGACTGGTAGCGGCTATTCTCCGAATTTAGAATCTATTGCCTTGAAGGTATTGCGGGAGCCATTTGTTCCTGGCTGGACGTCGGCTGATGTCGCCAAGCGTTGCCCACTGCTTGTGCATGTAGACTCCCACCTCTTTGGTCATCGATCCTGAGTTCTATTCAGTGCGGCCAGGCTCGCGAGACAGCTGCTATGGGCGGCCGACATCCTGCCGTCGTTCTGCTGGCGTGCCTGCCTGCTGCCGATCGCCTCGCGACATTGGCGGAACGGTTTCGCTCCAGGACCCGGGCGGCAGGACCAGCACGTCGCTCAGCTGCCCCGTGCCCTTCATTGGCTCGATGATGGTCCGGGCGGCTACGACAACCGGGTCCAGTCTGCGCCCGTGTGACAATGGCCGTCGAACATGCGCAGCCGCTGGAATCTGGCAGCCGCTCTCGGCTATCGCAGGCACGTACCGTAGTCAGCGTGAGCGAAATTCTCGACCGCATCGATCGCGAGTTGCCCGTTGCGGTGGCTGCCGAGCTGAGGCGGCTGCGGGCTGAGAACGCGCGTCTGCTTCGGCTGCTGGACCTGACTGCCACGGAGGCCGCGCCGCCTGGGCCAGCGCAGGCGGGTTTCTTTGATGCACCGCCCGGCCCGGTGCACGCTAACTCTGCGGCAGAAGAGAAGGTCGCGTTCTTCGGGGCGCTGTTTGCGTTCGGCGCTGCTCGGCTCACCGATGTCGCGTGCGGTCGGGGCAGAAGCGGATGTTCAGCGGTCCACGGCGTCGCTGCTCGAGCCGCCCGACGACGCCGAGCTCGACCGACCTATGCGGCGCTCAAGAAGCTGCACAGCGAAGCGTTCGGTTGGTCCCCGCCCGACGTGGCAGGGCTGGAACGGCTCGGCGCGACGCGCATGCGGCAGTATGTGCGCGCCTGGATCAACGAATGGGACCTGCTGCGGCTGGACCCGGACTTCCAGCCGCAGACGGTGGCGGTCACCATCGCTAGTGACTATCGCGAGAACACCGCACTGGAGGAAACCGGCGACGCGGACGGCGGCGAAGCTAAGCCAGACTAGGCCGCGACCATCTCACCCAACGTGTGTCCGTGCGCTCCGGGCATCACTCTCAGGCCGGGGGATGTGGCCACGAAGGGCTGCCGGATACCTCGCGGGGATATTTCGCGGCCGACCAGATGGCCACCGAGACCTCCCGTTGCGAGCGCGCGAGCGTGCGCCGCAGCCAGCCAGTCAAGATCGGAACTGTGCGGTGAGCACCAGCTCGCCGCGAAAGGCTATCCGTCCGCCGACACCTCCCATGGGAGGGAACGAGGCCGCTCCCATCTCAGCCGACTAGCGCCGCACGGTCGCCAGGGCAGACGCTCCGATGTTCAGAGAGGAGTTCATCTCTAGGCTTGATGACGCAATACTGCTAATTGCGAACGCGTCGTTTGAAGGTCGAGAATGGATAGAGCGACCCTCGATGCCTGCTTTCAAAAGCTCCGTAAAGGACTGGGCGGAGATGTACCATCCGATGTTTCGCCTGCTGTTCGATCTGGGCTTTCTGGGCTGCCGTCCATCCGGTAGTGACTCGGAATTGTACTTCCATGACCAAGAAGACTTGCCCGACAGTGGGCGTCGACCTGTCTGGGCGATGTAATCGTGCCACGCTGAACTCATGACACGGTTCAGCGTTATCGCCGATGTGAGCTCAGACAACCTCGCGGCGGTCCGGCCCATCCTGCTCCACATGATCGAAGGCGCGACGGTTACCAGCACCGCGGACGGTCTGCACGCGCAGGGCATCATGGACGGCACAGACGCCCGAGACGTCAACCGTCGGCTGCTCTCGGCCTTGCGGCAGGCAGAAAAGAAGACCCGTCTGCGGGCAGAATGGACCGCCGACGGCCACGTCCACCGGTTCTTTGACTACGTCCCGAAGAGCACGCGACCCGTGGCTTAAACAGGCGTCACCGCACGTCTTCAGAAACATCCGGTCATCATCAGGCAGCGAGTTCAGCGAACCGGTTTCGCCAGCGCGCACAGGCGCGATAGAAGGATTGTCGTGCTCTACCGGATGCGCATTTATCAAGCGGTTAAGGAGAACCTGCCGGTCTTCCATGAGTTCTTCCGGACGCACCTGTTGCCGGTCCAACTCCGCCATGGTGCGCGGCTGGTCGGCCGGTGAGACCCAGGATGGTCGCGTGGTCGCCATCTGGGAAGACGACAACGCGGCCGCATACGAGGAGATCCAGGCGGCCGTACGCACCGATCCCGACTCCAGGCGTGCCCAACACCACCGCGCCCAACTGCCGGCGCTCATAACCGCCACCGAGGAGATCTCCATGTCCTCGACGATTGACGCTGCATCTCAGGCCGACGTCAATGCGCGGCGCCAGCCGTGATGAAGCAAGGTCGACGGCGCGAGGGCAGAGGTAGCCTTCCGCCGCTTGTCTCGCAAGCGGAGATGAACTCGGTCTCCGGCGATCCCAGCCCGCAGCGACGCCCGGTCATGCCGCTGAGCCGTCTCAGCTCTTGCCGGGTGGCGGACTGCTATGTCCCAAGCGTACCGTGACGCGACTGACCTGGCCTGGCAGAACGGATTTGGACGATGGTGCTGTTGGCGCGCAACCCAGTCGCTCTCTCCGCTGGTAGTGCAACATCCGCTTCGCCGCACTGTGCGCCGTCGGATCACAATGGACGCGTGCCGCCGCGTCCGCTTCCGTGCGGGGTGGGCCGTTACGGCTTGCGGGCGACGCCCACCCAGAGCGCCGCCGGCATTTCGGCCGGTCCGTTGGCGTCGGGCCGCCACTCGGACACGTTGACCAGTCCGGGCTCAACCAGTTCCAGTCCGGTGAAGAAGCGCGCGACCTGATCGCGGTCGCGAGTCGTGACCTTCTCCGCGACTAGGTGGTTGAGTTGCGCGACCATCGCGGTGACCTGGTCCTGCTGGAGGTCGGACGTCGGGTGCGACAGCACAAGGTAGCTGCCGGGCGGGACCGCGGCGAGCAGATCGGCCACGACCCGGTACGGTTCGTCGTCGCCGACCAACTGCAGGACTGCGAGCAGCATGATCGCGACCGGCCGGGAGAAGTCCAGCGTCTGCGCGGCATGCGCCAGAATCGGTCCGGGCTCTCTGAGGTCGGCGTCAACGTAGTCGGTCACTCCCTCGGGAGTGCTGGTGAGCAGAGCCCGCGCGTGCGCGAGCACCACCGGGTCGTTGTCCACGTAGACGATGCGGCTCTGCGGGGCCAGCGACTGCGCGACCTCATGGGTGTTGTCAGAGGTCGGAATGCCCGTACCGACATCGAGGAACTGCCGGACACCTGCCCCGGTCACCAGGAAGCGAACCGCGCGGCGCAGAAACGCGCGGTTGGCTCGCGCCGACGCCACGATGCCGGGGTATTCCGCCATCGTCCGATCTCCCGCGGCGCGGTCCGCGGCGTAGTTGTCCTTGCCTCCCAGCCAGTA
>Ga0335074_10012791_pt1 | contig 11781 bp, 10 predicted proteins | sample Lox_Sample_23_FD_206715 | JGI IMG/M metagenome (GOLD analysis project Ga0335074, IMG submission 206715) | Soil microbial communities from Loxahatchee National Wildlife Refuge, Florida, United States - Lox_Sample_2.3 | ecosystem: Environmental > Terrestrial > Soil > Wetlands | place: USA...
GATGTCGATGTCGCCCCGGCCCACTAGCGAAAGGAGCTCCCGGGTGCGCCGCTCCTGGGACTTCCAGTCAATGATCCCGACGCGCCGGCGGGAGAAGCCGATGCCCAGGGCCACGTTCTCCACCGCGCTCAGTTCGCTCACGATGCCCGCCTGCTGGTGCACGAAGCGCAGGCCGAGCTGCCGGCTCTCGGTGGGGTTGATCTTGGAGGTGACGGTGTCGCCGACCCGGATCACCGCCCCCGGGTCGGGCGTGTGGTAGCCCGAGAGAATCTTGATGAACGTTGACTTGCCCGAACCGTTCTGGCCAAGGATGCAGTGGACTTCGCCAGTGGTCAGGTCGAGGGTGACGTCGCTCAGCGCCACCTGGCCGGGGAAGGTTTTCGACAGGTGCTCGACGTGCAGCGACGTGGCGGTGTCGTTAGTCAAGGCTGGGCCTCTGGGTATCTCCTCGGCTGGGCGGGATGGTTGCGCCCGGAGCGCCGGGTTGGCGCGGCGCTCCGGGCGCGCTACCTCAGCTGCTCAGACCCCACAACTTCTTGAACTGGTCCTGGTAGTTGGCTACCAGCGGGAAGTAGCTGCTGGTGGAGGGGATGTTGTCCTTCGTGATCAGCCACTGTGGCTCAGGGGCGGTCACGTCGGGCGTCGTCGACTGGCCGGTGAAGATCCGCGCGAAGGTGTCGAACATCTGCCAGATGATCGTCGGCCAGTCCACGCCGGTCGTCACGGACACCTGCCCGGCGGCGATGTAGCTCGACACCGTCGGGCTCGTGTCGAGCAGCACGATGTCGGGGTTCTGCCCCGCGTTCTGCAGCGCGGCAGGCAAGCCGATCGCCACGTCGGAGTCTGACGACTCGATCACGTTCACGCCCGGGTGCGCCTGGAGGTAAGCGGTGACCGCGGAGGCGACCTCCGGCGTGCCGATGTCAGAAGCCGACAGGCTGATGCTGCCGAGTGCGCAGCTCGAGCACAGCTTCTTGTACTCCTGCTGGAATGAGTCGACCACGGTGGTGATGGTCGGGAACGTGGGGACGCCGATGGACAGCACGTTGGCCTTGGTGCCCCACTTGCTGACCACCCACTGGGCCTGGAGCTTGCCTGCGCCCTCGTTGGCAGCGTTGCCGTCGTAGACGGCCGTGAGCCCGCCGCCCGGCTGGGTGTTGTAGGCGATCGACCCTTCGATGACCGGCACGTGCTCGGAGGCCAGCGTCGCCAGCTCAGAGGGGTAGAGCGACGGAGGGAAGCCGGCGCTGATCACAGCATCCGGATGCAGCGCCACCGCCTGATCCCACCCAGCCTTCACGGTCTCCGGGGTGAGGCCGATGTTGATCGGCACGAGCTTCCACCCCAGCGCGGCCGCGGCCTGCTGAGCGTAGGTGTTGAGGATGGTGCACGACGGGATGGAGCAGAACAGCGCGGCCACCGTCTTGTTCTTCGGGATCGTCTTGCCCACCGGTGTGGTGATGCCGATCGACGTCGGGCGCTGCAAGGCGGCCTGCACTACCTTCTGAAGCTGCGAGGAGCTGGAGGTTGTCTTCGAGTTCGCCGATGTGTTCGAGCTTGTCCCGCCCGAACTGCAGGCACTCACGGCGGCTAGCAGCGCAACCGCTGCTACCGCCACATACCGAAGTCGCGCTCTGGGCACGGCCTTCCCCCTTCCAGTGGGCCCGAGCCGCAGGGCTCGTATTAATGATGTAGAAGATAGATATCCTGACCCAACCAAGCAAGCGTCCGTTAGACTCTCATCTGTAACAATTCCGCAATCTGCGAGGTGCTGGCAGCTCGGCAGGCTCTCCAGACAGCCGACACATGAGCGCGCCGGAGGGGCGCGGTGCCGCGTTGTACTGAGGAGCGAGGGGAGCCGCCAGGCGACCTGAGCGACCGAGGGAAACGCGGCGCCCAAAAGCGCCCCGACGGCTTACGCGGGAAACAGAGCCTCAAAGCGCCCCGACGGCTTGCGCGGGAAATTCATGAGCGCGCCGGAGGGGCGCGGTGCCGCGTTGTACTGAGGAGTGAGGGGAGCCGCAGGCGACCCGAGCGACCGAGGGAAACGCGGTGCCCAAAAGCGCCCCGACGGCTTGCGCGGGAAACAGAGCCTTGCCCGGGAAACACAGCGCTAGCGCGGGAAACACAACCCCACGACTTCGGCTTCGGCACCGGCTCCCAGTTCGCGTCGGTGCCGCGCGGCGATGCGCCACTCCCCGCCCTCCCGGCGGAACTCCCACCGGTTGAACCCGAGGCAGTAGACCTCGCACCTGTCCTGTTCATCCAGCTGATAGGTGATCGAGTACGTCTCGGCCGTCGCCGTATCCCCGCTGATGTTGAACGTCATCGGGCCGTGGAAGTGCTGCGCCCGTCCTGCCGGGGGCATCCCGGGCCCGGTGATCAGCGCCAGCAGGTCGTCCGGGCCGGTGAAGCGCCCCGAGTACCCACCGTCTACGTTCTGTGACCCCAGGTCGTAGCTACCGTCTTCGGTGAACAGCCCGACCCACTGCGGTCCGCGGAAGACATCCGCGCCGAAGGAGTAGCTGGTCAGCAGGTCGCGCAGGGCCCGCTCGTCCTCGAGCTCGCGCACACGGCGTTCGAGCGCGGCGAGCCGCTCGGCGAGCGCAGGGCTGGTGGGATCATGGTCATGCTCCCCTTGGTCCCCTGGCATTGCGCTCCCCTCCGCGACCACCGCATGCCATACTGTGTTGTTATAAAGATACAACTATTAGAGGCAGGGCTGCCTTGAACGTCGACGCACCGCCCTTCCGGATCGCGGCCGCGCGCCGGATCCTGGCCAACGAGGGCTGCGAGAGCATGGTCGCCGGGCACGTCAGCGAGCGCGCCGGAAGCGATTCATTCTGGATCTCCCCGTTCGAATACTTCGATGAGACGCTCCCCGACCGCGTGATCGAGATCGGCTTTGACATGGTGGTGCGGACCGGGTCCTGGGAAGCCTCGCCCGCGGTGCAGTTCCACGCGGCTATCTACCAGCAGCGTCCGGACGTCGGTGGCATCGTCCACACGCACTCGACCTATATCTCGGCCCTGACGACCCGGCAGGAGCCAGTCCGCGCCTACAACATCGTCGCCGCTCCGTTCGTCGGCCGGCAGTCGCTGTACCTGGAGGACGGCCTGCAGCCGCCAGTCGAAGGAAAGCTCATCGCGGCGGCGCTCTCCGACAGCGACGCGCTGCTGATCAGCAACCACGGGGTGATCCTGGTCGGGGCAACCCTCGAAGAGGCGACCATGCGCGCGGTGCTCATTGAGCAGGCGGCGCGCTACCAGCTGGAAGCGACCGCCGTCGGCGGACGCACGCTGTCCGACGAGGCCGTCGCGCAGCGTGCGGCGTTCTTCTCAGGCTGCGGGTTCGCCGAGCTATGGGACGCGTGCATGCAGCGACTCCCCCGCACCGACGCCGACCTGTTCGCAGTCGCATGACCGCACCGATAAGCAATCAGCTCCACCAGCCGCGCCTGGCCGAATTGGTAGCGGCTGACCTGCGCCGGCGCATCCTGGACGGCGAGCTCGCCGACGGCGCGCTGTTGCCCAACCAGGAGACATTGCTGAACCAGTTCGACGTCAGCAAGCCATCGCTGCGCGAGGCCCAGCGCATTCTCGAGGCCGAAGGGCTTATCACCGTGCGGCGCGGGAACGTCGGTGGCGCCCAGGTGCACTACCCGGACGCACGGCACGCCGCCTACACGATGGCGCTTGTGCTCCAGCGGCTCAAGGTATCGCTTGACGACGTCGGCGGGGCCTTGAAGCAGCTCGAGGCGACCTGCACCGGTCTGTGCGCCAGCCGACCCGACCGCGCGACCACCGTCGTCCCGGCCCTGCGTGAGTGCAACCGCCGTGCCAGGCAGTCTCTTGAGGACGTGCTCGAGTACGTGGCTGCCACCGCAGAGTTCCACACCAACCTGATCCGGTACTGCGGGAATCAGACCATGGGGCTGCTCGTCGGATCGCTCGAGTCGCTCTGGCTCGGCCACGTCCAGGCGTGGGCTGAGCTCACCAAGTCGCAAGGCGAGTTCCCCGACTTGGACTACCGGCGGCAGGGCCTCGCCACCCACGAGGAGATCACCGACCTCATTGAGGCCGGCGAGGTCGTGGCGGCCTCGGAACTCGCCGAAGCGCACTTCGACCCCCAGCAGTTCTACCGGACACCCACCGACGGCTCGCGCGCCGTCGACGCCAACGTCATCCGCGACCACGCCCGCCGGACCGGCCTGTACTCCGTCCGCGACGGCAGCTGAGCGGGCCTGCGCACCGAACCACACGACGGCTGACGACACTCACCTTGACCTCGCACACACCGGGCGAGGCCGCCTTACAGCCGGACCACACCGCACCCCTACGCCCAGACGACATCGCGGCAGCTTGCCTTCCAACCAGACCACACCGCACACGCCCGCCTGCCTCCAGCCAGACCATGCCGCGCACCCCCGCCCGAGCCGGTCCGCACCCCCGCCGGGAAAGATCTTGAAAAAGTTTGTGATCATCGAACATCTGAGCCCAGAAATGTCAGACGGTCTCCCTAGGATCGAACTAGAAGCTGATCCCGTTCCTGAGGGAGACCACCAGGACCATGTGCGCACCCGGCCAGCCACCCCCACCACCAGCCACCGCCGCCCAGGCGATGGCAATGGTCAGCGCCGGGCTCAGCTGGCTAGCCGCCGCCGACGCCACCACGTTAACCGCCGCCGAGCAGGCCGACCTGCTGCGCGGCCTGGAACAAGCCCAGTCCCGGCACACCGCCGCCCGCTCCAGCATCATGTCCGCCTTCCACACCACCAGCGGCCACCAAGACGACGGCCACCCAACCACCCGGTCCTGGCTGCAATGGCAAACCCAGCTCACCCGCAGCGCCGCAGCCACCGCAACCGGATGGATGCGGCGGCTCACCGCCCACCCCGCCATCGCCCACGCCCTGGCCACCGCGGCACTCACACAATCATGGGCACGCGAACTGTGCGCCTGGACCGACACACTCCCGCCCGACGTCCGCCACGACGCCGACACGATCCTGCTCGCCGCCGCGGCAGCCGGGGTGGAGTTAGCGGACCTGTCGAAGCTGGCCGAACAGATCCGCCAGCGCACCGCCGTGCCTGACAACGATGATGACGATGACGGCGGGTTCGGTGACCGGTACCTGAAACTGTCCACCACCCTGGGCGGCGCCGGAGTGCTGCGCGGCGACCTCACCCCCCAAGCCACCGCCGCACTGCACGCAGTCCTGGACGCGCTGGGCAAAAAGCACGGCCCCGAAGACACCCGGACCAAAGGCCAGCGTGACCACGACGCCCTCGAAGAAGCCTGCCGCCGGCTGATCGCTTCGGGGTGCCTGCCTGACCGCGGCGGGCAGCCAACCCAGATCCAGCTGCACATGACCCTCGACCAGCTCCGCCACCTGCCCGGCGCCGACACCACCGAAGCCGCCTGGGCCGGCACAGTCGCCGGGCCCGGCGCCGACTGCGACGCCACCATCATCCCCATCGTCACCGGCCACATCGACCCCGGCATCCTCAGCCAGCTCACCCACCAGCTGCTCGATGACCTCACCCACCCGCACAGCCACAGCAACGACACCACCCAGCACCAGCACACCACCACCAGCAGCACAGCGCCCGCCAGCAGCAGCCCCAGCCCAGCGTCCGCCGCCAGCACCAGCACCAGCGCGGACACCAGCACCAGCGCGGCGTTCGCCAGCACCAGCCACGGCCCTTCAGGCCCACAACACCCGACATTGATCCGCGATGCCGCTGAAGCTGCACGCCGTCAGCGCGCCGAACGGGCCGTCCGGCAGACACTGATCAAACACGCCGCAGACCTGCTATCGGGACCCACCGGGCTCGCCGCAGCACTGCGCAACGGGATCAGCGGCCGGCTCACCGCCTCACTCAGCCTCCCCCTCGACGTCGGCACAGCGGTCGAGATCATCCCCGCCCACCTGCGCCGCGCCGTCACAACCCGCGACCGGCACTGCCGGTTCCCCGGCTGCGACCAGCCCCCGCCAGCCTGCCAGCCCCACCACATCATCCCCCGCTCAGAGGGCGGCCCCACCAGCCTGGCCAACATGATGCTGCTGTGCACCTTCCACCACCTCATCGCCATCCACCGATGGGGATGGACCATCACCCTCATGCCCGACGCCACCATCACCGCCACAAGCCCCGACCACAACCGCACCCTGCACAGCCACGGACCACCAGCCAACGCCGCCTGAACGGCGGCGGCGCCGACTCACGGACTTAGGCGCATTGAGGGAGGACCGCCAGCATTTGAGCGTTCGCTTAACTCGGGTGTAGCCTCCCTTTGAGCGAACGCTCAAAAGATGTGTCATCAGGCTTCAGCGCAGGGGTCGAACGGGCTGGGATGAGCGCACGGTACGCGGAGTGGCATCCGGGCCGGGTGCTGGCCAGATCTCTGGGGCTCGGCGCAGTCTTCGGAGCACTCATCGGTTTTCTCGTGGTTCTGGCGTTCGTGGTCGTCGCCGGAGCCAGATCAGGTAACACCCACATCATTGACGGACTGGGATTCGTCGCGCCCTTCGCTCTGGTGATCGGCGCTGTGTTCGGGACTTGCTGCGGCTTTGCCGCCGCGTTCCCGCTCCTGCTGGTGGGCCTGAACCAGCGGACAATGGGCGTATCCCCTGCCGGCCGCCGGGTGCTGCGGGTCCGCGCCGTCTGGGCCTCGCTCGCTGCGGGCGGCGCAGCCACGCTCATCCCAGCCATGCTCGCGGTGTTCGCCGTAGGGGGCACTGGGGACTCGGTGATCGCCTGGGAGTTCCTCGCGGCGCTGGCGCTGCCGATGGGGTCTGCACTGGGACCGTATGTGCTGTACGGAGGGGCCGCGCGCCCAGGACAGCGACCTGCGCGCGTCAGGGACGCGGACCTAGACGACTCGGACCTAGACGACTCGGACCTAGACTCGGCCCGGTGACCGGCACCCGCCGCAAGCTCATCGAGGGCACGATCGAGGTGCTGCGAACGCGCGGGATCGCCGGAACATCGGCGCGCGCGATCGCGAACGCGGCTGGGGTTAACCAAGCGCTGGCGTTCTATCACTTCGGGACCGTAGACAACCTGGTTGACGTGGCCTGCCGGGAGTCAACCGCCGAGCTGCTGTCGCATTACCACGACCGGTTCCTCTCCGTGACGTCGCTGCGCGAACTGCTGACCCTGGGCCGCGAGCTCAACGTCACGCAGCGGGATGCCGGGAACGTGACGGTCCTGGCGCAGGTGCTGGCCGGAGCACAGCAGGACGGCAGCCTCGCGTCCGCTGCCCGACACTCGCTCGGGCTCTGGGTCGCTGAGATCGAGGCGGTACTGCACCGGGTGCTGGCAGACAGCCCGGTGCTGGAGCTGGCCTCCGCCGGTGACCTCGCCCAGGCGGTGGCAGCAACGTTCATCGGCGTCGAGCTGTACGAGGGCGTCGAACCGGATGCGGCCGCGCGAGTACTGGACACCTTCGAAACGTTGTCCGTCCTCGCTGAGGTGCTCGACGATCTCGGGCCGGTTGCCCGGCGCGCTCTGCGCGCCCGGTTGCGGCGCCACCGCCGCCCAGCTGTCGGGTGACCCAGCCGGACGCCTGAGCAACTGTGGTTACAGTGACCCATGCTTCATCGATCGGTGGCTGCGCGGAACCTGCTGCCTTCGGCCTGCCCGGCAGTTGTTCTCCTCGCGGCGGTGATGGCAGTCAGCGCGCTGGCTGACGCGCGCCCGCGCCAACGCGGAGACGTACGCCCTTCCGGGCGCCGACCGTGTGAGGGACGACCGCCCGTGGGAGGTGGGCGGGTGGTTCTGCCCTGTAGCCAACCTGTGGGTCCCGCTCCGGGTTACCGCCAACATCCTGAGGGCAAGCCCACGTCCAGGTGGCAGCGGCGACTCGCCCGGCGCAGGCAGCGAGTCCGCTTCCGTTCCCGGAATCAGGTTGCTCCGCGCCTGGTGGGCGCTGTGGCTGGGCATGTGGCTAACGTTCTGGTGGTTCGCGGTCAGGTCTCTCACCGCGGACTTCACCGCGAAGAACATGTCCGTCGGCCTGGCGACTGATGGCCAGGCCAGCCTGGCCCGGTGGTCAGGAACAGGAACCTGGCAGCCCCCGTCGGCGGAAGGTACCGCTGCCCAGGTGGTTATGGCGGTCGGGCAGGCCCCCAGCACGGGTTTCACCGTGGGAACCCAGGCGTCACCGGTTCTTCGTCTCCAGACGGGGGATTGCGTTCTCACCGTCGCGGCAGAATGCTTCGCCACCGTCGATGGTGCCGGCGAGGTCGAACCCTACGTCTTCACCAGGACCGGCTAAGGGGCGCGGGCGGAGGCGCGGGCCGGGGGGGCTAACGGCCGTCGTAGACGCAAGCGGGCGGTCAACGACCGTCGTAAGACCGGGCGGGCGGCCAGCAGCCGTCGTAAGACCGGGCGGGCGGCCAGCAGCCGTCGTAAGACCGGGCGGGCGACACTACCCTTGAGCGGCATGGTGGCTAGCAGCGGCGGCTGGCGGCGAGCCCGCGTTCTGGCGGCGGGGTTGCTCGCTGGCGCATGTGCGCTTGGTATGGCTCCGGGCGCGTTCGCGCAGACTGAGCACACAGCGCAGGCTGGGCCGGCCGGCGGGACGTCGTGGACGGTGTACCACGGGAGCGCCGAGGGCACTGGCGTGGCCGCGTCGGTGACCACGGTAGATACCAGAACCAGGGCGTGGACGTCGCCCACGCTGGATGGCCAGATTTACGGCGAGCCACTGGTGTGGGCGGGGCGGGTCTACGTCGCGACCGAGAACGACACCGTGTATGCGCTGTCGTCAGCGACTGGCGCGGTGGCCTGGTCGGAGCATCTGGGCACACCGGTGCCTGCTGGCTCACTTCCGTGCGGCGACATCTCGCCCACTGTTGGCATCACAGGTACCCCGGTCATCGACCCCTCGCGGGGCGAGATCTTCGTGGTCGCCGACGAACTGGTGCACGGGGTGCCAGCGCACATGCTGACCGGGCTGTCGGCAGCCTCGGGCGCAACTGAGCTGACCGAGGACGTGGACCCGCCCGGGGCCGACCCAGCGGCGCTGCTGCAGCGCACCGGGCTGACCCTGGATGACGGCCAGGTGCTGTTCGGCATGGGCGGCAACTTCGGCGACTGCTCCAGCTACCGGGGCCGGGTGGGCGCCGTCCCCGAAGCCGGCGGGACCCCCAGGTACTTCACCGTCGACAGCGGACCCGGCGAATCGCAGGGCGCGATCTGGATGGGCGGCGCGGCGCCGGTCGTCGACCCCAGCGGCAACATCTGGGTCGCCACCGGTAACGGCTCGGTCTACTCCTCCTCGCATGCGTACGACGACGGCGACGGGGTGCTCGAGCTGTCGCCGTCGCTGGCGCTGCTGCAGTACTTCGCGCCAGCCAACTGGGCCGCGAATAACTCCCAGGACCTGGACATGTCGACGGCTCCGGCTCTGCTGCCCGACGGCCAGGTGATCCTCACCGGGAAGTCGCGCATCGTCTACCTGCTGGACGGCGCGCACCTCGGCGGGATCGGCGGTCAGCAGGCCACGCTGGGGTCGGCCTGTCCCGAGGACATCGACGGTGGCGTCGCGATGTCCGGCATGACCGTTTACCTGCCCTGCCGGACCGGCATCGTCGCGGTTCAGGCATCACGGTCCCCGGCTGCATTGCACCTGTCGTGGAGTTCCGGAACGGGGGGCGGTCCACCCATCATCGCGGCCGGCCGGGTCTGGACTATCGGACAGAACGGTGTCCTGTACGGGCTCAGTCCCGCTACCGGCCAGGTGTCACAACGGGCGTCGATCGGCGCGGTGGCCAATCACTTCCCGACCCCGGCTGTGGCCGACGGCCTGCTGCTGGCCCCGGCAGCCACCGACGTCGTCGCGTTCACCGCATCCAGCACGGCCACCTCCTCCCCCACCACACCCGCGGCGACGACACCGGTACCCCATGCGACGAGCCAGTCCGGGAGCGGCGGCCTGCCGCCCGGGGCCATCGCGGTCATCGTCGTGGCCGGACTGGTCGTGATCGGCGGCGCCGCCTGGCTGGTCCGACGGCGGATCGCTGCCCGCTCGCTGCCTTAACGCTGCCCGCTCGCTGCCTTAACGCCGGCGCGGCCGCGGCCGCGGCGGATGCCAGACCTGCACGGTGACCGTGCTGAAGCGGCGCACCGTCTTGCCTGGCGCGGGCGACAGGTCCACGACGAGCCCTTCGACCGGCATCGGCTGCTCGGTCAGGAGGACAGTGCTGATCCGGAAGCCGGCCTTGGCCAGCACGTCCTGGCATGGACCGAAGAAGAGGCCGCGGACATCGGGCACGGTTAGAAAACGGGACCGCCGCGGCGGCTTGCGACCCGGGGCGAGCCAGTCAGCCAGCGCGCCCAGCGCTTCCAGCGGGTCGGGCCGACCCCGGGCCACAACAGCCAGGGCGGCCCGGCGCCTGGACAGCGTTGGCCCGCTCCTGACCAGGCCCGTCCCTTTGCGAGCCACGCCGATCTGCTCGTCGTACTGCCCACGTTCGGCGGGATTCCCGAGAATCAGCCACGCGGCATCAAGAGCCAGCCGCCCGCGAGTTGCGGCCTGGCTGACGTCGGAAGGCACGCCCGCGATCTGGGTGCGCTCCAGAGCCCGGGCTTTGTCCGAGTAGGCGCGCAGCACCGTATCTGACGCGGCACCCGGCGAGATCCCGAGAATGTCGTACCACGTGATGCGGTCAGCCATTGCATCTGAAGTGATACCGGAGCCGGCTCAGGGTGTCGAGGGGGGACCTTAGCCAGCCTGAATCGCGAGATAAGGCACCTGCCCGATGCGCCCGGCGGGGTCTTAGAGCGAGATTCGAGCTACAGCCACGAACGGACCGTCATCAAGGAGGCAGAGCGATGCGTGAACTGCTCAGGACGCTGGCGCGGCGGCTCGGTGCCGTCCTATCCGAGTGCAACGAGGCGCAGCGCCGGACGGCGGTGCTGATGGCGAGCGCCGACCGTAGCCTGGTCGTCCCGGGCCAGGCCCCCGACACTTATCAGGACTTCCTGCTGCGGACCTCTGGCCCGCTGGTGCACGAGCCGTCAGCGGCCAGCCGGTCGCCCGGCCAGCCGGTCGGCTGAGTAGTGTGACCGGCGTGACCAGCCCATCCGGCCAGGACGGCCTGGCCGCCAGTTTCCTCGCGCTGCACCGTCCAGGTGAACCGCTGCTGATCCCGAACCCGTGGGATGCTGGCTCGGCGCGGGTGCTGGCGGCCCTGGGTTTCGCCGCGCTCGCGACCACCAGCAGTGGCTTCGCGGCCACGCTCGGCCGGCCAGACGGGTCGGTGACCAGAGACGAGGCCATCGGCCACGCGGGCGCCATCGCTCAGGCGACGCCGCTACCGGTGTCGGCTGACCTGGAGAACGGGTTCGGCGACGACCCGCACGAGGTCGTGGCCACTGTGGCCGCGGCGCTGGAAGCCGGCCTGGCTGGCTGCTCGGTCGAGGATTTCACCCGGCGCAGAGACGACCCTGTCTACGACCTCGGGCTCGCCGCCGAGCGGATCGCGGCAGCGGCTGAGGCGGCGCACGCTGGGCCCAGGCGGCTGGTGCTCACCGCGCGCGCCGAGAACTACCTGTATGGGCGTGACGATCTCGCCGACACGATCACCCGGCTGCGGCGGTACGGCGAGGCTGGCGCGGACGTGCTGTACGCGCCCGGGCTGACCCGCTCCGACGACATCCGTGAGGTGGTGCGGTCGGTGGGCAAGCCCGTCAACGTCCTCGTGGTACCGGGGGTGCCGGACGTGGCCGAGCTCGCCGGCCTCGGCGTCGCCAGGATCTCGGTCGGCGG
>Ga0335074_10012792_pt1 | contig 11779 bp, 8 predicted proteins | sample Lox_Sample_23_FD_206715 | JGI IMG/M metagenome (GOLD analysis project Ga0335074, IMG submission 206715) | Soil microbial communities from Loxahatchee National Wildlife Refuge, Florida, United States - Lox_Sample_2.3 | ecosystem: Environmental > Terrestrial > Soil > Wetlands | place: USA: Florida...
CGCGGGGGAGGGGGGGCGGGAGTGGGACACAGTGGGGGCGTGAATGTCCTCACCACACTGCTGAATGAGATGGATGGCATCGAGACCCTCAAGGGCGTCACTGTCCTCGCGGCCACCAACAAGCCCGAAGCCCTCGACCTCGCGCTCCTGCGGCCCGGACGCTTCGACGACCTCCTCTATGTCGCGCCTCCGGACCTCTCTGGGCGAGAGGAGATCTTGGAAGTGCGCCGCAGGAAGATGGATTGGGATGCTGATGTGGATGTCAAGAAGCTGGCGGAGGTGATGGAGGGGTACAGTGGGGCGGAGATCGTGGGCGTTTGTAATGCTGCTGTGGATAGGGTCGTGGATCGGGCATTGGACACGGGGGATATGGATGTTAAGGTTGGGATGGAAGACTTTTTAGGCGCGATGGAGAGTGTTAAGAGGCAGATTACGCCGGAGATGGTGGAAGGGTATAAGAGGTGGGCGAAGGGGGTGAGTAGCGTAAGTTCAATGAGTGGGGAGGCGTTGGGTGGATAGATGGATAGGGGCTTCATTGCTGGGATGGTGGGATGGGTTTCCCGACGTGAATACTTTTGGTAATGATCTTTTAGATTTATACATTCTGCTAAGGGAAGACTTTCCAACCCTTATGCACGCACGTAGTGGCAATGCCAAACAGCCTATTAGACACACCATTACCATACCAATCTTATCCAAAGCAGCATAAGCAAGCCAGAGTAGGCGTCTATCAAGCACTTTTAAGCTCCCATACCCATCCCACCACGCCCCCCCACGACTTCGACCACGGCCCCTTCATCTACTACTTCTTCTCCTCGACCCATCAGATCCACCCCTAGGTCCCATCCCAGAACTCGGCTGCCCATGATACTCTTCACTCCTATACCACCGCTTAAGTTCCCAATCGCCCCCCGGCGCCGGCTTCGCAAATATCGTTTCCTCATGCCTCGTTATAACGCCAGCTGCATGCTGTGCTCGCCAGATGTCTCCCTCAGCATGTAATCTAATCCTCTCAACCTTCCCGAGCAGCACCTTGTGGAGTCCTTTCGGGAGCGTCAAAGGGGCGTCAGGCTCGACAAATGATTTAGTATCTAGAAATAGCGAGGACAAGAAGCCGTTGCCGAGGAGGCGTGATGCTGGGAAGCGCTCCTCGGGTGGGGCGATGGTGGAGGGCATAGTGTCGGCCCAGAGGACTGAAGGGTCATCGCGGCGGTAGCCTGTGATTTCGTACTCCGTGTGTTCCGCGATGGAGGCAAATTGGGAGGATATATCATTTACGACGCGGATGGTTGATGGGACTAAAGGTGTGGCCGTGTGTGCTTGGGTGGTTTCCTCTTCGAGGTAAGTTGAGAAAGGAAAAAGCTGGTTTGAGTTGAGTTCCATGGGCCGGATTATGGGTATCGCTGGGACGGTTTGCGTAACGGCTTGATTGAACGATGGAAGGGCTGGATCCAGGGCATGTGTTGGGTGGCCAGGAGTAGTGCCTATTTTGTTTGGAGTAGTTCTTGGACCTCCAGGCCTTGAGTTTCCACTGTCGGCCACTGATGAATGGTTGCTGGGTAAGGTTCGAGGTTGTCGAGAAGTATATACGTAGTTGCCCATGACAGGAAAGGGCGTCCGTACCGCCCTGTTAAATGATGGCCCATCTCGGATTGAAGTAGTCCTCTGTCTAGGTTCTAGAACGGCCTTTCTGGGATCGTATGCCAGGTCGGCTGGTTTTGGACCTGGTATTAAAGTGAATCGAGCTTCTTCGAATCCATTTTGAGCAGTTCGATCCCCAGTAAGAGGCACTGGTCTCGGTGCACGCTGTCGCCATTCCGGAACCCGCGAAGCAAATGCACTCGGCAATGTATTGATTAATACACTGTCCTCAGCACGAGGGGTAGCTAGAAGTTGGCTCACATTCATGTGAGAGCTTTGGGAAGGTCCTGCGCAAGCGTCATGCAATATGGGAACTGCCCCCGAGTATTCTGACGTCAATGGCTCAATCAACTCCTTAGTTTTGTCAAATGCTGCGTTAAGATCAGCACTCTCATCATCACATCTTCCTAAATCTCTCCAAGACTTCAGTTGGTCGCATGGTTTGAACACCGGGCGGCGCTGTGATATTCTTCTCTGTTTCGTAGGTTCAATCCTCTTCTCTGCTTCTTCTCTTGAAGGCGATGTTGGTAATTCGGTCTTCACGGTAGGTTGTACGGGGCCTTCCAAACCGTGGATTCCGTTGCTATTTCCATTAATGACGAGGCTTCCATTGGTTTCTGTAATATTTCCTTGATTGGCATCAAACAATATATTTTCTTGAGGGTTAGTTGTTGCCATGAGACCTGTGCCATTGCTCGTGGGTGGAAGGGGTTTCTCTGAGTCGGAACCATTTTCCACAGCTTGAAAAGCCTCTTTCTTGAGAGGCTTCTTCTTGCCAGCATTGGACGCTTTTCCTTTAGAAGCCATGCTTACATTTTCCGTTTTAGGGCCCGAGTTTGGTCTGGGATAAAATCCCGCCTTTTGCTGATTGCCGTCGAAAGGTCTTGCTAGATTCACCTCTTCTGGCCTGGTTTATTAGAGAAACTAAGTATTAGGGTGTCATTAGCTCGTAAGAACGTCAATTCGTTGAATTGAAAAGTAAACTCAAAACGAGACTGCTTTTTGTCTCAATCATGTAGAGAAAATAAATAAGAGTAATACGAAATAAGGAAAGGACATGGGTGTAAAAATATTCATGACAAAGCTCGAGAAGCGATTGAAGGGTTCAGCTCCTTTGGGAATTTTACATAATTGGTGAAAGTTGAAGAGGCTGAACGGGCCAATGGGATGGTCAGTCTTGCTCACTGGAAGTATAAAATAATGCTAGATCGGACTGAGTCACTCGAAAACGTGACGACAACATCTGGTAGTGACTTCCACCGTTGAGCTTGCCCTTAGTGCGAGCCGGTACTTAGCCATAGTCCATTCTTAGTAGCAATACCGCCATCACTATTCTTATCTTTTGCGGATGTCTGTTGGGCTCTGCGCATGAACAGCAGCGTAATAAGGTGTCCCTTACGAGACACACTGCTTAGCACAAGTCATGGTTGGGACCCATAGCAGTTCCTTTTGTGGGTGACGGCCTCTCTGCAAATCATATCAAGTTGGTCGATGCTCAACTCGGCTTTGGAGCACGATTTCGCTGACTGCCCAAACTCGAAAGTCAATATCTGGCGAAATTCAGTTGTGTCATACGAGCTGCATCTTGCTGGATGCTGGCAAACCCACTGATTTCTTGACGACTGTCGAGGCCTGCTCGAGTTACACCCACTTGAAATTGTGACCGTGCTTCTCACCAATCCCGACAGCTTCCCCATTAGCAAGTTTGGAGAAGCTATGGTCAATAGTGGGTTATCGACTTATGCTTACACTCCCAACAAGGCTCTGTCACAGAATGAGTAGCCCTCTTTGCAAGAGCTTGTCGACGGCGGCCATCGTCTCGTTATGTTCCCCGATTATGGCACGAATACCTCGGCCGTTCCATACATACTCGAGTTCACCTACTTTTTTCGAAACCTCCTACGGTCCAACCGGGATCGGCGATTCACCGATAGAGCCTCTGGATAATAATATAGATTCCAGATCTTTCACGAATTGCGGGACAATGATGTGGTATTTGGGCCAGGACGGCTAAGCCTTGAGCCAGAGAAATCAAACCGAGCCATGGTGTAGAGGGATGAGAAGTAGCTGATCAGAAGCCCGAAAGCGTTGGTGGAACCGCTCAGGCCACGCATTAGGATCATGAAATGGCCATGCCCATATTCATCCTACAAAGATACGGGTACATTCTGCAGTGGTGTGATAGTAAAATTTACTTATCTTTGGCATTGCGGGATTTTACAAAGACTTGACTGAATATGTCCTCAACAGCGACCTGTCTCTAGCAGCGTAGGAAATGCAGGTTGTCTCGGGTTTATTATGAGAGAACAGCATAGGTAACTGCAATTTATACAAATGCGACCAGGGAACACTTTCAATGTATCTAATCCCTACGGCAAATTAGCATTGAACGGATGGATGTAGAGGATCGGTAGGGAGCGGTACACTCCGCTTTATCTGTAAGTCCGAATTTCTCGGCCGAGCGAGCTATATCAGTGAATCTATTCAACGACCTACCCACCCAACCGGAACCGACCAAAACCTGACAATTTACCAAGGATTGGATTATACACACACGTATTGGATGAAGCCACATAGATCACAGTTAAATTTGCAGTAAAGATTTCCTCCCTACAATTCACTAAGACCCTTTTGACATTCATACATTTGCTCCACAAGATTTGGTCTCAATTCAACTATCCTGGGCTTTAACGGAGAATCCCAAGAACCATCTTAAATCTATTGTTGAAAATCTCCCATTGGCAGCTTTATAATGCCGTCCGCTACTCGAGAAATCCGCATTGAAACCATAGAGCATGGTCCGAAAAGCAATGTTGATGTACAGTATCATGGGAGCGAGTTATATCTGCTAGTGTCTTAACGAGTATTATAGTTCGGTGCTACTGTTTACGGAATTGACCTGAATAATTTCACTGGTGTGTATATATGTTATATATTATATTGTGTATCTCTCGAGCCAACGTTGGACGACAACTGAGGACAGTCAGATGACGACTTCGAGATCATTTCCGATGCTCTTCACAAACACAAACTACTTGTCTTTAAAGGGCAGCCCAGAATGCTAGAGCCGCCGCGGCAATACGAATTGACACGGCGGTATGATATTTACTTTTTCATACATCAAAACTGAAGCCTTAGTGACAAACATCAGTTTCGATCCTAACACCACCGGCGGGTTTGCCCACGGTATTGATCCATTCCTGACGTCTCATAACGGTATAGATATCTTTGGTTTGGTATGTCCGAAATGCTCCGACTCTGAATTTAAATGCATGTTTCTGATAATAAGCAGCCAAATCGCCCAGCAATTCCAGTGCAACCACAAGTACACATCCTTGGCCGTGGGAGTATTCCGGACGGCCATTATCAGTTTCCACCGGGATTTAAAGTCAAAGGTGTCGATCATCACTATTTCCATCTTCCCCCTCATATACCAGATAAGGAGAGGGGAGCAGGAAAATCTCGATTCTACCAATGGCATTTCGATGGAGCTTTGTATGATATCCCGCCTCCGAGAGTAAGTCATCTTCAAATCCGATTCAGCTTAATATAGACGAGTTTCTGACCAAACATAGGTGGGATGCTTGCTGGCTGTACGCACTCCAAAAGGGCCAGATGTTACAGTTCAATGGGACGATGGGACGGGTACGGAGATGAAGATTGCCCCTGGAGCAACCGCAAGTCCGTCCCCCATCTATCAACATGAGTGACCATCGGGATGCATGGAGCTGAAATTGACTTTCCCTGTACAGTGGTAGCCGGTTCCCGTGCTCTCGCCCTTCTTAGTCCCGAGCTCCGCGCAATTGCCTACAACAGCAAGATTGAATACGCCCCTCACTGTTTCGAGTGGATGTCGACGGCACACAGCACACGTCTAGGCCATATGATTGAAACTGAGGGCCTGGAAAAACCGCTTGATCAATTGAAACCCTGGGTAAAGGAGAAGGTGTGTATCTATCCGATGGTGTGGAAGAATCCGAAAACTGGAGAGGACTGTGAGTGGGCCTATCAATGACTGACATCGCTCGGTGCTGAAAACTAATAATCCAGCACTCATGGTTCATGGTCAAGCTGCTTTCAAGCTTTACTTGAAGGACTCGCCAGATGGTAAGGAGACTATCGTTGATGATTTGAGAGAGGTTCGCGCCTTTGTGCATAAGTGAGTACGCCTTAAAGTGTGAATATATCCAATGGAGTGAGTGATTTACCTTAAAATCTTTAACTAGACTAATGCGGCCTGTCTTCGAACCGAGCAATATCTACGCACACAAGCATGAAGAGCAAGATGTGATACTTTGGTACAATCGAGCAATATGGCATTCCATCGTAAGCATAAGCGCAATTCTCAAAATACTCAATGCTGATAGAGTCCCTGAAGACCGAGTTTCCAGAATCTTACGGGCCCAGGATCATGCACCAATGTAGGTTATTCCTGTTAATGGCCACAAGTCTTGAACTAAAAGACACAGGCAATATCGCGGCGTCCGACCACCCCCAATGACTGGTGGCAGACAGTGTTTGCAGCTGTATGACGGATTGGAAGTAGCCTCGAGAGCAGTGTATGTTGAGAATCTTCAGAACAAGCCGTTCTTTTTGTATAGTGGCTATTTTCTTAGCATAGGAGTTAGACCAAGTCTCACTCTATATCCTTCTCCGTGTTGTCCAGAGGTTCCCTTGCTCCATACATATCAGAAACATGATTATAATCCATTTACATTGCAGCAAGTCGCCTCTAACCTTAGGAGATCGCTTTCCTGCTTCGGGTTACAAGAAATTTGCTACACCAGTAGGTTGCGAAACAACAATGGGCGAACCAGTCACCGGAGCCAACAAGATTCTTGATGACAACAATATTTAGACAAAGCAAATATTAGTAATGAGAGCAATAGGACATAACTTCACCTCAGATTCCTTTGTCCTCTGGTCCAGTACTTCGGGAACACTTGACCTCCTCATGTTCCTCTCTGTCAAAGTGTCCATCTAGTATGAAATCTTGCATCTCCTTTGCCGAAAATTTGGCCTGGTGTGCTTCGTGATGGCCATCCTAAATTAGTTAGCAGCACTTCACGAACTACCTTGTTTCCTATCCTGGAGGCGTGGAGTAGTATATAACAATTCCAATTAAATTCTAATACAGGTCATATAATCATCAAGCAACTCCATTAAACAGTAATCAGCACCAGCATACCTTGGTTCAGGAAGGTACACAACTCTTTCCGCCTGATGATCTCACACAGCCCTTCGGACAAGGATACACAGGATTGAACTGCCATGAAAACAACGAATCTGTCTCATTTGTTAGGACATCACCAATCATGCGAGTTATTCCAGGCAGCTCAAAAGACTGCTTGAAGATCTCGAGTGATGAGATGCGTATCTGTCCCCACCCTGCTCCCTCTTCATTAGCGTATAGGGAATAATGACTGTGACTATTGGAACCTTACCCGCCTTGATCAACGTCTCAATAGAGGTGCCATAGATATACTCTTTGAAACCACCCCACCGAATAGCAGAAGCACACATAGGACAACTTTCAGCATTCGTGTAGATACTAAGATCAGAGAGAGCACCGAGCGCCTCACTGGCCGTTAGTTTGTACGGTCCTTGAGGATCAGTCAAGACCTTGCTGCAGTTGGTAATGGCGGCAATCTCTCCTGATCAAAGTCAGCACCGGTTTCGCCGACGCTGCTGGAGTACAAACCGTGCATTGTCGGGTTCCCGGACGCACTATTCGAGTTGGCGCCGATGCAAATAAGCTCTCCGAGACTGGTTGCACCGGTGTGGTTCACGATTACACTGCCAAAGGCCGCGAAGGGGCAGGGCCCGGATAGGGCGAACAGGGCATTGTTGGCTTCGCGCATCCAATGGATGCGGGTACTATATGGGATGGAGTTGATAGACAGGCCCGTGCCGTTGAGCGCGGTATCCAAAAATGGTGCGGTGAAATCGCTGTCATATTGAAGGTTATGAGCGATGCTGAGATTAATGCATAGAAAGGCTGTCCCTAGTATGAAGATGAAGGTTGATCGCACTGCTGCCATTTGGACGGGGTGACATCTATCCGAAACGGATAGGTTTTAAGCACGACTATCTAGAAGGCAGTAGGTTCAAGACGCGGTCTTGAAAGGAAGAAGTGAGGAGTAGTGACTATGCGGAATTTATGTCTGCGAGGCCCCCTGCAGCGAAAGTTAAGCGTGCAGCTCGATCGCTAGCTAGTGCATAAGGTCGCTGTGGAACAGGCCTTCACTGCCATTACCAAACTACTCCCAGCGTTCATCAACACCCTAATTGCTCTTCTTAGCAGAGTTGAAACACTGCGATCGACTGAAGAGGTCACCAAGTCGCACTAAATGTTCGGTTCACAGTATGATATTACTGAAGTCATCTAGGATAGGGAATCCAATCGTTATGAACTGAAAACACATCAAGTAAAGTCGTTGCAATCACGCTCAGCATAAAATGCAATCCAATACACTCCCTGACCCAAATTCTGCAAGCCTTATGTCCGCTACGCTTGATACTGTGGAGAAGAAGCCCAGAAGGACCAAAACCAGCCGATAATAGATTTAAGTGAGTTGGAAGACTGCATCGTAGTCAGTATGGCTTTGTCATGAAAAGATGTGAAAGGACGTACTATTGAGACGGTCGGGTCCACCGCAGACCTCCCAACGATTACCAGAGCAAGTCATAGCGCAGTCAGTAGAAGGAGCCGGCACAGAGCCAACATTCAAGCCTAGATATTATGAGCGGGAATGCATGTGTACAGCATAGGTACATACTTGGTCCGCAGTAGCACTCGGAGGAGTACTCAACTCCAACATATTCTGAACCACCACAGAAGGCAACGCAATTCTCGGCGGTCATGTTTGAAGTGCTTTCTTGGTTAGCTGTCAAAGCGCGACCATTCGTTGCTTCTGTATAGCAGCCGAGAGACGTGTATTCAGCATCTCCTGCCCAAGGCACCGGTGGGCCGTTGAAGTAGTTGGGAGGGCACGCAGCTACATTTCCTCCTGGGCTGTGTCGGAGTTAGTGACAGCTTTAGAATCTTGAGCAGAAAGCTTACCATGTATTGTCAGCCGGAACTTCAACGTGGTTGAAACCGGTAAGTGTGATGCAGCCAGGAAGCTTTGCAATCATTCCGTGAACAGGCTCACAAGGGAAGACAGGGCTTGTCTCCGGGCAGAGTATGGCGAAGTTAGTATTGTCAGAGGCCGCTAATGCAGGGCAGTCTCCAATGACTCTGGAATGCATGTGAGCTCCCTAGACTTCGATACTATAAAGTAGAACCTACCCGTCATTATCATTCAGGCAGTTTTGAATACCAGCAGTAAGAGTTGGAATGTCCCAGCCTAGGTGGAGAGTAAGAAATACTGTATACACAGACGACGGACAATATGGTTGATACTCATATCATACCATTGATGAAGTCACCTGTTTAACGGATTAGGTTGTAATTCCTGATCAAAATAGGTCAGATACTAACCATGAAATCCGTAGCCTGTCTCGTCACCATTTGCGAAGACGAACATTCCCCCATCCTGATTGATATTGGCAACAGAATAAAGCACCTCGATGAACACGTGTGGCAAGAGGATAGGGTGAGTCGGTGAGCAGACTCCGTTGTCAATCTGGGAAAGGTAATCGACATGTGACTGATCAGGCTACAGATAGATGGTCAGTGGTATGTTATGGTTCGAAGAATTAAATCATGGATTAGGAAGTATTCAAGCTAGGAGAACGCACCAAGTACCTAAGGAACAGTCAGTAAGTTCCCTGAAGAACTGTCAGCAAAACTCACAAATTGACACCATCCCAACATGACTGGAAATCGATTTGCGCACGTAAGCCATCCGGACTGATCAGATGTTAATTATGAGTGCTTCGACGCAAGTGATGAACAACTTACCAATTTGTATTTGACATGTAGTTTGTCTGCGCCATGGGGTTGTTGTAATCTATACATGCAAATGTGACCCGGTTTCCGATGGGAACTCCTGGATATGTTGCATTGCCATTGTAAGTTAACGTGTTGTTGAATGATCTAGCATTGCTGTCGCCAGATAGAAACTTGATGCCTGGAGGAAAAGGAGACGCTGTGGAGCCTCCGTAGGCATCATACCCCTAGAGAGAAATTAAGCTAGGCCTGTTCATCGATATGATTATTGTCCTTACACGCCCAAGATAGTAAACTGCCATGCCGCCATTTATTCTGTGATGTAGTCAGTCACGAACAAGCGCGGCTCCCGGATGTTACTGACACTTCTTCATATGATCCATTGGCATGGAGATAGTAAAGTTGGGGGTTCCAATAAGCGCTCCTTATAAGAATAAGCATAAAGATGCAGTGAGAAGTTACATCAAGAAGGCATACTTATCAGCTAATGAGTTTTAGTACATATCTTCTTTCCTTTACCAAGAGAGCAAAGAAATTACCTTGAATTTCGCAGCTTGTGCATGAAGCTGCTTGCAAGCTTTCATAAGTCGAGTTGACGTTGATATTGCTGGCTCCTGAGATCTTATGAACATGCTGACTGACGGAACCGAAGGAAATGACAGGATCCTGGGCAAACACCAGGAGATTAGTACAATCGAAAGAGATTATTTAAGGCTCTGAGGACATGACTTACGACTCTGCCCAATTGAATGACACCGCAGCTCACTATGAAGTAATGTAAGTCTTTTGTTAGATATAGCAAAGCTTGGACTCACTGCGCCAAAAGCCAAGCACCTGCTCTGCAAACAGAAGGGTCAGGGCAACAACCACGGCTGCGTTGAATGATACTTGAACCATCATGGATAAATAGCGTCACGAGTTTCGTCTAAAGGCAGGTTGGTGAGACCTCGATAATGAATTACAAAGGGATTGAGAAGTTTAGCATATTTATAAGGGCTCACAAAGAATATTTACTCAAGGCATAGGCCACAGATTTGCAAGCAAACAAGATAAAGGACATCGGAATTGCTCACGACTAAATGGGCTAGGTGATTCCTCGGCGGTTAATACATTAAGGCAGCTTTCATAAATCCATCTGATGACTCGAAGAAAGCTCCGATCAAAATCCTATGCAAAGAGTGTAGGCCCCAATGAACAGAAGAAACCCTTTTCCATAACAACCGTCAGAACAGGAGAAGGATAGCAAGCCAAGGAGGCAGCAGGAGCGGGCTTCTTTCCTGCACGGGACACAGCTCCTAAACTCCCCGACTCCAAATAAGACATAAAGGGAATACAGACACGGCTCTTCTCACGGCCATTCCAACCCCGAAATTGCGGGAAGAGTCTAAGACGTCAGGAGATGCGCCACGATTCGCTGCAAGATGGGCAAGCAATATATCCATAACCTAGACTATATTGCTGAGGGCAAAGGTAACGTAGATGAAGCACATGATTATGAAAATGATGAGACGGGAGAACATAACGAACAAACTCTACGCCGAGATGTGGCCGAACAACTTTGGAATTCTACGAGAGAGATCTAAGAACATAGAAGCTATAGCAAGGTAATGATATAATATGAAAGAAACATCAAAGTCATTAACTAAGCTAAGCTAATGTTATGCTTTAGAACAAAGACTCTTCTAGAGTAAGTACTTTAAAATGATTAACTAGGCATAGTTAAGAAAGTCTCTAAGACTACCAGAGCTATTCAGGCCTCTTCGTCCCTATGATGACTAGAGGAAGTCACAGAGGGGCAACACGCGCACAGAGGATAGCTGAATGATAAGTCTGGATAAAGAATTAGTTTGAAAGAGTGTACCGCGGCAGTTGGCTGTGGCTGGAGGATGAAACATGATGGAGAGGCGGTTCATCCCGTTCTTATCCGCATCCTGCCCGTTGTTTCCCCGCATCCCAACGGGCGATGCGCGTGGCTGAACTAATCAAGCTAGGTATCTACGGGACTCCGCGATGCTTAATATGAAATGGAGACTCTCCATTTGCTGTGCTTGTTTTTCTGCGGCCCATCTTCGGAGAGGTAGACATTTGCCGAAACACAGCGCACAGGGGAAAGTATGATCTGTCAATTGACATTGGTCAAATTCATTCAGACCCTAGCTATCGATCACATCTATTCATGTGCTTGGTAAACCGGATCTGGCATGTATGGGTATGAACTCGTGGTCAAGGTGTGACAAGTAATTT